>FWPU01007974.1_pt1 | contig 18649 bp, 13 predicted proteins | sample 2228361 | NCBI WGS metagenome assembly FWPU01 (sample SAMEA103939777, study PRJEB20133) | metagenome
TACCGCGCTACCTTCAAACGGAGGATGGTGTAAGAGAGGAATACTGAGAGCTTAGAGAATGCAAAAAGTTGTAAACGGGGGAGAATTGTGCTAGCATGGGGTAGCCTCTAGGGGTAAACGTGTAACCAAGGTTACAACTAAAAAAGGGGGAATGAACCATGAAATACGCCGGGAAAGGGGATCTCAGCGTAGCGAACGTGTTGTCTGTTCTTTTCCTCACGTTTTCGGTTGCGGCTTTTCTGGTCGGTTGTCCTCCACCCAATCCCATTCCTCGGCCGGAGCCCGAACCATCCACACTAGGCCCCGGCTTGGAGGTACTCATTAAGCAGGTACGTATCCCTGCGGATCTCCGACCGGAGGTCATTTTCCAACTTAGGGATGGTTCAGGTAATCTGATTCCTAAGGCGGAACTCACCGATGCTCGATTTATTTTGGCCTATCTCAGTGAATCGTCGGCCGGGGCTCGTGAGCAATTCGTCAGCTACACCACAAAAATAGAGGATCCCGACGGCCGTCCGGGTTCCGGCGATGAGGCGGTGCAGGCCACCTATGACAATGCGCAACTGGCGGGCATTCGGTGGAACGGTGACGGCACCTACACCTATAAATTTGAAACCCCGCTGCCTCCCACGTTCAACCGTTCCTTGACACACCAGCTCGGGGGACAATTCCAGCGCCGCTATCCCGTGGATGGTCAGGTGTACAAGTACAACGCTATTTACCGTTTTCGTCCCGACGGCGGTACGGTGGCGCAAACGCGCGAAATTGTGAGTACCCAAGCGTGCAACAATTGCCATACGCGTCTCAGTGAGCACGGAGACGCGCGGCGCGACGTACAACTGTGCATCCTGTGTCACAGTCCGCAGAGTACCGACGCGAACACCGGCAACACGGTTGATTTCGCCGTGCTCATCCACAAAATTCACATGGGGGAAGAGCTTCCCAGCGTTCAGGCGGGGCAACCCTATCAAATTATTGGTAGGAGCGTGCATGACTATTCCACGGTAGCGTTTCCGCAGGATATTCGTAACTGCACCGTTTGCCATCAAGACGCTCCCCAGGCCGATGCTTACCTTACGACCCCGACCCGAGCCGCGTGCGGCGCCTGCCACGATCGGACCTGGTTCGGAAATCCGGATGAGACCCCTGCAGGCTTTGAGAATCACGTGGGCGGCATGCACGAGGATGACAGCAAGTGTACCTTGTGCCACACGCCGACACGGCCCGGTGACGCACACAATGCGGAAGCGCACCTGATCCCAACCGAGAGCACCGCAGCGCCCGGCTTGTTCCTCGACATTGATGATGTTCAGGTACTGACGGGTGAAACGGGTAAGCGGGTCAGGATTGTGTTTAGTGCGCGGAATAAAGACAATCAGCCGTACACGGATATTACGCAAATCAGCACGGTAGCGGCTACCATAGCCTACCCCGCCGCCGAATACCGCACGGCTGTGCGTGAGCAAATTAATCCGTCCTTACCCTCCTCGGGTACGTTGGAAAATCTCGGCAACGGCAGCTTTGCTTACACCTTCCGTACGGCATTTCCCGACGACAGCCAAGACACCTTTGCAGTAGCCATGGAAGGCCGTGTTTCATTTACGTTCCGTGGGGAAACGTATTTCCAAGGTACGGCTACCAACGGCTTAACCTACTTCACGTTGGATGGTTCGTCGCCGGTTCTCCGTCGCAAAGTGGTAGACGATGCAAAATGCGCGCGTTGCCACGGCGAAGTACGGGCACACGGTTCGTTACGCGTGGGTGTGGAGTATTGCATTATGTGCCACAATCCGCAGGGCACGGATGCGGCACGGCGTCCCGCCGAACAAATGCCGCCGGAGACCATTCACTTTAAGGTGTTGATTCACAAAATTCATACCGGCGAAGACTTAAATGGCCCATATACCGTGTATGGTTTCGGCAACGTGGCGCACGATTTTACCGAGGTGCGATTCCCCGGCGATCGGCGTGAATGCAGCATTTGCCATGTATCCGGCACTGAGCAAGTTCCGTTGCCGGAAGAGGCCGCTCCGACGGTCATACGTCAAGGCTCAGAGACCGTGGCGGTATTCCAGCCGACGCGATCTGCGTGCACATCATGTCACGACAGCCTAACAGCCCAGGTGCATGCCTCAATAATGACGGAACCTGTCAGCGGCGTCGAGTCTTGTGCCGTGTGCCATGGCCCCAGTGGAAACGTCAGCGTGGCGCGTGTACATGCACGGCAGCCGTAAACGATAGTAATTTCCAACACAAGGGGTACGGGGTACTCGCTACAAAAAAGAAACCACCGTAGCCCGAAAGCGAGCACGAGGAGGCGCATCAACAATGTGCCTCCTCTTTGCATTATGCGTAAGTAACGAGAATCTGCGGAGGGAACACGCATGACGGAATCGCGGAATGACTCGAGAATCGTAACCTATTTCTTGGCGGCGCTACGCCTCTTGTTCATGCAGAATTGGATCACCATGCTAGGGGCGACCTTAGCCACGGTTTCGGCGTGGATGGTGCTCCTGTTCGTTTTCCTGGGAGCGGTAGGTCGGCTGAACAACCCGTACCAGGGTATGATTGCTTTCCTAATTCTGCCGGCGTTTTTTGTTGCAGGACTGCTGATCATTCCTATCGGACTTTGGTTACAGCGACGGCGGCGGCGTCTCGGCCTCACACCTGCCCCGCTTGTTGTGGATTTTCGCGATCCCGCTACCCGAGAAGCGGCCGCCATTGTGATCATATTGACGCTCGTGAACTTCGGTATCGTGGGAGCCGTGAGTTACCAGGGTTACCAATACACGGAAAGTACCCAATTTTGCGGCCAGGTGTGTCATAGCGTCATGCAACCAGAGTACACAGCATATATCGCGTCGCCCCATTCGCGCGTGCGCTGTACCGAATGTCACATCGGGCCCGGTGCGCCCTGGTTTGTTCGGGCCAAGCTAAGCGGCTTGCGGCAGGTATACAACACACTTGTTGACGCTTACCCCAGGCCTATACCCGTGCCTGTCCACAACCTGCGCCCTTCGCGCGATACATGCGAGCACTGCCATTGGCCCGAAAAATTTAGCGGTGACCGACTCCTAGTCAGGAGGAAATTTTCCGAAGATGAGCAGAATACCCCGTTGACAACGGTACTTTTAATGCATATCGGCGGGGGGAACTCGAACAGTCATGGTATTCATAGTTGGCATATACATCCCCACCGCCGCACCTTGTATTTGCCGAAAGACGAGAAACGGCAGGAGATCGCACTGGTGCGCGTAATTGAACCGGACGGCCGTGTCGAAAACTTTGCCGCCGCCGATTTTGAAGGCGATCCGTCGGCAGTCCCCGATGAGGCGATGCGCGTTATGGACTGCATGGATTGCTACAACCGCCCTACGCACATCTTCCAACTCCCCGGGGCCGCTATGGATGACGCTATGGTTCACGGGAGAATTGATAACACACTGCCCTGGATTAAGAAACTGGGCGTCGAGGCGCTGATGCAGGCGGAGCAAAAGGATGACCCATTGGGATTTATTTCTCAGCATATCCGCGGTTTTTACCAGGAAAATTCCCCAGATATCCTGAATGCGAGGCGTGATACCGTCGAACGCGCTATTGCATCAATCCAAGAATTGTACCGTCGAAATGTTTTCCCCAGCATGAACGTTACATGGGGTACTTATCCGGACAATCGCGGTCATACGGATTTTCCCGGGTGCTTTCGCTGTCATGACGACGGGCACGCTACACCGGATGGGAAAAGCATACGCCAGGATTGCACGCTCTGCCATCAAGTACTTGCTTGGGACGAAGAAAAGCCCGAAGTACTCGCTACACTGGGTGTACGCTGAGCCCTGCGGCGTATGCAACCGAGGTAGAGCCATTTCCGAGAAATAGAGAGCCCACGGACGGCCCTCCACGGGTATACCATGGCGTGCCCTAACGTGCAGCGCGAGAGAGGATTCCATCCGCGTGAATGCCGACCCCGACCAAATCCAGGACGCACACGTCTCTGACGGCGAAAGATGAACGCGGCTTTATCCGTCTATTTCCGGCTGTGCGAAGCCCCGGCTGTAGACGAGCCCTTAGAGAGAACGGGACACGTCCCACTGAGGCTCTTTCGTTTCGTGACCGACAATAAACAGGTACGGCTTACTTCCGTTTCGGGTACTTACCCTCGTACTTCTTTTCAATATACCCTTCGGGCCAATTGTGCTTAATTTTTTCGTAGGCCTGGGCAAAGTCAAAATCTGCTTTGGACCCGTCGGGCAAGGTGTACCGTTCCGGATTATAGGTGGGATTGTCCTTGTTATGGCATCCTCGGCAGGTATTTTCATCGGGGATAACATGCGTATGTACGATGTCCACGCTCTCAATTAAAGCCTTGTTCGTAAACAGCTTTTTTGCCACGTCAATATGCGCTGAACTGGGACCGTGACATGACTCGCACTGTACGCCGTCTTCCATCTTTATCTTGTCCGGTGCGGCTTTTTTCTCCGGGTCATAACCGGTCACGTGACACCGGAGGCATTCGGGCGCCTCATTGGGCGGTACGGTTAAGCCTTTCTTAGCCGCTATTTCTTTGGCCTTATCGCTTAGCAAGGTCTGGTAAGCATTGGCATGGGCCGTCTTCTTCCATACATTCCATTGTTCCCCAGCATCTTTGGCGTTATGGCATGTTTTGCACTGGGTGTTCCCTACATAGGTCCATCCCTTTGCCGCATCGGGCAGCGAGGGCTGAGCCATAACCGCACTAGCCAGACATACACTGCCGATAACCATTAACATAACGTGCTTTTTCATCTAAAGACCTCCTTCTCGTGTTGGTCTTTTACCTGTTGCTGCTGGTTTTCCTCACTGATGGCACACAATACATTGCACACTGCTATTTTGCAAGTGGGGTGCGCGGAACGGCACACCACCGGGATGGCATAGGCCGCAGTTCGGCGGAATAATCCCGACCATGTGCGGCGACGGCATCGCGCGTTCATGGTCCACGTCTTCGTGGCAGATTACACATCCTGTGCGCTGGGGTGGGTAGTGACAGTTGATGCAATGTCGGTTCAACGGAGAGCCCCACCCCGCACGGTGCGAGTCCGGTTGCTTATGTTGGTGGCATTTGACACACATGTCTTCCTCATGACAGGCCGCGCACCGTTGCCGATTCCACGCCGCCTCCATACCGTGTGTTTTCCGTCGCCACGTTAGCGTATGGTCTTGGGGCGGTTTAGTGGCGTGGCATGTGTCGCAATGCTCTTGGAAGTCATGACACAGCGCGCAGGCGTTCGGTTGGAAACGCGCCTCACGACCATGAATTTTTTCCCACACGACCTTGTTATCGTGTTGAATGCGCCGCCCATAAAGCATCTGCGGCACGGTCTCACGCGAAATTTGCGTGTGGCATACGGTGCATTCGGTTAACGCGGTCGCCTTCTTCTCGTGGCATTGCACGCACACCGGCATGGCCGGATAAGGAAAACGCGGCGCATCGGCGGCAGTGTGACACTCGTTACACTGAAGCCCCTTCTCCGTGTGTGTCGCGTGCGAAAAGCGAACCTCGTCATTCAACAACGGTTTCCACGGCGTAACGCTGTAATCCGGCCGCGTATGACACAGCGCACAACCGCTTGTATCGCTTCGGTCCTCGGGAATTGTGTGACACGTGCTGCAAATTTCATGAGCGGGGGAAATAAACAGGGTTTTGGGTTCAGCGTTCGGATCATGGCAAATACTGCAGTCTTCGAGGCCGCGCTCTATGTGATTCTTATGACTGAATAGGATGCCTCGCTCGCTTCCTTTGGTTTGATGGATGTCTTGGCGGCCGAGACACGCAGGAATACCCAACACGAGCGCGACGGAAAGCACAACCAGTGCCGCGACGCGTACACGCGAAAAGAGGCCCAGGAACCAACGTTTTTTAGAATCGTATCTCATAAAATGCCTTTAGTCGCCAATAGGGCGATTCCGGCCCATCGTCCTCTTCATAGCTCAGCGTTGCCCCCACCTCTTGGCGCGGTTTTATTATGTACTTCATGCGGGCATATACGCTGTATACATTTTCTCGAACCGCGACCTCTTTCGTGTCGGTTAGATACACGAGCGGCGTGAATGCGCTGTAGGGCAACACGCCGAACAGCGCCAAACCTTGGCGGAGCCATTGCGGATACGGATTGTAGTCCACCACGGTATCCCGCCACCGTTCGTAATCTACGCCGAGCGTCACAGCGGCTTTGTCCCATTTCTTTGTCGCTTCACCGCTGATAGCCCAGGTTGCGTCGGCATGGTCCGGATCCCATCGTTCGAGGGACACAGAGGCTTCTAAGCCATACGGAAGTTTTTGGGCGGTCAAGATAACGGCCTCCCGATTGTAATCGCGATTCGTGATAAAAAGTGAACCTTCCTTATCGCCTTCGGCCTGACGCCACTCCGCTACTAGAGATAGCATCAAACGCTGCGTTATCGGCTTGTGTACCGTTGCAAAAATCTGATGGTATTGCGTTCCAGGTCCCAGCACCCGATAGAACTGGGTCAGGTCGGAGACTTTGTCCTCGATTTGTACCAGTTGGCGCCGATACGTAAATTGCCAGGTCAGGTCAGGGGCGGGAATCCACCCGGTGACATCCAGCAAGAATTCCGTGAAATCTTTTTCGTAAAACATCGCACGCGCGTACAGCCGAACATTTTCAGTAATGTCTTGGTAGAGGCTTAACGCGACGTATGAATCGTTGACGTTTTCCTGGATCTCTCGACTATACCCGAAGGGCAACAGGTTGGGAAGGAGACGCTCGCTCCGAACGCGCCGCTCCTCATCGGCGATGAAAAAGTCGAGCCCGAGTCGCGTGGTGGTGCTCAGTTGCCAGGTGAGTCCGGCACCGCCTTGCTGGTCTTTGTGGGTATCGCGATACAGGGAAGCACGCGCACCCGCAAATACATACCAATCGAACGTCCCGGTCGTCTGCTGAAAATATATACCGTCTATGCGGTTCAACAAGGGACTCTCCGTGATACGTTGCCGGCCGATACGCAGGGTCGAATCCCCCCATACGTCTCCCGCTTCTACATTTAACGTCAGAATGCGCAATCGCAGGCTATCGTCGTACTGATCATTTATGTCGCGCAGAACACTCCGCGGATTTTCGTCCCCGTCCAAGTCTTCCGTAAGCCATAGGCTGCCGTTTATATGCAGTTTGGGATATTCCGGCGGCGTTATCCGAAATCTTAAAAACTGGTCGAGGTTAATGTCGGTACTTTTTGAGCTTTTTGCGGCGTCTATGCCTGCACGGAAACTGCCGCGTACCACCTCGGTATCTTTTCCCGATCCTTCGGAGGTAGTAACGGATTCCGTGGCAGGATTGGGCACATTCGCTCCAGATGCAGAATCTTGAGCCTTTTCATCCGCAGCGACGTTTCCCATAAAACTTGTGAGCACTACCGCCGCCAGCAGCCACAGGGAAACCCCGTGCCCGTACCGCATAAGGGCTCGCAAAACAGTGCAATCAGCCCGCGCTATCTCTTGAAGCTTATTGGGCATAGATAATTTGACCGATGCGTTCATAGTATGTTTGTAAGGCCGCATTCGTGGCAGGGTCATTCACGTCGTAGGGAGTGCCCGAACCGGGACTCGACGGATCATGACAACCATTTACCCCCGCACATGAATTGGCACGGGGCGGCGTACCGGCGGCAATATCTTCGTTAGACACGATCGGAGGAATCGTTTCAAAGGTATGACTGCCGTGTGTTTCCTCTTCCTTGTCGCCGTCAGCCTCGTTTTCGCGTACGGGCGGCATATGGCAACCTATACAGCGGCCGCTGCCTGTTCCGGCCGGGTCTATCGGATGAAATTCGCCGATGTGTGCCTGCAACGCGGCTTCTGTGCCGAGACCTAAAAGAAAACTAGCGTGACACTGCTGACATAAGCGGTTGTCGGTCGGCGATGCCGTGAAGAGAGTCGGTGTGTGGGGATTATGGCAGGCACCACATCCCGCAACCTCGAGATGTGCATGCCGGCTCATGGAAAACTCAGCTGCAATCGTCTCGTGGCACCCTTGGCACACGCGCGTATATTCGCTCACCGTCAACGGCGTGCCGTTGGGTGTCGAAAAGCGCATTGCACCGCTGCGGTGTATGTCATGGCAGGTGATACACGATGCCTCGCGTTCGCGGAAATGTCGAGTCCCACGGTATCCGGCCGCTTCTTCCTCGTGACAACGTGCACACAGGTTTACCGTTTCCGTGAAAGGTTGACCATCCAGCCGACGAATGAATAGCCCAAAGGTACCCCCCACACGAAAATGCGCATATCCGGGACCATGGCATTCTTCGCAGGCAATGAGGGCGTGCGGACTTTCCAGAAATTCGCGTTTGTCCGGACCGGTACGGCCATCGTGGCAGGCGAGACAAGTGGCTGTGCCTACGTAAAGTCCTTGTGCATTATTGGAAATGCGGCAACCGTCTACAGCCGTAGTACCTACGAGGACAAGACTACACGCGATGAAAAAAAACGTAGAACCAAGGTACTTGCGAAGTGGGTGGGTGCGATCACAAAAGGGATGGTCGTCCCACGGCGCGGTTTCCCCCGCCTTCAACGGCGACCGCTTTGGAATATCTTCTCCCATGATTTCCCCCTTCACATGGGACGGCTACAGACGTCTTGCTAAGCCTTATAGCATAGTAGAGAAACGCAATGCAAATTCTTGGGATAGTCGGCGGCGCCCGCCCGCGCTTCTCATGCTATTTTCAGCGCAGTATCTCTTTCGCGTAGGAAGGTGTTTTGCATCCCTTATGTTCTCTGGTGCGTAGCTAGGACTTCCTTTACACAACAGCGGGGTAAAGACAACAATTGACGCATTTTTTAAGGGGTGCTACAATAGAGCCCGTAACGTACAGAGGCGCGGTGCCTGCAAACACGGCGCTTTCCGAAGAGCGGTTGTCGTTTGCTACAGCTCGTCAACGGAGTCACCTGGTGAAAACAGTCCAGTACAATAGGAAAGAAGACCCGCCTTCATGTTGAGCCGCTGGTTTGGCGAAAAAACCCCAAAAACAGACGAAAGCGCACGCGCCGACGCATCGCCGCCTGCTGAACAAAAGTCGAGTACGTTCCTACCGGTAGCCAAACCGCTGGGGCAAATTCTTCTAGAAGAAGGCCTCATTACCCCGCACACCTTGGCGGAAGCCTTAGCGATTCAAGAAAAAGAAGGAGGCTTTCTCGGCCAGATTCTCGTGTCTCGAGGGTATCTTAAAGAAAGCGACTTAATTTCCTGTATCGTGCGCCAATGCAAAGTCCCGCATCTCAGCTTATTGGATTACGACATCCGCCCGGAGGTTTTGCGTTGGATTCCCGAAGAAATTTGCAAGCGATATTGGGTGTTGCCGATAGACAAGTTGGGGCGTATTCTCACCGTGGCTATGGTGGATCCGCTTGATGAGGAGGCTCTCGCCGCTATACGCAACGCTTGTCCGGAACTTCGTGTCAAACCCATCCTTTGTAACTGGGAGCATTTTCAGATTGTTTCCCGACGCCTCTTCAGCCGTGAGAAAAACACAACCACGGAAAATACACTCACGCTGGAGCGCCTGGGTCTAAAATCTCGTGTCCCGCAGCAAGGGCAACCCGAGACAGGCCTACCCTCAGAGCGTTTACCGGCGGAGCAAAGTCTGGAGGACCGCCCCAGTCCTTCTTCTCTGTCGGATTCCAAAGATACGGCGCATGCGGATGCCCCTGCGATACACGAAGTAAAAAAAGAAGAACAGACCACGTCGCGTCGCCGACCTGCCGCGACACCAACAATATCAGAACCAGGATACTCGGTTTCATCCCGATCTGAAGTACCTTCTGAGCGAGTCGGAGCGGTGGAGGCGGATACGCAGCCGTCGGGCATGCATACCGGGGGGCGTGATACAGCAACCCACGGTAAATACGAGATTCCCGAAGCGGCGCCACAGACCCCGGCTCCGGGACAACCCGCGCTCCCGCTGGATCCGCAATGGATAGGTACGCTGGTAAAACAAGCGGTGGGAGAAGCAGTTCAGCAGGTCATACGTAACCTGTCCCAGGAATTACAGAACGTAGTCGCACCGCTTCAAACACCCGCCGCGGCCGCTTCGTCTACCCCTGAACAGGTGCGCGAAATCGTACGTGAGGCCATAGAGGCAGCTTCGTACACAAAAAACAAGGGGAGAGATGACCTTACGCAAGCCATAACAGACTTACGGGAATCCATACAGCATATGGTGAGTTTGACCGAGGAGCAAGTGGTGGCCCGTAATGTGCGTGAAGACTTGCAGCGACAAAAGGAAAATGCCGCTGCTTTCGTATCCGCATACGCGTTCGGAGCAAGCGCAAGCCCCGACAATGCCGAGTTCTGGGAAGGTGAGGTGCCCCTGGAGTCCTACACGCTCGAGCATTTTTATGCGGGTAAGAACAACGGTTTTGCGTTGGAAATCGCCCGCTCCGTCGTTCAGGAACCCGGTGAGGAATATAACCCCTTCTTTGTGTATGGGCACGTCGGCGTAGGCAAAACGCACCTCCTATGTGCCATAGGCAATGCCGTCAAAACGCGTTTCCCACACCTATCCGTCGGATACATTAACGCGAGTCTATTTGCCAAAAAATGCGAAGAGGCCGAAAAGAACGCGCGGATGGAAGACCTTCGGCGGAGTTTTGGGCGATGGGATGTGCTCATCGTGGACGATGTACAGTTTCTAGGGGGACGGGTCGAGGCACAAGAGGAATTTTTTCACGTGTTCAATGCGCTACACCAAAAGCACAAGCAGATCCTCATTGCGGGCGACAAACCGCCGGACCGGTTAGGGCTCATGGAGCAACGGCTTATTTCGCGGTTTGCCAGCGGGATTGTCGTAGAACTCAAGCCGCCGGACTGGGAAACCCGAAGGGCGATATTACTGCAGTTTTGCAAAGGTCATTCGTTACACATTCCGGAGCCGGTATTGGGACTCATCGCAACCCGCGTTACCGCGGATGTACGCAAGATGCTCGGTTGTGCGAAAAAAGTCGGAGCGTATGCTAAGATGCAAAGAGAAGAACTGACGTGCGAAACCGCGGCGGAAATTCTAAATCACTTGGGCATTGAGGACGCAGCCTAAAGGAACTTCACCCGTGAGTACGAAGATCACGAAAAAAAGACTTCCTGACATGCTCCTGGAGCAAGGGCTTGTTACGCGGGAGCAACTGGAAGAGTGCATGCGAATCCAGCGCACTACGGGACAGAGCCTTGCAAGCCTGCTGTTGGAAAAAGGATATGTAAGCGAGGAGGATCTCGTCGTCACGCTGAGCGAGCAACTCGGCATTCCCCATATGCGCTTGGCGAATTATTCGGTTCCGAAAGAAGTGCTCTCTCAAGTGCCCGAAACTCTCGCGCGCCAGTATCAGATGTTGCCGATTAGCGTTACGGGTGACGTACTCACTGTCGCTATGGCCGACCCATTGAACATTATGGCCATAGACGACCTACGAATGTTGACCAGTTACGAGATTCAACCGGTTGTTGCTGTGGCCTCGGAATTGACGGAGGCGATCAATCGCCACTACGGCGGAGACCGTGCGGAAGACCTGTATCAGCAGATTGTAAACCGTGAAAAGAGTGAGGAAGTCCAGGAAGTCGTAAGTCAGGAAGAAATCGAGGACGTCTCCAAGATCGAGGCGGCTGCGGAAGATGAGCCCGTTAAGAAACTCTGCCGTTTGATTCTCTTCAACGCACTCGAGCGCGGGGCGAGCGATATCCACATCGAGCCGTTTGAAAAAAATATACGCCTGCGGTATCGCGTAGATGGTACCTTGGAAGAGGCCAAGGCGCCCCCCAAGTCTTTTCAGCCGAATTTGACTGCACGCTTTAAGATCCTCGCAGGTTGTCGTATTGACGAGCACCGCTTACCGCAGGATGGTCGCTTTCGCATTCGGTACCATGAGCGCGACGTAGATTTCCGCGTTGCCTTCCTGCCTTCCAAATACGGCGAAAAGATTGTGTTGCGCGTATTGGACAAAGGCAACCTGAATTTGGATTTGGAAAGCCTCGGGTTTGAGCCGCAGCCGATGCAGGCGTTTCTCGAGGCGCTGCAGATGCCGCACGGCATGATTCTCATGACGGGACCGACGGGCAGCGGCAAAACTACCAAACATTGGGACGGTGGAAGACCCTATCGAATACGAACTGTACGGCATAACTCAGGTGCAAGTGAATCACCGCATCGGCCTAACGTTCGCCGAAGCCTTACGCCAAATCCTACGTCAAGACCCCGACATTATCATGGTCGGTGAAATTCGTGACCTAGAGACCGCCGACGTCGCAGTCAAGGCTGCATTAACCGGGCACCTCGTATTAAGCACACTTCACACCAACGATGCCGCCGGTGTGTACCCTCGTCTCATTGATATGGGTGTAGAACCGTTCTTGGTACAGTCCTCCGTGGTGCTGGCGGCGGCGCAGCGCTTACTTAAGCGCGTCTGCCCGGATTGTAAAGAGCCACGCGAAGTGCCGGCTGAGGTTCTCGAACGAATTCAGTACCGGCCCTTCGACTACCTGGAAGGCAAGGCGAAATGGGTACACGGCCGCGGATGTCCGCGGTGCAAAGATACCGGCTACAAGGGCCGCGTTGCCGTCGTAGAGGCTATGCTCAATTGGCCCGAGATTCATCCTTTAGTCCTGAACCGCGCCAGCGGCTATGAAATTAAAAAGCAGGCCATGGCTTGCGGTATGCGTACGTTGCGCCAGAATGCGCTCGCCAAGGCCGCCCAAGGCGTGACAACGATCGAGCAGGTTTTGGAACACACTACCGCCGACTAGACAAAGAAGGGGAGAGCAGCGTATGGCTAAGGGTGGCGAACCTCTAAATTTCGGTATTCGGGAGCTGTTGACCAAGGTGATCCAGGAGGGTGCCAGCGACCTTCATATCGTCGTCGGCGCCCCACCTACCATGCGAGTCCACGGCGGCCTTGAACCGATGCCGGGCTATCCTCGTTTGACTCCGGAAATGACGCAAGAACTCATCTACAGCGTTATGAACGAGGATCAAATCGCGGAGTTTGAGGCGGAAAAAGAGCTCGATATGTCTTTCGGTATCGAGGGATTGAGCCGGTTCCGCTTGAATGTTTACCGCGATCGAGGCTCTGTGGTGGGTGCTTTTCGCGCCATTCCGTTCGAAATCCTGTCGTTTGAACAACTCGGGTTGCCCAGGGTAATCGCCGACTTCGCGTACTTGCCTTTGGGCTTGGTACTCGTCTGCGGCCCTACCGGCAGCGGTAAAAGCACGACGCTCGCCGCTATCATTGACAAAATCAACCAAGAGCGCAACGTACATATCATCACCATCGAAGACCCTATCGAATACCTGCATTCACATAACCGATCTATCGTGAATCAGCGCGAGGTCCATGCGGATACAAAGTCGTTTGCCGCGGCGCTCAAGCGGGTTCTGCGGCAGGACCCCGACGTCATTCTCATCGGCGAAATGCGCGACACCGAAACCATACAAGCCGCATTGACCGTCGCCGAAACCGGTCACCACGCATTTGCCACACTCCACACCAATGATGCCGTGCAGACGATCAACCGCATTGTGGACGTCTTCCCCTCGTCCCAGCAGGACCAGGTGCGCACTCAGCTCTCCTTCGTTTTAGAGGGGGTTGTCGTGCAACAGTTGGTCCCAAGGGCCGATGGATTGGGCCGCGTATTAGCCATGGAAATCATGCTACCCAACCCCGCGATCCGCGCGCTCATTCGGGCGCAGAAACTGGAACAGATTCCCTCCATGATCGAAATTGGTAAAGCGGAAGGTATGATGACGATGAACCAATCCCTTTACCGGCTCATGAAACGCGGCATCATCACCAAGGATATGGCGTTTAAACGCAGTTACGATCCCGAAGGACTCCAAAACTTGGTGGAAAAAGGACTGTGAGTGGCCTAGCCGCCCGCTGGACAAAGCTCGCTGCGCACATGCGGCCTTCATACGAAGGCTCACCAAAATGGCTGTGGTTTGTGGGGATGGGTCGTCTGTGCCTGCTTTTCGTTCTCAGCGCAGGTACGCAACTCAGCGCACAGGACACATACCTCACGCTGTTCCTCTTACTTATCTATATGGGCGCAGGGCTTTGTACGGTTTGGTATCTTCTCGTTTTGTACCGCCAAAATACCGTACCGCCTACGCTTACCTGGACCCAGATGCTCGTTGACCTTTCCGTCGTTATGGCGGCCGTCGGTTGGACGGGTGGACCGCAAAGCCCCTTTACCTTCCTTTTCGTTTTGGTCATTCTCGAAGCCGGCTTTCTCATGGGCTATCAGCACGGCCTATTATTCGCCGGCATGAGCTTGGTCTTCTCGACGTTGCAAGCGTTGACTTGGATGTGGCAGGTGCGTGACCCCTTTGTTATGTGGTACCACGTGCTTATCCAAAACATCGGCTTTCTCGCCACAGCGTTCATCAGTGGTTATTGGAACGAGCGCGTCAACCGCATGAAGCAGTTTCAGCGGGACATCCTCGACAACATGAACAGCGGCTTCCTCATCACCGATAGCAAAGGGCTCATACTCGCCGCTAATCGCGCGGCGTGCGCTATTTTAGGCCTCCCCGAGGATTCACTTACCGGCCGCCATGTAGAGGGAGTCATTCGGCCGGCGTCCGGCGAAGAATGCCCGGTGACAACGGCCTTGCGGCACCAACGCGATTTTGTGAGCTACGAGTTCTATGTCCAGTGCGCCGGTGATCGCACGAAGTTGCTCGGGTTAACGACCAACATCCTGCGCGACCGTGACGGTAAAGCCATAGGCGTTATTGCTTCCTTTACCGATTTGACGGAGATGGCCAAAATGCGGGAGGAACTCAGACGCCAAGATAAGTTGGCGGCGCTGGGCGAGCTTACCGCCAATTTGGCTCATGAAATACGCAATCCGACGACGGGCATCTCCTCGTCCTTAGAGGAATTGCAGCGCCAGCTGCATGAAGTCTCTACTCCGCAGATTGCGGCACTGCTTCGCCTGGCGTTAAGGGAATGCCGTCACCTCAACGAAATTGTAACCCGTTTCCTCGACTTTGCACGCGAGCCCACGTTGGAAAAGCGCCTTGTAAACATTGCCCAACTCATTGACGAGATCGCCGAAGAATTTGCCCAGCGTCATCCCAGCGGCAGCCCGCATCGTCTCGCCGTTCATAAGGAAGCTGCGCCGTGTTGGATTCAAGGGCGGCGCACGGAGATCAAGCAGGTACTGGACAACCTTGTGCAAAATGCAGTGGAAGCTATGACGAACGGGGGGACGGTGTATCTGAGTTTGCGCGAGACGGCCACGTTCGTGGAACTCCGCGTAGAGGACGAAGGCCCCGGAATTCCACCGGATAAAATCCCCCGAATCTTTGAGCCGTTTTACAGCGAGAAGCCACGCGGGGTAGGATTAGGATTATCTATATGTCACCGTATCGTCACTGCGCATAACGGTACGATACACATCGGCGCGCGGCACGGCGGCGGAGCCGCATTCGTCTTACGGTTCCCCTCGGCGCGCGAGGCCGGTAACGCTGCAGGAGAAGAATCGTGCCTAGCTCACGCGAACGGCGCCTAGAAAAAACAGAACCCGCCACCGTCCTCATCATGGACGATGAGGAAACGCTGCGCGAGGTACTGGGTATTGTCCTGACCAATGCCGGCTACCATGTTCTAACCGCGGAGAACGTGGAGGCGGCTATATCCGAATGTCGGCGGCATCCCGTGGATGTCGTCTTGGCGGACTTACGGATACAAAACGAACGGCGCAAAGGCCTCGAACTGTTATATTGGCTCAAAGAAAATGCTCCGCAGATCCCCGCCATCATGATGACCGCGTACGGCAGCGTGGACACAGCGGTTGAGGCCATGAAGGCCGGCGCCACCGATTACGTCGTTAAGCCCTTCCGCAACGAGGAAATCTTACTCCTCATCGCGCGTGCCTTAGAGCAGCGCGAACTCCGTCGTGAGAACGAGGCATACCGTCGCCAACAAGTAGATCGCGGCCGGCTGGATAATATGGTGGGACGCAGTCCGGCCTTCGAGGAACTCATTAAAATTATTCATCGTGTGGCAGGGCTCTCCAGCACCGTCCTCATCACGGGCGAAAGCGGCTCCGGCAAAGAATTGGTCGCACGTGCCCTGCATCAGCTGAGCCCTCGCGCGGACAAGCCGTTTGTGGCGCTGAACTGTGGCGGCATTCCCGAAATGCTGCTCGAAAGTGAACTTTTCGGCTACAAAAAAGGAGCCTTCACGGGCGCTAATGAGGACAAAGAAGGTTTTTTTGTCGTTGCGAACGGAGGAACCCTTTTTTTGGACGAAATCGGCGAAATGCCGCTACCGTTGCAGGTGAAGTTACTCCGCGTGCTCGCAGAGCGGCAGGTGATGCCGGTCGGCGGCGTAGTTCCGGTAACCGTGGATGTTCGCCTGATCAGCGCGACGCACCGTGACCTCGCCGAGCTGGTCGCTCAACGAAAGTTCCGCGAAGACTTGTATTATCGCCTGAATGTGATCCCGATTCAGGTTCCGCCGCTGCGTGAACGAAAAGAAGATATACCCATTCTGGCGAGACATTACCTCACTAAGCATTGCCGAGAGATGGGGCGGCCTCCGTTAGACGTGAGTCCGGAGGCCGAGGCATTGTTGTTAGCCTATCCGTGGCCGGGTAACATCCGAGAATTATCCAACGTTATGGAGCGCATTGCCGCGCTTTGTTCACACCAGTCCGTACAGCCGGAGGATTTGCCACCGAATATCCGCGATTATGTCGCGGTACCGCGCGAACTGCCTATGACGCTGCCGAATGAAGGTATAGATTTGGAGGACGTTATTGCAAAGATGGAAACAACGCTGATACGGCAAGCGTTGGAACGGGCGCGCTATTCGCACAAACGCGCTGCGGCGTTGTTGCGGCTTTCACCCCGTTCTTTTCGGTATCGGCTCAAGAAGTATGGTCTAACCCAAGGTGAAGACGATCTGGGTGAGGACGAAGAGCATACCGAGCACGGTACCGTGCGAGATTCGGCAGGAAAACCGTAAGATAGATATGGTGGTTTCCCTTACAGGAATCTTATGCATATTTTCATGGTGAAAGAACCGTATTCGGTTCAAAAATCACATCTCGCATGTGGGGAATGCACGAGGGATCGTCGGATTACTGTAACCTCAACTATTCCTTCAGAGCGGAGGAACGGCCATGGACTTGTGTCTCGATGAAAGCCCGTTTCGTACCGCTAAACCGTTTTTAGACGGTCAGGGACGCTATCAGCCCGTGAGTTATTGGCAAGAGACCGTAGCGGTCACGCCGGGAGAACCGCTATCGGAGAATATCTCGTGTGATGTGGCTATTGTCGGGGGCGGTTTTACCGGGTTGTCGGTGGCGTATCATTTGAAGCAACACGCGCCGGACCTTGACGTGGTTTTGTTGGAGCGCGCGGTGATCGGTCACGGTGCCAGCGGTCGCAACGGGGGTTTTTCTATGCCGTTGCTCGGGTGGGACCTTTATTCGACCGCCCAAGCAGTGGGTGAAGCGCAAGCAAAACATGCCTATGAGGTGATGTACCGCGCCGTAGCGCATTTTAAAGAGCTGATCCACCGTCATGAAATTCCCTGCGATCTCGAGGAAACAGGATATTTATTGATCGCCACCTGTGAGGCGCGGGAACGTCACAACCGTGCCGAATATGCGTTAGCCCACCGTATGGGCTTTGACCACCAATGGCTGGATAAGAAAGCGCTGGAAGACTATATCCGCAGCGCTTCATTTCGAAGTGCTGTGTTCGATCCCCATCCGTGTATCGTCAATCCGGCAAAATTGGCGCGTGGTTTGAAGTCGGTCGTGGAGAGCATGGGGGTACGCATTTACGAACGCTCGCCCTTGTATGAACTGCGGGATGGAAAGCCGATAACCTTGCGCGCGGGTAACGGTGCCGTTAAAGCCACGCAAGTGGTTCTGGCGCTTAATGGCTATGGAGCGGCCGTCGGCTTTAAACCTGCCCAAATTTTGCCGGTGCATACTTTCATTGTGCTGACGGAACCCCTTACCCAAGCGCAGCTCGAGGAAATCGGCTGGGCAAAGTATCGCGCGAGTCTAGAAACCGCCCGCAACTTCATTCATTATTTCCGCCTGACGGCGGACAATCGCATAGCCTTCGGGGGTGAGGATGCCCAATTGTATTATGGCGGTCGGTACCAAGACCATGATGAACGTATCTGTTCGGCGCTGAAAGCGCGTTTCCGCGAGTATTTCCCTTCTCTCGCCCACGTGCGTTTTACCCACGAATGGGGCGGACAACTCGGCGTAACGCTCGAAATGTTCCCCACCTTCGGTATAACCGGTGATCATAAGAGCATCTTTTATGCCTGTGGGTACTCGGGGCATGGTGTGTCTTTGAGCAATTACGCGGGAGCGTTGTTGGCGCCGGTGATGCTTCGTGCTGCGGGACGGCGTGAGGCACTCCCGGCGGATGATTTACCGTTCTTTTGGCAGTTTGAGCCCATGCTTATGCCGCCCGATCCGTTGCGCTACATCGGCTTACAGGCGTATCGCTGGGCATTACGCATCCAGGACAAAATCGAGGGCGCATAGTCGCTTCACCGACAGGGTCTCATGCGCGAGCGGATTGGGCATTCGGGTTTGGCCGGAAAGCACAGTATGCCCCCTACAACTCGATG
>FWPU01007251.1_pt1 | contig 18646 bp, 14 predicted proteins | sample 2228361 | NCBI WGS metagenome assembly FWPU01 (sample SAMEA103939777, study PRJEB20133) | metagenome
GGTGAAGAGGAAGAGGCTATCCACCGCCGGCTCACGCCGGCGGCTCCCCATCTGCGTCACACGGCCGGAGGCGTCATAGACCAGGTGATTGGCCACGGTCGTGGCCCCCGTCTCGGGATCGTACTTGGCGATGTCCCGCACCGTGTTCAGGTGGTCCCTCAAGGTCCACTTTACCAGGTCCGCCGTCCCGCCGTCAACTTCTTCCTCGGCCAGGATCTGGTCCACCGCCGGGCCCCAGAGGTAACGCTGGCGGAGGTGCCCGACCTGCATGTCCCCGGAGTTGGCCCGCTGGAAGTCCATCGCGATCTGGTTGCCGTCGTAGATGAAAATCCGCCGACCGTCCAGGTGGCCGTCCCCGTCGGCGTCCCACGCCTTGCGGACCCAGCGGTTCTCGTGGTCGTAAAAATGTTCGATCACCCGGTCCACCGCCGCGGCGTAGTCGGCCCGGAGCTCGACCTTCACCAGCCGGTTGCGGTGGTCCCAGGTGTATTGGGTGATGTCCGTGTCGCCCTGGTCAAGTTGGCCATTGGCGTTGCCATCGTAGAGGTACCGGTACGTGCCGTCGGACAGAAGCTGGTTGTTCGCGCCGGTGGTGTACGTGCTGCCGTTGGCCGTGACGCGATTGCCGTTGGAATTGTAGTGGTACGCTTCGTCGTCCTGGTAGTCGTAGTCGGCGGCGGTGAGCTGGCCGGTGGCGTCGCTGGTGTAGTCGGCCGTGCCGTCGAGAGAGTTCACATACTGCGTCATGCGCCCGGCCGGGTCGAACACGAAGTACCGGGTGGAGCCGAGTTCGTTGGTCTCGGCCACCACCCGGCCCAGCGAGTCGTAGAGCCAACTGGTCGTGTTGCCCTGTGGAATGCCTGATGCTAGCACATCTGGCGAGGCAGTCCATGAGGGTGCGTGCTCCGAGCGCATAGTGTGGTTTTTCTCATGGGGTGCATGCTGTGCACCCATCCAGGGGGTAATTTGTTAGATCGCGCCGGCGGGTTTTGCGTGGTTGCAAGAAGCCACCCTACTTTGGTGGGGAGGTGGTCGCTCATGCGAGTTTCTCCGTCCATCGGAGTAGCTTGGTCCCCATCTTTTGTGTTAGAACTTTGTGTCTCCCGTAAGCTAAAATGGATTGTTCGGCATGGTGTGCCCCTGAAGCGAAGTTTCCTCCACCCGCCGGTGGGGGTCAGGGGCGCCAAGCCCTGCTGTCAGGTGCTGGTCCTGCGAGGGCAAGCACTGAAGCCCTTTTCGATTACGGGGAGTGTGTCACCAGGCGACCGGTGGGGCAAACGGCCGCCATAACCGCGAGAGCTTGTCCCAATGTGTGGAATTGTGGGCTACGTGGGCACGTCCGATGCGGTGGAGTTTCTGCTTCAAGGGCTTCGCCGGCTGGAGTACCGGGGTTACGACAGTGCCGGGGTGGCGGTGATCGATGCCGCTGGCCGGCTCCGGGTGGTCAAAGCGGCTGGGCGGATCGATGGGTTGGAGGAGCGTTTGCGGCGGGAGCCGCTTTCGGGCCGAATTGGCATTGGGCATACGCGATGGGCCACGCACGGCCCGGCCACCGATGCCAACGCGCACCCCCACATTGGTGGCAATGGTTGGGTGGCCGTCGTCCATAACGGGGTGATCGAAAACCACCTTCCCCTGCGGGCGAGGCTGGAGGCCGAGGGGTATCGGTTTCGGTCGGCCACCGATACCGAGGTGATCGCACATCTGGTGGATAGCTGCCTGCGGCGTTACGGTTTGGTGCCGGAGGGGGAAGAGGGCGGCGAGGTTGGGGTGCGAGCATCGAGTTTTTCTGCGAGCAAGGGCGTGGCGGCCGCCGATTACGCCCCCTTGGTGCGTGCCCTCCAAGAGGCCCTTGGGCAACTTCAGGGAACCTATGGATTGGCGATGCTTTTGCCCTGCTGGCCCGAGCTGCTGGTGGCCTGCCGGCTGGGAAGTCCGCTTATCGTGGGTGTTGGCGAGGGGCGGCATTTTGTGGCCAGCGATGCCTCGCCGTTTGGGGGCTACTCGGACCGCATCGTGTATCTGGCGGATCACGAGATGGCGCTGGTAACGGCCGACTCGCTGCGGGTCATCCATCGCGACCAGGGGCGGATTGCTCCCCAGGTGCGGGTGTTGGACTTGCCGCCGGATGCCGTAGACCGCGGCGGGTATTCCCATTACATGCTTAAGGAGATTTTCGAGCAGCCCGATTCGTTGCGGAATGCGATGCGCGGTCGTCTGGACCGCGATGCAGCCACCGCGCGGTTCGGCGGGCTGAACCTTTCTACCCAGCAGCTTGCAGCCGTTCGGCGCCTGGTGATGACCGCCTGCGGCACAAGCTGGCACGCGGGGCTGGTGGGCGAGTATCAGATCGAGACCCTGGCCCGGCTGCCGGTGGAGGTCGAGTACGCCAGCGAACTCCGCTATCGCAACCCACCTTTGGAGCCGGGAACGCTGCTGTTTGCCATTACCCAGAGCGGCGAGACGGCCGACACGCTGGCTGCGCTCCGCGAGATGAAGCGCAAAGGGCATCCCACGCTGGCGATCTGCAATGTGGTGGGCAGCACGATCGCCCAGGAGGCCGACGGCGGTATCTATCTGCATGCCGGGCCTGAGGTGGGGGTAGCCTCGACCAAGGCGTTCACCTCGCAGTGCCTGGTGCTGGCGCTGTTGGCGTTGTACTTTGGCCGGCTGCACCATCTGAGCTTCGACGCGGGGATGCGGATCATCGACCAGATCGAAGAGCTTCCCGAAAAGGTCCGCCAGGCCCTCCAAACCAACGATCGGGTCCGCGAGATCGCCCTGCGCTACTGCGAGGCGAACAACTTCCTGTACCTGGGGCGGCAGTTCAATTATCCCACGGCCTTGGAAGGCGCACTGAAGCTCAAGGAGATCAGCTACATTCATGCCGAGGGGTATCCGGCGGCCGAGATGAAGCACGGCCCGATCGCCCTGGTCGATGCCCACACCCCCAGCGTGTTTCTGATGCCGCAGGGCCCGGTGTACGACAAGGTGCTGGCCAATGTGCAGGAGATCAAGGCCCGAGGCGGGCCGGTCATTGCCATCGCGTGCCAGGGGGATCGTCAGGTCCGGCAGTTGGCCGACGAGGTGGTCGAGATCCCCGAGGTGGCCGATTTCTTGCAGCCGATCGTCTCGATTATTCCTCTCCAGCTTCTGGCGTACCACATTGCGGTCGCCCGGGGGTGCGATGTCGACAAGCCGAGGAACCTGGCCAAGAGCGTGACGGTGGAATAGGCCGGCGGCGGGCGTTGGGGCCCTGGTGCCTGGCTTAACCGAGACGCAAGCGCCGGGTTTATGGACTGGGGGTTTGGCGGAAGTGCCGGGCTGGGGGAGAGTCAGGGCGAAAGGCGCGTTTCGCCGCGGATCAGGTCTTCCCACGTTTGGCGGCGGCGGACCAGATGGGCCTGGCCGTCGCAAAGCAGCACCTCGGCTGCCAGGGGCTTCGAGTTATAGTTGGAGCCCATCACAAAGCCGTAGGCGCCGGCACATTCGATGACCAGCAGGTCGCCGACCGCAGCGGCGGGCAAGCGGCGGCGTGCCACGATGCCCCCTTCTTCCTGGGTGAAGATGTCGCCCGATTCGCACAGTGGCCCGCCGACGATCACATCGTGCTCGGGTCTTTGGGTGTTGCCGTCGGCCGGCACGATGGCCATCGGGTGGTACGCCCCGTAGAGGATGGGCCGGGCCAGGTTGTTGAAACCGGCATCGACCAGATAGAACCAGTTGCCTCCCTGGCGCTTGACGGCGCGGATTTCGGCGATCAGGTAGCCGCTTTCGGCGACCAGATAGCGGCCCGGCTCGATCTCCAGCCGCAGCGGGTGGCCCATCCGGGCCTCCAAGCGCTTGCGCGTGCTGTCCCACAGCCGGAAGTACTGGTCCAGGTCGATGTAGTGCTCTTGTTCGCGATAGGGGATGGGCAGACCGCCGCCGGCACTGATGTAGCGCAGGTTCCGTCCGGCCACCTCGGCGGCCGACTCCATGGCCCGGCACACCTGGGCCAGGTGCTCCAGGTCCGTGCCCGAGCCGATGTGCATGTGCAGGCCGGTGACGCCGAGTCCGTAATGGTCGGCTGTCACCAGGCAGTCGGCCAATTGCTCGTGCCAGATGCCGTGCTTCGAGCAGTCGCCGCCGGTGTTGGTTTTGCGGCTGTGGCCGTGGCCAAACCCCGGGTTGACCCGCAGCGTGATCTCGCGCCCTGGGGCGCGGCTGCCGTACTGGTCGATCATGTCGGCCGAGCCGCAGTTGACGTGGATGTTTTTTTCGATGACCAGCTCCAGCGATTCGCGGTCGAACACGTCAGCGGTGTACACGATGGGGGGCGGGTCGCCCTGGGGAGCATACCCGGCTGCCAGCGCGCGGTGGATCTCGCCGGCGCTGACCGCATCGACCACGGCCCCGTGGCGGCGCAGCAGGTCCAGCACGGCCAGGTTCGAGCAAGCCTTCTGGGCGTAGCGCACGCAGTCGAAGGCGCGGAGGTCTCGCAGGCGCTCGATGATCCTGGCCGCGTCATAGACGAAGGTGGGCGTGCCGAACCGCTGGGCCAGTTCCATCACGGCCCAGCCGGCGATTTCCGTGCGGCAATTCCGAAAAACGGGGGGCTGGGGCATGGCAGATGCAATCTCGATCGGAAGGGAAAAGGCAATAATGCCCGCAGATCCATCGGAAGCCCGGCTACACGCTTGCCGGTCCGATCAAGCGGACAAAAGCCTGGCGGATGTGCTGGAGCAGTTCGTGATAGTCGAGCGACTCGACGTCTTCGCCCAACAGTTCCACATCGTAATAGCCCCGGTAGCCGGCCTGTTCAAGCCGGTCCACGATGGCCTGCAATGGCAAAAGGCCTTCGCCGAGGCGGCAGCGGTTTTGCTCGCCGACTGGGGGGGTCTTCCCATCGCCGAGCTGGACCAATGCGATCTGCCCCACCAGGCCGGGCAAGCGGGCCAACACGTTAAGGTCCCAGCCCAAGTGATAGGTATCAAAAAGCAATTTGACTTGGGGGTGGTCCACGGCCGAGAGCATGGCCAGGGCGTCATCCAGCGAAGTCAGGAAGGTGAAGTCCCCTGCACAGCCTGGGTGCATGGGTTCGATAGCGAGCTGGACGTTCAGCTCAGCCGCCAAGGGGGCCAGTTCTTTGAGGGCGTCGCGGAACAGCCGCCGCGCATGGTTGTGGGTATGGGTGCCGCGAGCGCCGCTGTAAACCACCAGGATCGGCGCCCGCAGGGCGTGGGCTGTGCGGAGGGCCTCGGTGGCGTCCTCGAGGCTGGCCCGGAAGGATCGGCCGTCGCTGCCGGTAAAGCCGCCGGCCCAAAACAGGTGGGAGACTTTCAGCCCGGTTTCGGCCAGCAACTCGACCGCCTTGGCCTCGCCGTAATCGGAGACCTTGCGGCGCCAGACCCCGATCGAGGGGATGCCCGCTGCAGCGTACTGCGTGACGTCTTCTTCGAACGACCAGCGGTAAGTGGTTGTCTCGTTGATCGAAAGCCGAGCCATCGGCGTGTACTCCTTGGCGGGTAGTATCCGCAATTCGGGGCCGGCTGTAAAGCGGAACTACTGGCCTTGACCCAGGTTGCTGTTGCCCGCCACACTACCAGCCCCATGTCCCGCATGACCCGGTACGTCCTGGCCGAGCTGATCAAGATGTTCCTGGCGGCCTTGTTGGGCTTGACCGCCCTGATGCTGGTGGTGGGCGTGGTCCGCGAGGCCGTGTCGCAGGGCCTGCCGCCTGCCCATGTCGTACGTCTGATCCCGTTCGTGCTGCCCGATGCCCTACGGTTTGCGATCCCGGTAACCCTCCTTTTGGCGGTAACGCTCGTATACGCCAGGATGTCGGGCTTCAACGAGATTGTTGCGCTAAAGGCTTGTGGTATTTCGCCTTGGGTTGTATTGTGGCCTGCGTTCGTGCTGGGCTTTCTCCTTAGTCTAGCTACGGTGTGGTTAAACGACCTTGCCCCAACGTGGGGGAGGGCGGGGATCCGGCGGGTGGTCATCGAAGCCGCCGAAGACATCGCGTACAACATGCTTCGCACGGAAGGCCGGTTTACGGGGCGCCGGCTGTCAATCAACGTCAAGCGGGTGGAAGGGCGGACGCTGATTCGTCCCACGGTCACGGTGGCCCGCCGCGGAAACACGCCCCCCATCACCGTCACGGCCGAAAGCGCCCGCATCGAAACCGACTACCGCGAGCGGGTCCTACGGATCGAGTTCCGCAACGGGACCATGGATATCCAGGGTCGGGCGACGTTCAGTTTCCTGGAGCCGCGCACCATCGAATTGCCCCTTTCCGAGGCGAGCGGCCAGGAGGAATCCACTCCCAGCCCCTCGTGTATACCTTTGGCGGATATTCCTCGAGAGACGGCCGAGCAGCAGGCGGCCATCGTGCGGCAGGAGCAACAGATGGCTGCCGAGGCCGCCTTCCGGATGTTCACTGGCGAGTTCGAGCTTTTGGCCTCCGAGGTCTGGGCGCGCCGCGCCGGCGCTTTGGCCGACATGCGGGGCCGGCTGTACCGATTGCATTTGGAACCCTACCGCCGATGGTCCACCGGGTTCAGTTGTTTGTTCTTCGTGTGGGTGGGGGCGCCGATGGCCGTGTGGCTCCGAAAGCGCGAACCGCTGACCGCCTTCTTTCTGTGTTTTGCGCCCATTCTGATCGTGTACTACCCTTGGCTGATCTACGGCATCAATGGTGCCAAGAACGGGACGATCCCGCCGGTCCTGGTGTGGTCGGGCAACGTAGTGCTGTTGGCCTGGGGGGGGTGGGTCCTCCGCCGGGTCTTGCGGTATTGAGGGCACGACCGGCGTGCCGGGCGCGCAGCCGGCGTCAATCGCGGTACCGGCGGAGCAAGTCGCCGTAGGCGTCGATGCGCCGGTCGCGGAGAAAGGGCCAGTGGGTGCGGGCGGTCTCGATGGCCTCCCGGGGGCAGGCGGCCATCAGCGTCTCTTCGCGGTCGTGGGAGGCCCGGACGACCACGTTGCCGTAGGGGTCGGCCACGAACGACGCGCCCCAAAACTCCAGGCCCTGTTCCTTGCCCACCCGGTTGACGGCGGCCACGAACACCCCGTTGGCAATGGCATGGCTTCGCATCATCGTTTCCCAGGCAGCGTGCTGGCTGGCCCCCCAGGTGGCCTTCTCTTCAGGAAGCCAGCCGATCGCCGTCGGATAGATCAGCACCTCGGCACCGGCCAGGGCAACCAACCGCGCCGCCTCCGGGAACCACTGGTCCCAGCACACGCAGACGCCCAACCGGCCATAGCGGGTGGAGATCGCCGGAAACCCCAGATCCCCCGGCGTGAAGTAGAACTTCTCGTAATAGCGGGGATCATCGGGAATGTGCATCTTGCGATAGATTCCGGCCAGGCGGCCGTCGGCATCCAAGACCACCGCCGTGTTGTGGTACACGCCGGGGGCTCGGCGTTCGAACAGCGAGGCCACCACGACCACCTGGTGCTGGTCGGCGGCCTGGCCCAGGGCCTCGGTGGTCGGGCCGGGAATACTCTCGGCAAGGGCGAAATGCCGGTGGTCTTCAGTCTGGCAGAAGTAGGGGCCGGTAAACAGTTCGGGCAGGCAGACCACCTGGGCCCCCTGGGCGGCCGCCTGGCCGATGTGTTCCAGGGCCTTGACCACGTTCTGTTCGCGCGGCCCGAAGCACTGCATCTGGACCAGCGCCACTGTCAGCGTATTGGCCGCTCTTGTCCCGGGGTTCACGGCCAGCGGTCTTTTCCACCAGGAGGTTGGGCAAATGCGGCGATGGGCCGGCGGCGGCAACCCCCCGCCACCCCACACGGCGCGCGACAGGGGCAATTATACCGGCATCGGAAGCATTCGGCCGCGCAGCCACTCGGCCGGCACCGGGCCTTTACCCCCCTCCGCCGAAAAAGGCCGTTCTCCTGCGCCTTGGAAGCGGGCGTTCAGGCAGGCAGATGGATGCAGAAGGTGCTCCCCTGCCCGGGGCTGCTGGTGACCGAGGTGCGGCCGCCGTGGGCGTGGGCGATGTGCTTGACGATGGCCAGCCCGAGTCCCGTCCCCCCCAACTCGCGGCTGCGGGCCTTATCCACGCGGTAGAACCGCTCAAAGATCCGCGGAAGGTGTTCGCGCGGAATGCCGCAGCCGTGGTCCACCACGCGGATTTCGATCTCCAAAGGCCCCGAGGCGACCTCGACCTCGACTGACTGGCCCGGCGGGCTGTACTTGATCGCGTTATCGACCAGGTTGACGACCGCCTGCTCCAAAAGCACGGCGTTCAGTCGGGCCACCAGGCGCTCGTCGCAAGCCAGTTCGATGCGAATCTGTTTGGTTTCCGCTTTCGGCCGGCACGTCTCGATGGCCGCGCGGAGCACCGGGGAGAGCGGCTGCCGCTCCAGCGAGATTTCCATTTTTTCCGGGGCTTCGTCGAGGCGTGAGAGGGTTAGCAAGTCGTCGATCAGGGCCTGGAGCCGGTCGGCCTGCGAAGCGATGATCCGCAAGAATCGCTGCACGTCCTCCGCATGGTCGACAGTGCCCTCCAGCAGCGTCTCGACGTAGCCCTTGATCGTCGTGACCGGCGTTTTCAGCTCGTGGGAGACGTTGGCCACAAAATCGCGGCGGACGTTCTCCAGTTGTTTCAGCCGAGTTACGTCGTGCAGCACCACCAGGGCGCCGTGCGGCCTTTCGGCCGCGTCATAGAGCACCGACCCCTGGGCATGGAGCAGTCGTGGTTCCTCGGGCGACTGAAGGAGCTGGATTTCATCGGAAGCGGCAGCCTGCCGGTTTAGCACGTCCGAAACCAGGCGCTGGAGGGCCGGATTGCGGACCACCTCCGGAAGGCTTCGGCCGATGGCCTGTTCGCGCGGAACGCCGATCAGCTCCGCCGCCGCCGCGTTGAGGCTGATGATGCGCTCGTCTGGGTCCACGGCCAGGACCCCTTCGGCCATGCTGGCCAGGATCGCCTCGCGCTCGTTCCATTGGCGGATCAACTCCTGCATCCGGGATTGCAGGGCGCTGCCCAGGCGGTTGACCGCGGCGGCCAGGTCGGCCAGCTCCTCGGGGTCCGGCAGCGGCAACTTATGCCCCAGGTCCCCCTGGGCATAGCGATCCAGGGTCCGGCCCATGTGGCGCAAGAATCGGCCGGTTTGGCGGGCCAGGCGCGCCGCCACTCCCGCAGCCACCGCCGCTCCCGCTCCAAGCCCCGCTGCGGCCGCCACAAGAGGGCCCTGCCCGGCCAACCCCACGGCCGCCGCTACGATTGCACCTGCAACCACCCCCGCCAACGAGGACCTCAGAAGCTGCCAGAAAAGGCTTCGACGCATCATGAGCTGCACACGGCGGCAAAAAAACGGACACGACGCCAGGCGACGGTCGGTCTGCACCATTGTACCGAATAGGTGCAGGACCGCGGCAACCGGAGTTTGGCGGTCTGGACGCTCGCAGGTGGCTGGCCGCGGTGGCGGGATTTTTCCTTGCGCAGTTCGTCGGCGGGCCTGTGTGCCTCCTTGGCCGGCGGCCTGCCCAGCCTGAGGACGGTTTGCCCAGCCTGAGGCCGGTTTGCCCAGCCTGAGGACGGTTTGCCCAGCCTGAGGACGGTTTGCCCAGCCTGAGGACGGTTTGCCCAGCCTGAGGACGGTTTGCCCAGCCTGAGGACGGTTTGCCCAGCCTGAGGACGGTTTGCCCAGCCTTGGGCTGGCGGCTTGCTCGCCCTGTTGGCTGGCGGCCTGGCGGCCTCTTTGGCCGGTCCCCTCTTGACAGACAAGTGCCCGGCGTGGAGTTTAGGAGTTTACGCGCCGATCCGCCGGATGGGCGCGGGTCAAGCATGTTTGTCCACGGGAGAATGACCGATGCCGGATCAACGTTCCGCGATGTCGCGGCGCCGGTTCCTGGCCGGGACGGGAACCGTGCTGGTCACGCCCATGTTCGTGCCGGGGCGGGTTTTGGGCAAGGATGGGGCGGTTTCGCCCAGCGAGCGGATTGTGTTGGGGGGACTGGGCATTGGCGGCCGGGGAGAGCATGTCCTCCGTTGCATGATGGAAGAGCCGGTGGTGCAGTTCGTGGCGATCGCCGATGCCCGCCGCATCCGTCGCGAGTTCATCAAGAATCTGGCGGACACCAAGTACGGCAACAAGGATTGTGCCACCTACCGCGATTTCCGCGAGATGCTGGCCCGGCCGGATCTCGACGCCGTGCTCATCGCCACCGGCGACCGGTGGCATACGCTAGCGTCGATCTATGCGGCCAAGGCGGGCAAGGACGTCTATTGCGAAAAGCCGTGCTCGATGACGATTGCGGAGAGCCGGGCCCTGGCCGATACCTTCCGCCGCTATGGCCGCATCTATCAGGCCGGCACCCAGCGGCGAAGTATCGCCAATTTCATCTTCGCGGCCGAGCTGGTGCACTCGGGCAAGCTGGGCAAGCTCAAGGCGGTGCACGCCAACACGCTGCCCCCGGCCGTGCGCCACGACTGGCTCCCCGCCGAGCCCGAGCCCTCGAAGGACGAAGTGGATTGGGATATGTGGCTGGGCCCCTGTCCCTGGCGGCCCTTCAATAAACAGTATGTGGCCGGCGGCTGGCGCGGGTTCTTCGACTTCCACGGCGGAGGGATCCTGGAATGGGGGGCGCACACGGTCGATCTGTGCCAGTGGGCTGCCCAGGCCGACCATACCACCCCCGTGCTGTACGAGCCGACGCCCAGCGGTTGCGTGGCCACCTACGCCAACGGTGTGAAGCTGGTGATGCGCGACGCCGGCTGGCTGGGCCTGGGCACATGCAGCGCCCGCTACGAAGGGGAAGAGGGCTGGGTGGAAACCGGCGACAGCGGCCGGGTGGAGCTTTCGGCTGGGGCACGCACCGAACAGCGGGCCTTCAGCGAGGTGGGAACCTCGCCCGTCAGCCACGTCAAGAACTTCCTCCAGTGCGTCAAGACACGGCAGCCGGCCAATGCCAATGCCGACGTGGCCGCCCGGTCGCATATCGTCTGCCATGCGGCTTACATCGCCTGGCAGCTTGGCCGGACGCTGAAGTTCGACCCGATCAAAGAAGAGTTCATCGGCGACGATGAAGCCAATCGCATGCGGAGCCGCGCCCTGCGCGAGCCGTGGCGGATTTGAGGTGCAAGCGGCGCACAAGCCTCAAAGGGTCCGCCATGGACCGAGTCCGCCCGCCTAGCGAAGCCCGCCCGCCTCTTTTTGGCCAATGAGGGACCAGCGGCGGAGTCCGGCCCGCCCCACTGGCCCGCCCTACAAACCGTATCTGGAAAACAATGAACCCGTGAGGAGCCTTCCATGCGTACCCGTTGGTTGATGGTCCTGGGAGGGTTGGTCTTGGCCACCGCAGCCGCAGCGGCCGAAACCGACCTGATGAAGGAAAACGACCCGGCCCGGCTGCTGGCCGTCCTGCAATCGGCCGACGCCCCGCTGTTCGACAAGGCCAAGGCCTGCCAGCGTCTGGCGGCCATCGGCACGCCCGAGGCGGTGCCCGTCTTGAGCCGCTTGCTCGATGAGGAGAAGCTGGCGCATTATGCCCGGTTCGGCCTCGAAGCCATGCCGTTTCCGGCAGTGGACGCGGCCCTGCGCGAGGCGATGGGCCGGCTGTCGGGGGCGCATCTGGTGGGTGTGATCAACTCGATCGGTTTTCGGCGTGACGCCCAGGCCGTGCCCGCTTTGATCCAGAAGCTGGGCGAGAGCGACCCGCAGGTGGCTGCTGCGGCCGCCGCCGCTCTGGGACGCATTGCCACCCCGGCGGCTGCCCGGGCGTTGCTCCAGCGGCTTTCGGTGGTTTCGGCCGAGCTAAAGCCCGCGCTGGCCGATGCCTGCCTGACCTGCGGCGAACAGTTGCACCTCAAAGGGCAGGCCGGGGCCGCCATCGCCCTGTTCGACGCCCTGCGGGCCGCCGAAGTGCCCAATCATTTCCGCCTGGCAGCCACCCTGTGGGCCATCCGGGCACGCAAAGCCGACGGGGTCCGGCTGGCGGCCGAACAACTCCAAAGCGACGACCCTGGCTTGTTCCGCGTGGGACTGCAGGCGTCACACGAAATGCCTGGACCGGCCATGACCCAGGCCCTCATCGAGGCCTTCCAGCGAAGTTCGCCCTCGCGCCAGGCCTTGATTGCGGCTGCTTTGGGCCGGAACCCCGAACCGGCCGCCACCCGCTGCCTGTTGCAGGCCGCCAAGAGTGCGGACGCCGATGTGCGTGCAGCGGCGATCACCGTGCTGGCCAGGCGGGGCGAGCCGGCCGCGGCCCCAGTGCTCCTCGAGGCCGCTTGGGCCGGAGATCCAGCGCTTGCCCAGGCCGCCCGCGATGGGCTGGTGAGCCTCCCAGGCAAGGAGATCGATCAGGCCATCCTCGCCAAACTGGCCGCCCCCGACCCCAAGGTTCGCCGCGCGGCCATCGAGCTGGCGGGTCTGCGGCGGATTGGCCAGGCGGCCCCGGCTTTGATCCGAGCCGCCGAGGACCCGGACGATTCGGTCCGCCACGCGGCCTTGGGTGCCCTGGCGTTGGTCATCGATCCCAAAGACCTTTCGGTGCTCGTCGAGCGACTCAAGAAGGCTCCGGCGGCCGACCGCGACGCGGCCCGAAACGCGCTGAAGGTGGCCGCCATGCGCTCCCCTGACCGCGAGGCCGCGGCCCGACAACTGGTCGAGGCCATGGCCGCCGCCCCTCTGGAAATCCGTATCGCGCTGTTGGAGTTGCTGGGCGATGTGGGGGGCCAAGCCGCCTTGCAAGCCGTCGCCAAAGCCGCCCGCGATCCCAACCCCGATATCCAGGATGCGGCCACCCGGGTCCTGGGCGAGTGGATGAGCGCCGATGCCGGCCCCGTGCTGTTGGAGTTGGCCAAGTCGGCCGGCAATGTGAAGTTCCGCGTACGGGCCCTGCGCGGCTATATCCGCGTGGCCCGGCAGCTCCAGATGCCTATGGCGGAGCGTGCGGCCATGCTTCGCCAGGCGCTGGCCGCCGCCTGGCGCGATGACGAACGCAAGCTGGTCCTGGACGTGTTGTCGCGCGAGCGGAACCCGTCGCCTGAGTATTTGGCCCTGGCCCTCACCCAGCTCGAAGTGCCAGGGCTGAAGAACGCAGCCGCAGCCGCGGCCGTGAGCATTGCGGATAAGCTGGTCCGCACGCATCCGGCCGAAGCCGCCGAGGCCATGAGAAAGGTGCTCCAGGCAGCCCCCGATGCCGCCACGCGCCAAAAAGCCAAGCAAGTCCTCAACCGCGCGGGCAGGTAAGCTTTGCCAGGAGCCTGGTGCCGCTGCATGACAACAGGCGCCGGGCCCGTGAGGGTCCGGCCCCTGGATGCCTTGCTTGCCGGCAGCCCCGGCAAGCTGGGCAGTCTGGCCCCACCGAGAGCACTGCGTGAATGCGGACGAGGCGGAGTGGTTGCGTTTGAACAAACTCCCCGCCAGCCGGGTTCAAGCCGTGGCGCACCGGGCCTCCGAGCTTGTGTGCTCATCGCTGGCCAAAGCGCAAGCTACACAAAATGCATGTTGTGGAATGTGTAGGCATTCTGGGCATTTTGGTCGCGGTGTTTCCCAAAAGGAAGAAATCTTTTCTTTCCCGTTGGTCCCCACGCCAGTCGGATGCCGGCTTCGTGGAACGGGCAGAAAGTCTTAACATATTGGCTGCCAGTACGTTACGCCATGTGACGGCCTGATCGGCTCTCTGCGGCACGCGGTGTGCCCCTGGCGACGCCCGAAAGCTGGAGCGCGATCGACCGGTGCCCCTGGCGTGGGGTGAGCGATTGCCGTTTACCCCGGTCGTAGGGGACGCAAAATGGACCTGTTTGAAGCCACTGGTCAGCGGTGCGCTGGGCAGTGCGCGACTTTGTGCGGTGCCAAGACCGATGACCCTGCCAAACCATCCTCCGTGCATCTTGTTGGCCGAGGCCGATCCGACCACCGCGGCCACCCATGCCCGCGAACTCGAGCAGATCGGTTACACGGTGCTCACGGTTTCCGACGGGCTAGGGTGTCTGGAGCGCTTGCGAAGCCAGCGGCCCGACTTGCTGGTCCTCGATGCCGAAATCCCCTGGGGCGGCGGGGACGGCGTGCTGGCGGTCTGCCAGGAAGAACCCCACTTGAGGTGCATCCCAGCCATTGTGATGGTTGCCCGGCGCAATGCGCCGCTATTGTATCGGCTTGCGCCGTATGAAGTCGGCGATTTGTTGTTCAAGCCGGTGCCGCCCCGGAAGTTGGCCGAGCGGGTCGCGGCACTCTTGGGGCGGGGTGAACCTTTGGTGTCGGTCGGCCCCAAGCGAGCACCCGGGGCGTGACGGAGTGCCCAAACGCCGGAAGGGGGTTTGGAGCACGGCCCGGGGACTGCGGCCCAGGGGGCCGTCTCCTCCGGGACATGGCGTGGGCGAGTTTTCGGAGAACCTTGCCGAGGCCAGCAGACCACGATGAGCGAGATCGAACCCTTTGCGGTCCTCGATTGCACCCTGGCGCGGTGTGCCACCGGCCGGGTGTGTTCGAATTTGCGCGAGTTGTTCGAGGCGCTGCGCACCGTGCCCGATGCCGTGCTCGAACATCACATGATGCGCTGCGCATTGGAAGACTATTTCGAGCTGAACGAGTTTCCCAACGACCTGGCCCGCTGGTGCTGGAGCGGCCTGGGGGATCACATTCTGGGCGAACAATTGAGCCTGATCGATCCCTACCAGTTCGGCAGCATCGGCGAACTTCGCGCGGCCCTGCTCAACGTGCTGGAAGAGCGGCTGTGGGGGCTGGAGCGGATCCCTTGGTGCCGGCCCGGGCTGGAACTGTATCTGGTCGAGTCGCGGCTGGTGGCCTACGACACGGGGGAGCGGATTCCCAGCCCGGCGGCCCTGGCCGAGGCCCTGGAACGCATGCCGGTCCGTTCCCTGTTCTATCACGTGCATGAGGCGCGGCGGCGGACAGGGGGCGAGACCGACGACTTTTCGGCCTGGCTGAAGCGCTGCGATGCCAACCCGCATTTGGTGGCCGAGATCCGCGCCATCGACTTCTATTTCCTGAACCTCAGCCAACTGCGGCAGGCATTGCTGAATGCTTTTGCGCACCATTTTTCGGATCCGGCAGCGCGGGGGACGAGCGCATGAGCTTGCTGGCACGGTATGAGGAAGTGATCGGGCATCGCGAGATGCAGCGCCTGAAGCAACTGGCGCGGCATCTGGCCGGACGCCGCGTGGTGCACGTCAACTCGACCCGTACCGGCGGCGGGGTGGCCGAAATCCTGGGATGGATGGTCCCGCTGATGAACGAGCTGGGCATCCCGACGCGCTGGGAGGTGATTACCGGCCCGCCAGATTTCTACCGCGTGACCAAGAGCTTCCACAACGCCCTGCAGGGCAAGCCGGTGCCGCTGCGGCGGAGCGATTTTGATCTGCACTATGAGGTAAATCGGGAGAACGCCGGGCGACTGGACCTGGAGGCCGACGTGGTGTTCGTCCACGACCCCCAGCCGGCGTATCTCCCGGAGTTCGTGGAGCCGGGGCGTGTGAAGTGCTGGGTGTGGCGATGCCACATCGACGCCTCGCGCCCGCAGCGGGACGTGTGGAAGTACCTCGAAGGGGCGATGCGCCATTATCAGGGGGCCGTGTTTTCGATGGCTGCGTTCGCCCGGCCGCTGGGCTGCCCCATGTTTCTTGTCCCCCCTTCGATCGACCCGTTGAGCGACAAGAATTGTGGGATGCTGGAAGCCGAGCGGGTGGAGACGCTGGTGCGGCTGGGGATCGATCCGGAGCGGCCGATGCTGGTCCAGGTCTCGCGCTTCGACCGCTTCAAGGACCCGGTGGGGGTGATCGCGGCCTACCGGCTGGTCAAGCCGTACTATCGCCCGTTGCAGCTCGTTTTGGCGGGGGGGCCGGCCGACGACGACCCCGAGGGGGCCGAGGTCCTCCAGGAGGTCCAGCAACAGGCCGACGGGGACCCGGATATCAAGGTCCTCATGCTCCCGCCGGATGCGCACCGCACGATCAACGCTTTGCAGCGCTCGGCCACGGTGGTGCTCCAGAAATCGCTCCGCGAGGGTTTCGGGCTGACGGTGACCGAGGCGTTGTGGAAGGGCCGGCCGGTCATCGGGGGCGCCTGCGGCGGCATCACCCTCCAGGTCCACGACTACCACACGGGGTTCCTGGTGTATTCGCCGGCGGGGGCGGCCTACCGCATCCGCTGGCTGCTCCGCTACGGCGAAAAACGCCAGCGCATGGGGCGCACGGGGCACGAGTTCGTCCGCGACCATTTTCTTCTCACCCGGCACCTGCGCGATTACTTCACCATGCTCCTCTGCCTGGAAAACCCCGACGCGCACGTGCTCACCGCTTGAAGGAGTCGACCAATGGCTTGGACCCAGGAACGGCTGGAAAACCTGGTCCGCCAGCGTCTCGGCGGGCTGAAGGTCATCGTGGTGGCCAACCGCGAACCGTACCTCCACATGTACGACGGCGACGAGATCCGCTGCGTGCGTCCGGCCAGCGGCCTGACCACGGCCCTGGACCCCGTGATGCGCGTCTGCGGGGGCACCTGGGTCGCCCACGGCAGCGGCAACGCGGACCAGGCAGTGGTCGACGAGCGCGACCGCGTGGCCGTCCCCCCCGAATCGCCCACCTATACCCTGCGCCGCGTCTGGCTCAGCAAGCAAGAGGAACAGGGCTACTACTACGGTTTTGCCAACGAGGCTTTGTGGCCCTTGTGCCACGTGGCGTATACCCGCCCCCGATTCGACCGCGCGGACTGGGAGCAGTATCAAGCCGTCAACCGCAAGTTCGCCGATGCGGTGCTGGAGGAAGCGGGGTCCGAGCCGGCCCTGGTGTTCATCCAGGATTACCACTTCGCCCTGTTGTCGCGGTTGCTCCGCAGTGCCCGCGAGGACCTGGTGGTGGCCCAGTTCTGGCATATCCCCTGGCCCAACCGCGAGACGTTCCGCGTCTGCCCGTGGCATGACGAAATCCTGGATGGCCTTTTGGGCAACGACCTTTTGGGGTTCCACATCCAGTACCACTGCAACAACTTCCTGGAGACGGTGGACCGCGGGCTGGAATGCAAGGTGGACTTGGAGCATTTTTCGGTGACGCGGGGTGGCCACACGACGCTGGTGCGGCCGTACCCCATCAGCATCGCCCCGGAGACGGTGGCGGCGGCCCTGCCCGCCAACCTGGCCTGGGCCGAGGCCCGCTTCCGCCGCCGCTTCCGCCTGGGCAACGTGGCCTTGATCGTAGGGGTGGATCGGGCCGATTACACCAAAGGCATTCCCGAACGCTTTGCGGCCGTCGATCGCCTGCTGACCCTCTTCCCCGATCTGCGGGGCAAGTTTACCTTCGTCCAGGTCGGCGCCCCCAGCCGCGTCCACATCCCCGCCTACCGCCGGCTGAACGAAGAGCTGGCCCGCCAGGTCGATGAAATCAACTGGCGGCACGGGCAGTTGACGTGGCGGCCGATCGTGTTTCTTAACGAGCATTTCGATACGGAGCAGGTGGCGCTGTTGTATCGCATCGCCGCGGTGTGCGTGGTCAGCTCGCTGCACGACGGGATGAACCTGGTGGCCAAGGAGTTCGTCGCCGCGCGCGACGATTGCCAGGGCGTGCTGGTGCTCTCCCCGTTTACCGGAGCCGCCCGCGAATTGACCGATGCCGTGCTGGTCAATCCCTACGCGGTGGACGAATTCGCCGAGGCGCTGCACCGCGCCCTGACCATGCCGGTCGAGGAGCAACAGCAGCGGATGCGACGCCTTCGGGCCCAGGTGGAAGAAAACAACATCTACCGCTGGGCCGGAACCCTCCTCTCGCAGGTGGCCCGGCTGGCCAGCGACCGCGCCGCCACAGGCATGTTGGAGACGGAAATGGCCGACCAGTCGGCGGGAGAATTCGTATGAGCGGCTTGCGGCAGAGTGGGGCGAGCGCGGGGTCCAGCCGCGGCCGCCGGGCCGACCCAGGGCACCGCGTGGGGGAGGCATACGCAGCGGGCCGGCCCCTGCTGTTTCTGTTCGATTACGACGGGACCCTGGCCCCCCTCCGTCCGCGCCCCGAAGAGGCCCACATGCCCCCCGCCACCCGCCGGTTGCTAGCCCGGCTGGCCCGCCGTCCCCGCGTGGCCGTGGGCATCATCAGCGGCCGCACGCTCGACGACCTCCGCCACATGTGCCTCCTGGATGGCGTCGTGTACGTCGGCACCGGCGGCCTCCAGTGGGACCTGCGCGGCACCCAGGGGGTTCATCCCCGGGCCCACGAAGTCCGTCGCACCATGGCCACGCTCAACCGCCGCCTGGCCCAGGCTCTCTCCCCGTTTGCCGGCGTATGGGTCGAAAACAAGCATTTCGCCCTATCGGTCCATTATCGGCAAGCCCCCGACGAACAGGTTCCTGCACTCTTGGACGCGGTGGCCGGCGCTTTGATGCCTTACCAGCAATCGGTGCGCAGCGTGCCGGCACCGAAAGCCGTGGAAATCTACCCCGAACTGGGCTGGGACAAGGGAAGCGTGGTCCGCTGGCTGGCCAACGAGGTGTTCGGGCCAGAGGCTTTGGTGCTCTACGCCGGCGATGCCGCAAACGACCAGCCCGCGCTGAACGTCGTCGAGTCGCTCGGCGGCGTGCCGGTGGGGGTCGGCCCCGAAGTCCAAGCCGCCTATTGCGTGCCGGATCCCGCAGCACTCTACGACCTGCTGGCCTCGGTTGAAGCCCAGTTGCCTTCTGGAGACTAGCAGCAGGGAGCACGGAGCA
>FWPU01007976.1_pt1 | contig 18645 bp, 17 predicted proteins | sample 2228361 | NCBI WGS metagenome assembly FWPU01 (sample SAMEA103939777, study PRJEB20133) | metagenome
CTCATAAGATTATAAGGAGCATGTTTAGAACTCGTATTAGGGATCGTCTTCAGATCGTCGCAGAAAATCTGAAAAAAGAAAACCCTGATGTAATTCTGCTCCAAGAACTTTTTACTTATCTACATTTAAGATTTTTAAGACAATTACTTCCTCCTTATCAACTTTTTTACCAACCATTTATTTATGGACCCCGCGGAGGATTAGTCATTTTTTCAAAAATGCCTATAAAAAAAATTCAGTACATTGATTTTGAAGTGAAAGGATCACTTTGGAACAAATCATTGACTGGACCAATCACCAAAAAAGGGATGCTTATTGCTCATTGCCAATCACTACCCCTCACTCTAATTAATACTCATCTGACACAAAACTCTGATCATGACTGGTCTGATCACAATCGCTATACAAAAATTCTTATGAAGCAACTACACCAACTTACACATGAGATGAAAAAAATAAAGAACACAAATCTTATTCTTGCAGGAGACTTCAATATGCCCAAAACAACTCATCTTTATTCTGATTTTATAAATGCAACTCAGTTAACTGATGCGTTTTCACAATATCAAAACTCTACTTATCACACAGATGTGATTCCTTTTTTTACTCCAGAAAGAAGAGAAGATTATATTTTCTATCGTGGAGAAAATATAAAATGCGTTCAAACATCAGAATTATTTAAAGAGAAATATCGCTTTCCCGATGGTACAAATCTTTATCTGTCGGATCATATAGCTCTCAAAGCACAATTCGAACTTTCTGATGAAAAACATATATGTTAGTATAAGCATATGGATATTTGGCAGATAGCTATATTAGCAATCGTTGAGGGTTTTACTGAATTTCTACCAATCTCTTCAACTGGACATCTCATCCTCACATCTCACGTGCTTGGTATTAATCAAACTCCTTTTGTAAAAACATTTGAGATTGTAATACAATTGGGAGCAATTCTTGCTGTAATTGTTTTATATTGGAAAAAATTGATACAGAATTACATTCTTTGGAAGAAAATTTTTGTTGCATTTTTCCCCACAGCATTGCTCGGGTTTATTCTCTACAAAATAATCAAGGACATTCTTATTGGAAATTCTTTAATTACATTGGTAGCTCTTTTTTTAGGAGGTATTGTTCTTATTTTCTTGGAGTTGTTTTACAAAGAAAAAAAACATCATGTTGACAATGTAGAAGAAATTACCTACAGACAATCATTCTTCATCGGGCTTTTTCAATCTCTATCCATGATTCCAGGAGTTTCACGAGCTGCTGCCACAATCATAGGCGGTTTATTCTTAGGTGCAAAAAGAAAAGCAGCTGTTGAGTTTTCTTTTTTTCTAGCTATACCTACGATGATAGCAGCATCAGCTTTGGACATTGCTCAAAGCTCTTTTTTATTTACGATGAATGAAATACTGTCTCTTTTGCTAGGATTTATTTTCTCCTTTTTTGTTGCAATAATTGCTATTAAGTTTTTGCTCTCTTTCATACAATCACATACATTTATACCGTTTGGGATATACAGAGTAATTCTTGCACTGCTATATGCATTTTTAATATTAAGGTAATACTCAAAATTTCTCTCTTAAATTTTTTTAAAATTTAGAATTTTTAAGCTAAATAAAAAATCTTCAGATCCATGCTTGTTAAATACAAACCGAGTGAAAATGCATACAACAATTTATGTACTGCATCTGAAGTATAATCTATTAATGCACTTATTTGAGCGATATAAATAAACTTCTTGACTCTATATTATTGCTTAGTTATACTTAACATTATTTTCTGCCCCTATCGTATCTGCCTTAAATTTTCCTTTTTTCTATGAATTGGTGGAGACAAATTCGCTCACTACGACCATTGGGTGTTTATTCAAAGGTTATAAACAGTAAAAAATACAAAAAAATAAAAGTATTTTTGCTCAGAAACCCTTTTAAAAGTTTTTTAATTACACTTTTGTTATTGCTCCTAATAATAATTTTAGGCAATGTTTTAGCAAATAAAAAAGAAGTAAAAAGAGAAAAAGAATTTTTAATAAAGGAAGTACGTGTATATCAAATTGGAGAGACTCCTACAATTAGATTACAAGCCAAGATAGAAAAAAAAGGTGTAGTAAAAATTGTTGCGCTTACCCCGGGAATTGTATCTTCAATTCTTGTTAGCGAAGGACAAACTGTTAACAAAGGACAAACTTTAATAAAACTTTCATCCAATTACCAAGGAGGAAACGCACAGGCTTTACAATCACAGCTGGCTAAAGCCCAATATCAAAATGTCAAAGAAACATTAGCAACGCAGAAGGAAATCATTCAAAAACAACGTGATATTGCAGAAAAAACACGCAACAATACAGAGGAATTACGAAAAATCTCTGAACATTCAGTTGGTGAAACACGAGAACTTATAGATCTTAATGAACAGATTCTCTCATCACTTAATGAACAAATCAGACAATTAGAAGAGTCCAATGCACCTTTAGAAAGTATTCTCTCACTTAAAGCACAAAAGGCACAAATTGAAGCAGGCGTCAATCAATTACTAAACAATCTTCGCAATCTGGAATATACGACAAACAAAGAAAATCCTCCTACAACTCTTGCTGATCTACAAAAGGATATAACTCTCAAACAACTAGATCTTCAAGAAAAAGCACTTCAACTTAATAAAGAAGTAAGCAGTATTCAATACAATCTTGCACTGCTGAACGAATCTCTCATGTATCCTTCATCTCCATTTTCTGGTGTCGTTGAACGAGTTCATGTCCAAATTGGGCAGTCAGTTAACCCCGGAACTCCGCTGATAACAATATCCTGTCTTGAAGTATCCGCTAATGCTGTTGTTCATACACCACGCGCTATAGCACTTCTAATATCAAGAGTGGAACCAACTTTAATTTATATTGGAAAGAAAAAAATTGCTGTTACTCCTAATTATATTTCTACTGTTGCTACTGATGGTCAGATGTACTCAATACTTTATAGTTTACCAAAAGAAGTTATTGGAGAAATTACAGAAGAAAGTTATATTCCAGTCGATATTCCTCTTAGTGTTTCCAATCTCGATGGTACAACGCCGTTTATACCAATAGATGCTGTTTATCAATCTCAAAAAGAGGCCTATGTTACTGTTGTTAAAAACGGAATAGCTCAAACCAAAAAAATAACATTAGGCAACGTTTACGGAAAATATGTGGAAGTAATTTCTGGAGTGACAAAAGACGACCAAATTATTCTTAACCGCAATATCATCTCAGGAGATAAAGTCCGAGTTATCTCGAAATAGATCTATGTATGAAGAAAGAATTTTCGTATCTTAAAAGACTTAAATTTGATAAACAATTACAAAATACTTTTATTGCGAAATATTTAAGTAATCCCCGACTACTTTTTCTTCTTATTGTGACCATTATAAGTATAGGCTTATCAAGCTATCTAAGTCTTCCTCGAAGACTGAATCCCGAAATAAAAATACCAATCATTATCGTCACCACCATTCTTCCAGGTGCTAGCCCTCAAGATATAGAATCATTGATAACAGAAAATCTAGAAGCTTCTCTTAATAGGGTAGAAAATGTAAAACAGATTACTTCATCATCAAGAGATAATATCTCTATTATCTCCGTAGAGTTTGAATCAGGAGTTGACCCAGACAAGGCAAAACAATCTGTCCAATCTGCCATTGACTCTGTAGATCTCCCAACTGATGCACAAACTCCAATAGTGCAAAAAATAGATTTTGAAAATCAACCAGTATGGTCATTTGCGATAACAGGAAAAGATCTTCCAAGTTTAAAACAGTTCGCGGATATTCTAAAAAAAGAGCTTGAGAATCTCTCATCTGTTGAGAGGATAACAACTGGTGGTCTTGAAGAAAAAGAAATTGTAATCTCAATTCTTCCCGAAAAAATTGCTACATACGGAATTAATCCTCTTCAAATTTCTCAGCTTATCAAAGCATCCGCTAATTCCTTTCCTGCAGGATCAGTTCAGACTTCTGAATCATCATATATATTGACTATTGATCCTTTGATTAACTCAGTTGAAGATGTCCGCAATCTCAATCTTTTTATTAATGGCTCAATTGTAACTCTTGCAGAAATTGCAGAAGTTTACGAGCGATCAAAACCAAATCAATTTTTATCATACTTTGCTACACCAAAAAAAGAAGCACAGCCCTCAATTACATTTTCTGTTTTTAAAACAGCAAGTGCAAATATCAATGACGCAGTAGCTGATTCTGAAGAGGTAGTAAAAGATCTTCTTGACAGATACGCAACTAGATTTCAAATTCAAACAATTACCAATACAGGAGAACTTATCAATGAACAGTTTAACCATCTTCTACGCGATTTTATAATTACAGTTTTCTTGGTATTCCTTGTTCTCTTTGTGTTTCTGGGCGCAAGACAAGCTTTTGTATCTTTTTTTGCTGTTCCACTTACGTTTCTTATTAGTTTTACAGTAATGAAAGTTAGTGGTATTTCACTTAATTTTCTTTCTCTATTTTCGCTTCTACTCTCACTTGGACTCTTGGTTGACGATACTATTGTTGTTATTTCTGCAATGACTCAGTATTACAGAACGGGTAAATTCACCCCACTTCAGACAGGACTTCTTGTCTGGAGAGATTTTGGAGTCCCAATTCTCACCACTACGCTAACAACAGTTTGGGCATTTCTGCCGCTTCTTTTATCAACTGGGATAATAGGAGAGTTCATTAAATCAATACCAATTGTAGTTTCAAGTACTCTTCTTGGATCTTTGGGGGTAGCTATGTTGATTATTCTCCCTCTGATGATCATACTTCTTAAACCACAAATACCACAAAGAGTAGTTATTTTTCTCAGAATTACTCTCGTAATTATCTTGATTGGAATATATATTTGGATAGCTCCAAAAGGAGTGGGTCTATTTATTTCTCTAATTGGATTAGTAGCCTTTCTTTTTGTTACATCACAGGTTAGATTAGCTCTCATAAGAGGCACACGAAAATATTTCATCAAGGAATCAAAGAAACGGCCTCTTATTCGTACAGTTCCTTCATATCTTGAGAAAGGATTTATTAGTTTTTCAATAATTGAGAGAAAATACCGATCAATTATTACTCGCATACTATCATCAAAACGCAACAGACGAAACGCTGTAATAATGGTGATTATTTTTGCTTTATTCTCCTATCTGCTTCTTCCCTTAGGATTTGTAAGAAACGAATTTTTCCCCAAAAGTGATCAAAATTTTCTTTATATCAATCTTGAGTTACCTCCGGGAACAAATCTTACGAAAACAACCGAAGAAGCTATTTCTTTACTAAATAAGATAAGACTTACCCCAGATATCCAATATGTAACAGCTGATGTTGGAAAAATATTTACTCGAGAATTTGCTACTGGTGGTAACAATGAAAATACAGTCATGTTTTCTGTTGTTCTACCTGATCGTAAAGACAGATCTCGTTCATCAATGGAGATTGCTGATTATCTGAGACAATCTCTTAATTCATATACGAAAGGAACAATCACAGTATCAGAAATATCAGGAGGACCGCCAGCAGGAGCAGATTTACAAATAAAACTTTTTGGCGATGATCTAGGTATTCTTGATAATTATGCAGAAGAGATTAAAAAATTTTTAGAAAATCAAGATGGAGTTACTGATATCCAAAAATCAATCAAAGCTGGTCCAAGTCAAATAGTTTTTGTTCCCAATCAAAACAAACTAGCAAACTTCAATCTATCACAAGACGTAATTGGATTATGGCTTAGAACATTCGCAAGCGGTTTACAAATTGAATCTTTTAAACCATCTGATTCTCCTGAGGAAAGTATTGATATTACACTTCAATTGGGAAAAAGACCCCAAGACATAGCAAATATTGCTTCGCTTACTTTCCCATCTCAGATGGGTCCAATTCCTATTACTGAATTAGGCAGATTTATCCTTAAATCAAGTCCAACTCTTATAACTAGAGAAGGAGGGAAGAGGACAATCTCAATCTCAGCATCAGTAAAAGAAGGATTTTCAGTCACAGATATGAATAACAGATTAGAGCAATTTGCTAATAATCTCAAACTTGAAGAAGGATATTTCTGGAAAACAGGTGGAGTAAACGAAGAAAATCAAAGATCAGTTAATTCTATTCTTCAGGCGATGATACTTTCTTTTCTTTTGATCATTGTAACAATGGTTATCCAATTTACATCATTTAGAAAGGCTATTATTGTAATGCTTGTCATCCCACTTTCTATCTCAGGGGTATTTATCATTTTTGCCCTCACTCAGACACCTCTTTCATTTCCTGCGCTTATTGGTGTATTGGCACTCTTTGGAATTGTAGTCAAAAACTCAATCCTTATCGTAGATAAAATTACCACAAATCAAAAATTTAAAATGGGCTTTAAAGAAAGCATTATAGATGCCGCTGAAAGCAGACTAGAACCAATTGCACTTACAAGCCTTGCCACAATCATGGGATTAATCCCTATAACTGTATCAGATCCTATATGGAGAGGTCTTGGTGGAGCTATTATTGCAGGGCTTACATTTTCAGGAACAATAATGCTTTTTTTCATCCCTGTAGTATATTTTATGTGGTTTAATCCGCAAGGAAATGAACGTGATAGGGGACGCAGACGGCAAAGAAAAATCACTCAATAGCTTGTTGTGCAAAAACAATAAATTCTTCTGGATTCAAATTTTCAAGCATGGCATCCTGTGAGATTTTATCTAACTGCGGAATATATACCATATATTCCTGTTTATTAAAAAGTGGAATTTGAGAATTGTTATTGGATAATTCGTTTTTTAGGGGAAAAATTGAAAGTTTGTTGGCAATATTTAGTACTGTTAGAGAAGTTACAATAAAAAGAAATGTACCTATGTTGTTTTCTCGTCCCTGATAATATCTATCCACATTATCAATAAAACTTATACTAGCTAAAAACTTGAGAAGAGTCATATATGCATCATAGTAACGATTATCAATACCATTGTTATCAAATAAATCTTGCTCTTTCATTTGCTGAATTATAGATATCCTTGCGCAAAGCGTCAAATGAAGAACAGTTTGATCTAGCAAGATTTCTGCAGTATAATACACACTTATGTTTTGGACAGGAGAGACACTATACGAACAAATCAAAACATCAGAGCGTCTAGAGACTTCATTTCAATTCTTAAATGAACAATTAGTAAGGTTTCAAACAGAAAAAACTCGCATCAAAAAAGAAGTAGGACTATCGCAGGCATTTGCTTCTTTTCTGTACGAAGCTGAAGACTCTTTACCACTTGTTATACCTCTTAATTCCAGTTATCCTTATGAATTTTCATTCCTTGAAAACAAACATTTTCCACCTGATTACAGAATAAATCATGGTATTTATCGTTATTTTTTTCCTCGAACTAAAAGAGGTAGTCTTGTTTATACAATTGCACCCATGCTAACTCCTGATGGAATTCCTCTCCATCATTTTCCTGAATCAGATGAATTTTTAGATATAAATTTCAAAATGCATCTTCTCAAATCTCCTGATAAGGTAGACTCAGAGTATCAATATTCTTATGATCCCCAAATCGCAACAATAAAAATTAAAGGTGGCAAAAATTCTGACACATATAATGGTCTTATAATATCTACTTTTAATGATAAATCAGGATGGGGTATAGATCATTTTGACATCCAGAGAATTCTCGAAGCCACAACTGATCCTAGGATGGTAGATCAGAAAGAAGAAATAAAAAATAAAGTTAATCTTTATACTCAAGAGATAGGGAAAATAGCAAATTGGAGAGCAAGAGATATGTTGCTAAGACTTCAAAATATGGTTCGATCTTTTCGTAATGTCTATCTTTCCAAACCTCTTCCAGAGGTAATCGGATATCTTGATGATGAAACTGGTGCAATGTTTTATTATGCACCGGGAGATGAAAAAGTTGTTGATTCGCGTCAGCAATCTGCAGCAGATATAAAAAATCCCCAAGATGTTGACTCAGTTATAAATTGGATTGCAACAGCTGAAAGTGCAGATCCTATCACAGTCATACATACAGCTGCACCGTTCGCAGCAGCACTTAAGGAGCATTATAGGAAATTCTATCGGCCAACGATTCAATTCCATAATCCTTTTAGAAAATAAAATATTTTTAATCTTCTCTAATAACTTGAAATGAATTTAACACTAAAAATGATAAAGAAAATATTGATATAGTTTGATTGTTTTTATCATTATTGACAACAGCAAGCTCATCATTTAGTATCTCATCAATGGGTAAAAGTCTGCCGAAAGGCGACATGTATCACAGGAAACTCCAAAAACTTGATACATCAGGCAAAATCCCAAAGAAGTGCAATCAATAAAAATAAAAAAATATGGCTATCTGCCCGTTATATTGTATTTATTCTGTTGAAAACACTAGCCCCTCATATTCAGTGTTGGAAGGATATGAGGGGCTTTTTGTAGAAAATAATCTAAAACTGAAATCTCAAGAAAAAGTAAAGGTTTCACCCCTAAAACATAATCTGCAAATTACTTATATTTTTCCAAACTTGAACCCGCTCTCATTCTCTCGGTTAATGGAAGAATAAGAGCGGGTGGAAATTATCCAATTAATCACTGGCCAAGGAAGGAGGTGAGAAATAATGAAGTACAAATTACTCGGAGGAATATCATTTGCAGCACTTATAGGAATATATTTTCTTAGTCCTGCCCTTGCAGCAACAACAATAGAAGTTTCTCCTTTTAATACAAATGGATGGCTCTTTTTTCAAGAAAATCCCACAGGAACAGGATCATTTGTAAATGGTCCTGGGACACCTCCCATGGGAAACGGAAGTGCACAATTAACTGTTGACAGTAATGGACGAATGATTTTGTCTCATGGAGGCTATGCAGGAGTAAAATTAGCTGATATTACAAAGCTAGAATACTGGACATATAAAATTGTTGGAGGAAGTTTCATTGCTCCAAGTCTCCAATTTGATTTTGATAATGATGTTACAGATGGAGACAACACCTGGAGAGGAAGATTAGTCTATGAGCCCTATTTCACTCATACTGTTAATAATGGAGTATGGCAAATGTGGAATCCATTAGACAATGCAGTAGGTGGGAATTGGTGGGGATCACCAAATACTTCCTCAACCCTTGATGAAGAATGTCCTCAGTCTAATCCATGTACTTGGAGCGAAGTTCTCCAAAAATTTCCTCTAGGAGGTATTCGTGAGACAAATGGTTTTATCCATTTTAAATCTGGAGGACCGTGGTCAGAAGGCTTCAGCGGAAATGTTGATGCCTTTACTATCGGCATAAACAACGAAGATACAACATATAATTTTGAATTAATACCTACAGAACCAACTTCAACACCAACAATGACACCAACTCCCACATCAACACCAACTCCTACACCAACAGGATTACCTATACCAACAGCATGTTCTGAAATAGAATTTGCTGGATCTCCAATTATAGGAACAAATGCAGACGAACAAATAAATGGTACAAATGGCAATGATCTCATATTTGCCCTTGGAGGAAGCGATGTCGTTAATGGAAAAGGTGGTAATGATTGTATTGTAGGCGGAACGGGGAGCGATGCTCTTAGAGGAGATGGAGGAAATGATGTTATTTTAGGCGAAGAGGGGAGCGACAGCCTCATCGGTGGAGGAGGAAATGACCATCTTTACGGTGGTGCTGGAAGTGATGCCCTCAAAGGAGAAGGCGGTTCAGATACTTTAGTTGGTGATGATGGATCTGACAGCGCAAATGGTGGAGGAAGCACTGATACTTGTAATGCGGAAGCAGAAGTTCAGTGTGAACTCTAAAAAAAATCGTTTACCGAATCGTAAATCGGAATATATTTTGAAAGGAGGTGAGAAAGAATGAACAATCTTAAAGTAAAGTTGACAGCAGGACTTGCAACAGCAGCTCTTTTAGCAACAACAGTTGCACCAGCTGCATTTGCTGACACTAACACTATCAGGGGCAACGGTGCGGGTTCAACTAATAAAATCAAGGTCAAAAATAAAAATAAGACTGAAGTAACCCAATCCAATGCAACTGCTGTTATCAACCTTACTGGTGTTTTACAAAACACTGGCGGTAACACGGCTAATAATAATACCGGTAATGGTAATGTTACAGTGAATAGTGGTAATGCAACCTCTACTGTGACTAATACCACGACAAGTAGTAGTAATACTGCAAATGTTGATCTTTGTGGCTGCCCAACAGGTGATACAACTAACGAAATCAAAAACAACGGAGCAGGATCGTATAACAAAATCAAAGTCAAGAATTTTAATAAAACAGAGGTCGAACAGACCAATGAGGTACTTGTTGTTAATGGTACACTTGTTGCTCAGAACACTGGCAGCAACCACGCCAATAACAACACAGGCGATGGAGATACCACTGTTGATAGCGGCAACGCTACAGCTAACGTTACCAATAACACTACAACTGGTAGCAACGTCCTTAATCCATAATTAAAGGACAAACTTCCGGAAGAACAAAACCCTGCGAGGAGAGCGTACGACTCCAAGCAGGGTTTTTGTTGAAATATTTTGAAATAATTAGCTTATTTTAAGTTGAGAATAATATAATGGAATACTATCAGAATTTTTCTTACTCAAAGTTTACTAAATTACAGTAATATGCTAAAGTAGTGTTATGAAAATTCGCTCTTCAGTCTATATTTTGATTAGTATCCTTGCTATTTTGGCTATGACACAGAGTACTTACGCTACAACAAGTGTTAAAATTAACAACTCAATTAATTCAAATTCTTCTTCTCAAACAAATTCATCAAGTGAGACCAACGTCAGGATTGAAACCAACGGAGATGTAAAAACATTCCACACTACAGGAGACGAATCTGTAAATTACCAATCCGAAGATGGATCCATTAAAGTAAATATTAATAATAATCAATCCACAGCAACAGCTTTGGATACAAAGGAGGAGCAAAAAACAGCCTCTCCTACACCAACTAAGTCAACCCCTAAGGACACAAAATCTGATGATGAATCAAAAAAGACTCAAGAGCAACAAGATGAACTCAAAAATGAAAATTTTGATATCTTCAAATTTTTAATTCAACTATTTTCACTCTTGATCTAAATTAGATTAGAACTTGAATTATGCTCAGAGAGATTCAAAATCGTAAAAAATAAATTAATCCACCGGTTTTAAAGTTGTTAAATTACTTTCCACTACTAAATAAAAAACTATAACACTTGACAATTTCATTAAAGTACCTCATCATAATTAATAAGGATTAATTATGGCAAAGAAAAAATCTGTTCCACTTCATAAAAGAGGTTACCATAAGAAATTGGAAGAGCCTGTACATAATTTAGTAGGATATATAGTTCTTTTTGCATTAGCTCTGGTAGTACTTGTGCTAGTTTACAGTCTTCAGTGGTTTATTGTTCAGTAGTTCTTTTTGCAAAAACAAGAAGCCTTTTTAGCGATGTACCTATAGGTGTACACGTTTGGAGGATAAGCTGATCCTTCTCTTGATTAATTAGATAATTGACTTCATTTGGCCAAACTTCTTTTTTACTACTTACAAAATATTTATATTCTTTTCCTTTATAGTATACTTTGATCTCATCACCATTTCTAAGTTCTCCTAGACGAAGAAATATAGTATTGTAACGCGTGATCTCCCAAGGAAGGCCGCTTGAGTGAGCAAAAAGGAAAATACTTCCTTTTTGGCCAGGCAATGCCGTGCCTTTTGCATGCGCAATACCATTTTTTAAGGCACGAGTATAATCAGATTGGTTCCAGGGATTAACATTCTCTATTACTTTTCCAGCTGCATGGATTTTAGGTATCAAAATTGCAAAAGAATTATTTTGGGTAACTGATTGAATTGGAGGAGGGAGGAGATAAATACTCACAACAGGATAAAAAGTTATCGCAAAACCAATAAAAGAAAAAATAATGAGTATTGTTCCCATGTAATAATACGAAATTGACTTATTTTTCATAGTTTTTTCAGAGGTTAATCCTCTAAAAGTCTTGATATTATAATTTAATCGCTATTTTATCAAATAGACACAAAAAAAACGGACACTCGTCCGTTTTGATTAGAAAGCAACAGCCAACGCTGGAGACCTACCGGATCTCAGTCTTAGCACCGAGCCAAAAAGCAGCATTAATATATTCCCCAGTATAGCAAGAATAAACCAGTAGTTTCCTGTAATGGGAAGAATATCTTTTGTTACTGCAGCAAGTACTTCTCCACCTCTTCCAGCTCCTCCACCGCCATCATTACCTACATTACCGCCACTTCCATTACCAGCAGTGCCCCCGTTTCCACCACTACTTGGAGGTGGGGGTGGGGGGGGAGGAGGATTTTTACCACCATCTCCTGGAGGAGGATTCTCTCCATCTTCCTGACAACAATCTATTTTGACTTTACTTGTATTTGCTTTGTTATTAACTACAACTGAAAGGTCAATATTTCCTGTTTTGATTGCTACATTTCCGTTGTTATAATCAGAAGTATTATTACCAGTAATTAAGTTCCAAAGGCTATTATTGAGGATCTCAGAAACGTTGTTAACTGTAACAATATTTTCTTTATTTTCTGTCAGAGTAATCGTGTTTTCAGATCCTGCTCCGTTTCCTTTGATGGTTAAAAGAAAATCTCCGCTAGCGTTTGTTTTAAGGATAATTTGAGAATTATTTGAAAGATTTTTTATTTTCTCTTCTACTTTAATATCACCTGTTGCAATAGAAACGTTTCCAGAATTATAAGAAGCTGAATTGTTACCCGTGATTGCTGTTCCTTGAACATTATTGGTAATTGTGGCAGTATTTTGAGCAGTCACTGTCGTTGTGGTTGAGTTGGTGTAAGAGATTGCATTTTGAGACTCAGAACCGTTGTTACTAATATTTGCTGTACCTTCATTATTATTGCAGCATCCAACATCTGCAATTGACTGATTTAGATTGTTCTGAATTGTAGACGACACATTGATATCTCCAGTTTGAACTGATGTATTTTCTGCCGTGTTACTATTTGCTGTATTTTCACCACTGGTTGCTTGAGTATTGATATTATTATTTACTTGTGCATCGTTGGACTGAGTTACAGTTGTCGAAGAGCTGTTAGTAATTGTTATTTCATTACTTGATTCAGATCCGTTACCTGTTATTATAATTTCTTGTGCACTTGCGGACCTGGCAGCAAAAGGCAGCATCGCAAAAGACAACAATGTCAAAACTAACTGTTTTTTATTTATTTTTATTTTTTTTATTTGCATGGTTCTCATAATACTTGCCTTACTCATTTTTTTCAGTGAGACTGCTTACGTACGGGGCAGATTAACTTTCTAAGGCAGAAAAGTTACAGCGTATTTGGGCGAATTATTTTTTTCTTAAGTAAGTATGCTGCTGCAATAGATGGGATAATAATTACCAGCCACGCTAAATTGATCCTTATTTTACCCTTAGAAGAATGTGCAAATTCAGGATTTTCCGATCTTGCTCCTTTTACAAGTGCGAGTGAAGTATCAGTGGGATTGCTAGTTGCAAGAATTATGCCGCTACCCAATGTCTCTTTTAATGGAGTAGTTGCTGAAGCAATAATCTCATTTTGAGGAGTAGAAGTGCTATCAGAATTTGATCTTTGAGAATTGGACTCATGTGATGAGGTTGAAGAATTACTCTGATTTAGTTGCTGTTGATCTAATCCTCCTCGTCCTTCCTGAACACTATTATTTTGCGAAGCAACTGCCATTTGATTACTCTGCTGTTGTTTTTTCTGGCCGGGTGTAACAAAATCTCCTATCCAGTTTCCAAAGACATTCACAAATGTGATTACTAATCTTCCGCTTCCTGCGATATTGTTATTAACAAAGTTAATGATATTAGCAACAATCTTAGCATCACCTGTTACAATAGAGGAGTCCCCTCCTGTATTAAAACTCGAAGTATTGTTACCAGTATTTGCTGAGAGATTAATATTATTTACTATATGCGCTGAATTACTCTGATTAAGTGTACTCGTATTGGATGAATTTGCTGATGCAGAATTTACCGAATTTGCTCCATTTTCTGTATTTAAAGCTGTAATTTGACCATATTCATCAACAACAAACTCTGTACCCGAAGATCCTGCAAGTGTTGCACCTAGTGGTGCACCCAGTATCTGACCAATCCATTGGCCAGCTTTATTGACAATAACGAGCCACCAATCTCCACTTACTAAATTGGTGTTGGCTATATTGAGAACTTGCGCATTAACACTACTTGATCCTGTGGTGACAGAGGAGTCGCCCCCTGTATTGAAACTTGTTGAATTTCCTCCTGTATTGGCAGCAAAAACTAAATTATTTTCAATCGTTGCATCGTTAGATTGGAACTGAGTATTGGTGTTTTCTGTTGTTAGTGATGCAGTATTTGTTGATCCTGCGCCATTGTTAGTATTTGCCACTGTGGTATTTGATTGAGAGCATGTTGAGCAAGGATTATCAGGAAGGATAATATCCCCAATCAAGTTTCCAAAAATGTTGACAACTCCCAGAAGTACATTTCCAGCCAAATTGTTATTCACGAAATTCAATATATTTGCAGCAATATTTGCATCTCCTGTAACAATAGAAGAGTCACCATTTGTATTAAAGCTAGCCGTATTATCGCCAGAGTTGGCAACGAGTGTCATGTCATTAACTACTGTTCCATCGTTTGTTTGAGTAGTAGATTCATTATTTGCTGTAGTTGCCGCTGCTGAATTTGTTGATCCAGATCCGTTGTTAGTGTTTGATACCGATGTTGCAGAAGAAGCACAGTTAGCGACACAATTTGCCGCGAAATCAAGGATATAATCACCTCTATGATCATCTTCGATATTAAACTCTGAAACTGTTACACCTGCTAAATTTGAGTTTATATTGTTAAAAATTGTACCACTCGTATTGGCATCTCCTGTTGTAAGAGTAGAATTTCCATTATTGTAAGATGTAGAGTTATCTCCTGTAACTGTGGCGCTATTTAGATTATTTCCTACCACTGCACCATTGTCTTGATTAAGATTATCAGTATTGGAAATTGTTGCAGAGCCGGAATTTGTTGAATTTGCTCCGTTGCCACTGTTAATAACAGTCGCACCTTGTGGACAGCAGGTGCTACTACCTGCAATATTTTGATTTCCTGTATTTGCAATATTTGTACTATTAGTTGCATCACCTGTTGTTAACGTTGTATCACCTATTGCTCCATTAGAAGATTCACCAGTATTATTCTGGGCTGCAGTATCTGTATTGATTTGAGTGGTTTGAATCGGAGCCCAATATTGTTCTTCTGAAATATAAATAGGTTCAGGTACAGATGGTAGAGAAGGCACTGGTGGCTGTGATGGTTGATCAAATGAAGCATTTGGCTGTTGAGGTGTATCGGGTTGATCTGAATCAGAAGGCTGTGGTTGAGGAGTAATAGCTGGTGGTGGCGTCACCTCTTGCAAAGAAACTTCTTGAGATGGAGGAATCTGCACCTCTTCTTCTGCCCACACTGGTGATAAAGGCATTAATACAAGAATAAGACTTAGAATAATAGCAATCAATTTTTGTGATATTGTTCTTTTCATAGATTATTTATTTTCTAAATTATTTTTCTTTTTTACCCTTTGGGAAGGGAGTCTTGCCGAAGTGCTAGCAAGAACTCCCATCCCTCTGAGTCTTAGTTATGAAGGAACATTCCGAAGAATGCCCAAAACTCTGCCCAGTTAACATCAAAATCGATGTCTGGGAGAGAAGGTAATGTCACATCACCAAGGATGTTGTGATTACCTTCATTGCTGACGCTAGCGTTAACTTTAGCATTGCCGGTCACAACAGATGGATCACCATTGGATCCAGCTGTGTTCTTGCTTGCTTCGTTATCGCCAGTCTCTGTGGCCAACTCATCAAGATCGTTGTCAAGGTTAGAGTAATTCCCTTGAGAGTATGACTGCAAACCACCAAGTGTTACTGTGATGGTGTTGTCATCATCAGAGGAGAATCCAGGCTCTGCACCATTGCCAGCGATCTTTGCTAGAAGACCACCGAAGACACAACCACAGTCAACATCTGCAGCGTTGAAGTTCACCCAATTATCAATGGATGCATCAACTTGTGCATTTCCAGTGACAATAGTGACGTCTCCATCACCAGTGTTGAAATTAGCATCGTTGTCGCCTGTATCTGCATCTGCCTCTACATCGTTATCAACGTATGCTTGATTACTCTGAGTAAGATTGGTTGTGTTGGAGAGGTTTGCAAGAATTTCATTCTCGCTTCCTGCTCCATTATCCAAAATCCTAAGGCTAACGTTTCCTGTTCCGCCTTGATTATTACCACCTACCTTTGCCCAGTTGGCATTGGCAGTAGTGTTAACAGTAGCGTTAACAGTAGCGTTGCCTGTTCGGATTGTGACGTCTCCATCACCGGTATTAAACCCAGCATCATTACCTCCTGTATCAGCATCTACGTCAACGTCATTATCAACGTTGGCATAATTAGACTGATTGAGTGTAGTTGTGCTGTCTTGGTTTAGTTCAACATCGTTATCTGAAAATGCTCCATTACCAGAGATAGTAACGTCTGTGTTGCCTCCTGCTACGCAGCAGTCAACTTGTGCGACGTTTTTATTGAGGTTATTGGAAACATTTGCAGTAACGTTAGCATTACCGGTTGAGACTGTGACGTTACCGCCGGTGTTAAAATTAGCATCGTTGTCGCCTGTATCTGCATCTACATCTACATCGTTATCAACGTATGCTTGATTACTCTGGGTGACCGTTGTTGTTGTGTTCTGAGTAACATTCACTTCATTCTCAGATCCTGCTCCGTTGCCGGAGATCTCGATCGTTGTTTGAGCGAATGTTACAGGAGCTAATGCATGTAGTAAGACTGATCCGGTTGCAATAGCTGTTGTAAGTCTAGTTTTGAAATTTGCCATTTTCTATTCACCTCCTTTCCTTAAAGGATTTCTTCGCGTACTTTGCGAAGAGCACTTCCCTCCGCTTTTTTGTCAAAAGCCTAAAGCATTGACAAAAAAACGGAAACTTCACTTTCCTACATTAGTAAGGAAGTAAGGTCTCCGTTTTTCTTTTCAAAAATACTAAAATTAAAAATTTCGTCACCATAGTGAATTGCTATAATAAACTCTCTTCGATCCTTAATCTGTGATTTCACTAACAAAATTTTCTAGTTTTACTTTATTCCAACAAAAAAGGCACGCAAACAAACGAATTTGTTTCGTGCCTCCGTGTACGGTCAGCAGATCAAAAATTTATTGATCATTCAAAATATAGATCAGTAAAAGCTAAGTTGTCAAGACCCAATTTTCACAGTGCGATCATTGGTATTTGTTTTTTTAATATTTCTCTCGGTTATCTGCACTACCTTAAAATCTTGAACATAAATCTCAACACTTCCCCAACCTCTAATGTTTTTTAATGCGATGACAATCTCCTCAATAAGTTCAGGAGAAATGTGTTTGGTAGAATAATCGCTCATAGTTTATTTCAAAGAAAGTTTGAGAGTATCTTTTTTGCCATTTACCTCTCCAATCTGCAATGTCAAATTTTTATCATTATCATTGATAGGGAATCCAATTCGCGTGAGTTTTGTGGATATTGCAAGTACTTCAACTGGATCATTGTGAATATCAGCAGCTAATTTCTCAGGAGAATTATTGACTGTCAAGCGAATATAATCTCGAGCATTGATCTGAATAGCCTTATCATAATCGTTAGTAATCTTAAGATTAAGAATCAAAAATGTCCTTCCATCAATTGCTGATGCTTTTTGACCCTTAACAATAATCTCGTCCCTAAGCTCTGCTTTCTCTAAGGTATATTTTATTTTGCTAACTTCTTTTCCTTTTGCATCTCTAATGGGGAATTCATAAGTTTTGTTGATAATCTGCTTGGCTTTTGGCTCTTCAAGTTTGACTCGATTAGAATTCTCACCAGCAACTGTTTGTGTAGTAGATTGATTTGTCAAAGAACGAACTGACCATACAAGAAGTAAAAACACAATTACACCTACGACAGCAAACGGAAGATATGTTGATCTACGAATTTTTCTTTGAAGATTGTTAAGATAAATTTTAAATGATGGACGGTGATATCCTGAATTTTCCATTGGTCAAATAAAAATGCTCTGCGATGGGCAGAGCAGATGATGAATAAGATCTTATCAAGGGTGAGATGGCTTGTCAAGTACTTAAATCATGCGCATCCTGCTATCTGTCATAACAGAGTAGACGGATCAATACAGCAATATTAACAGATATCCCATACGTAAAAAATCAAAGTTTAATAGTTTGGATTTGAACGTTTAGTGTCTTGCGCGTTGATATTAAAATATAGTAGAGAAAAAAAACGTTATCCCACTCATGCAGTCTTAACTTTTTGATATCGCATCTTAGAATTTCAAATAAAAATTTCCACTTTGCATCTTTAATTTATTTATTGGTGATTGTTGTTGAAATTCATAAAAAAAATTATTTTTATTATCTTTAACGTCTAATCTGCTATCTAAGGTATTTTTTCGCGTCACAAGATTCTCTTTATAATCTTAGAATCTCTTCATTATCCTTACCATCTCGAGCTTAGAGAGATTCTCAAGTATTGCAAAACCGCTCTAATTACTTTT
>FWPU01007977.1_pt1 | contig 18637 bp, 19 predicted proteins | sample 2228361 | NCBI WGS metagenome assembly FWPU01 (sample SAMEA103939777, study PRJEB20133) | metagenome
CTTCAGAAGCACAAAGACGCACTCACCCAATTGAACGCGGAGATCACCCGCCTTGAGCGCTCCTTCGAAGATTGGGATCTACAAATAGCGGATTTCAAGAACGATCTCGAAGGGAAGCGCATGACGATAGAGGCGGACGAAAAGGAAGCAACATCTCTCACATCGAAGCTCGACGCCCTCAAAGAAGCAGCCCAAAAAGAGATGAACAAACTCAAACGTCTGGGCTTAATGGTAAGCCTTAAGGCTTTAGAGGAGCTCGAGCTGCCCACCCTCAAAGAAGAGATGTCTCTCAGGCTCCGAGAGCTGGAGGGCGAGCAAAAAAGCGTGAGCAAGGGCGTCATCGAAAAGCAGACGCAAAAACGAGATATTGAGCAGCAGCTCAAAAGCGTGAATGAGCTGGTCAAGCTGGGCAAGTGCCCCACCTGCAAGCAGGCGGTCACAAAAAAGGCCGTGGCAGACACCGCGGAGCACTTGAAGGCGCATCTCAAAGAGTTAGAGCAATCGCTGATGGAAGAAGAGGCGCAGCTGGCGGGCTTAGAGTCTGAGATGACTAAGCTCAAATCCACAAAAGAAATTTTAGATTCGCTGGTGCCGCTGAGCACGGAACTGCGCAGCCGCCGGGAGCAGCTGGAGTTCAAGAGAGCGAGCCTTAAGCGGGCTGAGCAAGAGATCAAAAGGATTGAGAACAAAATTGAAGAACTCGTGAAGAAAAAACAAGAGAGCGAACAGAAGCTTTCAGAGCAACGAGAGGAAGCCCTTAAATTCAAGCACGAGCTAGACAGATTGAGCGAGGCAATGGAGTCGAGTCAAGCCAAGCTGCAAGCGCTGGAAGAATGCAAAGAGCTCGCTAATAGGCTTTTGCGCGTCAACGCTCAACTTGCGCATGTTCAAGAGAGCCGAAAGGCGTTGCTGAACACGATGAGTGATCTGCGCACGGATCTCGCGAATTTAGAAGAGCGTATCAGCGCTCTCAAACTCAAGCTGGGCGATCGCGACGCCATCGAACGTCAAGAGAAAGAAGCCCTCAATCGGCTTCGACAGTTACAAGCTGAGCGAGACGCGCGTCAGCGGGAATATGAAGCGCTCGTAGATCGGCGTGGCACGATCAACAGTCGAATTCAGCACCTTGAAAAACTCGAGGCCGAAAGGCAAAACGTCTCGCAGCAGCTGCAAGAGAGCGAGAAGCTCAAAGCCGAGCTCGAAGAGATCACCCAAGTCTACAGCACGATTAAAAAAGAGCTTCGCCAGCGCAACATCGAGGCGCTCAACTTTTACTTTAACGACTTTTTCCATCTTATGGACGCGGGCGACAGTTACAGTCGGGTGATCATGAGCGAGGACTGCGAGATCGAAGTGGAGCTCAAAAACGGGAGGAGAATTCAGCCCGCTTTAATGTCCGGAGGCGAGCGCGCGTTAATTAACATTGCGCTTCGCTGCGCGATCCATCAGGTGCTGGCCCGAGCCATTCGCAAGATGCCCCTCATCTTAGATGAGCCTACGGTCTATCTAGATCGAGATCGAGTGAATAGGCTGCAGTTCTTATTAGAAGAGCTGGGCAAGCGCATCGGCCAAGTGATCGTGGTCTCGCATGAAGTGGGGCTTGTGGAGGGTGCCGACCACGAGTATCGTACTGAAAAGGGCAGCGATAATATTAGCACGATTAGAAAGGTACGCTGAGGCGAAGTCTTAACTTGAGAAACAGCCGTCACCACAGGGTTTGACAGACAGTTACGAGTGCTGTAAAGTTTATGGCGGATATCGAATTTTCCAGTCATGCACGGGATATGCTTCAAGAGCGGAACATACCCTAAGAATGGGTGCGGCGGACGATCAACTCTCCTGATCGCACCGAAGTGGGAGCAGATAATAATACCCACTACATCAAGGCTATTTCAGAATACGGAGGACGCTTCTTGCGTGTGGTATTGAATCCGCATGCGACGCCAAAGCGTGTTGTCACCTTCTTCTTTGATCGTCGTTTAGGAAAGCAATCATGAGGCTCAAAGTGGATAAGGAAAGCGATGCCTTATATTTTCGGCTCGATGAATCGGCTGTCGTGGAGTCGGAGGAGGTGCAGCCGGGGGTCATTCTGGACTTCAATGCTGAAGGCAAGGTCGTTGGCATTGAGATTCTTAACCTCAGCACGCGGGTAGCCCCTGAGCGGCTGCGTGTGCTTCAGTTTGAGACAGGTTAAAAAGACGATTTGCGAGGTACCGATCACGAGTATTGCACCGAAAGGGCATTGATAACATCAGCACGGTCAAGAAAGTGCGTGTGATGAGCTGCACACTCAAAGTTGAGTCCGACCGGCAAAATTGGTTATCATCACGGTGTATCGTGAATAGAGAGCGAAGACAGATGGTTTGCGATATTTGCGGCAAGAGCAGTGCACGCATTCGCCGCGTGACCAAAAGTTACGGCAAATGGGCGAACTTACTTGTCATTTTGCTGATCAGTTTTCTAACATCCTGTAGGTCCCCCCTAGTACCCCCAATGCCACCCCAGCCACCAGAACCACTGAGGTTTACTGGGCATGGTCAGCAAGTCTCTGAAATGTTCATGCTTACTGAGGGTCTCGTAATATTTCGTATGACGCACGATGGTAGTTCTAACTTTGCTGTCGTCCTGCTTAATGAAAAGGGTAAGTGGGTAGAACTGCTGGTGAACGAGATCGGTAAGTTTGAGGGTGCCAAGGCAGTGGGTATAGAGCGAACAGGTAAACATTTATTGGATATTCAAGCCGATGGTAACTGGACAATCTCTGTAGAGCAACCCAGTGCTCCGGCGAACGCTCCTGTTCCCCCGCTGACCTTCACAGGCCGTGGTCAGCAAGTTTCTCCGATGTTTAAACTTGCTGACAGCCTCGTGACATTTCATATGACACATGATGGTAGCTCCAACTTTGCCATTGTTCTACTTGATAGCAAAGGTGGTTGGGTAGAATTGCTCGTGAATAAGATTGGTAGTTTCAATGGCGCTAAGGCGGTAGGCATCAGACGTGCGGGAGTCTATTTGCTGAATATCACTGCAGACGGGAACTGGGTGGTGACTATAAAACAATGACGCTCTGCAGCTTACTTGTTGTCTAAGTCTCTGATGGGAATAGAGAGTAGGGGGGGTCAAATGAGTGCCTTGCGAGAACAGTATGTGGTTGGCATCAAGGGGAGAAAGACAGCCTTGATTCTTTCACGCAAGCGTTATGGGCGGCTGATGGAAGATCTTCACGATTTGGCTGTGGTAGCCGAACGCCGAAAAGAAATGAAACGGCGGCTGAAGAAGGATGGGAGCCTAAGTGCTCGTGTGGTCACACGGCGTGAAAGGAGAGTCTATGAAGAAGGCAATGAGAAATCGACGTGACATAGAAATGCTAGACGAATACGATTTTAACGAAGGTGTTCGGGGCAAATATGCCAAACGCTACGCGTCAGGAAGCAATGTGGTAATCCTCTTGCCTGATGTGGCTGAAATTTTTCCCGACTCGGAATCGGTCAACGAAGCTCTACGTGTGCTTATCAAGGTCGCTCGGCAAACGAAGAAGGTTTCTGTCTGAAACGAATCGCCGCGGGCATAAGTTTGGATTAGCAAGCCTCAATCGATTCTGTTAAACTCAATATATGCTCTCCCTGGATGTGCGTAAGGTCTTTCAGCGGGAGATTAGTGAATTCGGCGACCGGACCCGACGACTCACCGATCATCGCCAAGAAGCTAAAGCAATCTTTCAAAATCTCAACTTAGACGGCGAAATCAAAGCGTATACGGAGCTCGAATATCGCCGCACGCCCATTTTAGACCTTGCAGCCCGAAAAAGAGACTTTAGCGTTTATGGTATCGATAGCGGCAGCACTCGCCTGATGCCCTTCGAAAACGGCACCACGCTTTGCGCCAATCAGGCGATCATGTGCGCGGAGCCGCCAATATCAGTTAACAAGTTGACAAGCTCGCAAGTTGACAAGTTGCCGTTAGATGCGTTTCGTACGGTCTCGATCGTCTCGCACTCGCACCGAAATGAGCTGGGCGGAGCGCGTGCGGAACGCCACGAGCTGGGATTGGTGCATCTTTGGCGGATTCATATTTCAAAAGATTTCTTAAAGCGCAAGGTCGATCAGATCATCAAGGGCTTTTCCGATTGCGCCAGCGAGGGCTGGCACACACTTAGAATGCTAAAAGAGCTCGATCTCAGAGGCGGTCTCGTCATATTAGACGGCAGCATCTACCCCATCGGGCTGTATTATTACCTCGTCAGCGACGAGCGGTTCGATTGGGACATCAATTTAGTCGAATGGGAGGAGAGCTTAGATATTTTAGCTCAGCCCGTGAAGATCGTTGAAAGCTTCCGTCAGCGCCAGATCCCCTATGTCGGGATTAACAAAAACCCCGAAACTCGTTATTTAATTAATTTCTGCATGGCCGAGGAGCAGCGCAATTGGACCAACGACAGGCAGTTTATCGGCGCGGTACTGGGCGATGTGGCCAAAGACGAGCTGGGTTACACCAACTGGTTCGTGCAAGAGGCATATCCCTCTCGGCTCGTGAAGGCCGAGGGCTCCTTCGATCTCTTTAAGGAGCTTCGCCTCTTCAAGCTGAAGCTTGAGCCCGAGGCGTACCGCGTGTGCTTCTTCTTTGTGTATGACCCCAGGGTGCGTAGTGTCTTTAAGATCGAGGCGCCCCGCGCGGTGCTCGACTTCTTCGAGCCCGCTAAGTTAAGACTGATGGTGCTCTCGGAGATCGCGCGAGGCAAGGGGATTCCAAATGTGCTTCGCAAGGCGGACAGCCGCGCGCGCATCACCCAAGAAGAACGATTAGCTTTGCTGCGATGCTCTCCCGTGCGCATCGATATCAGCTATAATCAGACCCGAGGCGAGCCGATATAATATAATATAATACAGTTCACAAGTTATCAAGTTGACAAGTTCGCAAGTGTAGTGGGGTGGGAGATATGGGACAATTAGAGCTGAATAAGAAATTAGAGCTCTTTTCAGAGAAGCGAGAGCTGGGAGAGGACGAGATCGGGCGCATCGTGATTTCAGACGAACTATCTGTGAGCACCCTAGACTCTAAAATCGAGGTGTATATCCCCGAAGAGAAGCGTGACAAAGTGGCTGTGGGGGAGTACGTGGTTGTGCCGTGCGATTACGTGAGTCAAAAGCTTTTTGCCCGCATTGACAAGCTCTGCTATAGAAAGCGTGACGCGCTCGACGACACTAGCGAGGTGCATATGCTGATCGGCGCCGAGCAGGCGGGCGAGGACGAGTACATCGAGACTGCAATTTTGGACCCCATCTCGATGATCAGCGATACGGGCAGACCCGCCGAAGTGCGCTATATTCCCAAGCCCAATACAATTGTGCGCCGGGTCACGAGCGAAGATGAAGTCAAAACTGGGCTCGATATCCCAGAAGACGGGCTCTTTTTGGGGCATGTGGCCGTCAACGGCGAGCCCATTACCGTGAGCGGCGGCCTCAAAATCCCTTATTATTTAATCAACGACCCCCAGAAGACCGGCGACCCGTTGATCTTTACTCATGTGCTGATCGCGGGCATGAGCGGGCGAGGCAAGACGTTTACTGCGAAAAACTTCTTAAGGCAAGTCGTAGGCTCAGTGTATAAAATGGAGCGGCGCGGCGGCGAGAGCCGAAAGCCCTGCATCGTGATTATAGACCCCCACAACGAATACTGGGGCCTGATGGAAGACAATCCCGTCGTGCCAGGCTTGCCAGCCGAAGAGCTCGACGTGCTTCGTGCTCAAGGAGTCAAGTTCGGGGGCATCAAAGAAAAGCTCACAGTTTTTGCGGCCAAAGAGGATGGTGTCAAATACAGTGGCGCTTCGAAATATACGGAGTTCACAATCCCGTTCGAATTAGTTAACGACTTCCCGTATCTCATCGCCGGCGGCGATCTCAACGAAGAGCAATTCAACGGCCTTGTGCTCTTAGTGCGAGATTTTTTCAATCAGGGCAAAGGCAGCACCTTCGCCGACTTCAAAAGATTCGTGGACGACGACGCCACAATGGAAGTCTATAAACAAAGCGGGCGGATTCATGTCGAGACATTTAGAGCTCTAAGGCGCCGCGTGCTTCGGTCGCACTTCAATCGCATCTTCGATCAGGGAGCCAACCCGATCACGAGCATTTATGATGGCATGTTCGATGAGGACGTCGTGAGCGTCTTCCCGACGGATCATTTGAGTGCGGAGTGCGAGCGCGTCGTCGTTTTAGCGATCATGTCAATGATTGCAGATAGTAAAACCCACAGCATCGAAAAAGAGTGGGGTCGGCGTATTGAAAAATTCCCTGTGATTTTAGCTGTGGACGAGGCGCACAATTACTTAACTAACGCCGAAACCCAACAAGACAAGCTGATCGCTGAAAAATTCGTGGCGGCAGCCAAGCAGGGGCGCAAAAACAGATTGGGGCTCGTGTTGATCACCCAGAACCCTCAAGATGTCAGCGAAGCGGTGCTCTCCCAAGTGAGCACGCGGATTTTATTAGGCATGGAGAGGAAGATGGCCGAGAAGGCGGGCGCTCCAAAACGTTATCAGAAGTCGCTGCCGTATTTTGAGAAAGGGCGCATGGTCGTGCACTCACCTGACAACAGCCGTGCCCTTGAAATCAACGGCTTGCCGTTCTGTGTGGTCAGACACTAATTTATTCTCGCTCAAGCATTTCGCAAGCTTTAGAGAATCCCTCGATAGCTTGCCAAGTATCATTATGCGAGTAACCGCAGAGCTCCAAAACTTGCCGGGCAATCTTCTGCTGATATGCTCACGGCCCAGCTGCACGTAAAGCTCAGGTTCTTTCACCATGATGAGCAGCGAACATTATAGCAAAAGGCGCTGTTACTCGCTAACCTCGTAATAAGCCCATGTCGCACAAAAAGCAAAAAGTCTGTCAGGCACTAGCTTCTTTTCGCATCGTCAGCTGCACGCCGACGAGCACAATCGCCCCGCCCAGCCCTTGGAGCCAGCTCACTGGCTCGCCCAGTGTAAAATAAGCGCTAATAAACGTCACCACGGGCACCAAATTATTAAATGCCGCCGTGCGCGCCGCGCCGATCTGCTTGACCCCCATCGCCCAGATAATATAGCCCACCACCAACGCCAACACCGCCGAAAAGGGAACAATCAGCCAGACTTGCCAAGAGATGGCTGTCCAGTCTTGGGTTGTCACATCTGGAATGGCAAAGAGCCATAGGCCTAACGCCCCCGGCAGCATCGTCAGAGCATTCAGCCGCAGCGGTGAGTATCGCTTTAAAAGATTTTTGGAGAAGACTGTGAAGCCCGCCCAGGAGGCCGCTGCGATGAGCGTCAGCAAATTCCCGATGAGCGTTGAGGTGGCATCACTAGCATTGTTCAAAGCAAACGCACGCTCGCTGCCGAGAGTCACTAAAACCATGCCGAGGAACGAGAGCCCAATGCCGCTCCAGATCCATCTGTTGAGGCTTTCGATGCGCATGATAACAGCAATGAGCGCGCCCCAAACGGGGATGGTCGCAAGGAGCAACGCGGAGTTGCCTGAAGTCGTTAAATCTAAACCGATAATCATCGGCGCTTGAAAGAAGGTGTTGCCTAAGAGCCCTAACCCCAGGAGCTTGAGCGCGTCTTTTTTAGAAACGGGCTGCCAGCCTTCACGCGCGAACAAAATAGCCCAAAAGAGCGCTGTAGCGAGTGAATACCGCACAGTGCTGAAGGCCAGAGGCAGCATCTCTCTGAGCGCCCACTTCATCGCCACGAAGTTGAGCCCCCAGATGAGCACCAATAAAAAGAGCATGAGCTCAATAGCCGAAAAGTGAATCTTGGAGAGAGCCTCGACGGCTTTCATATAGTCTTTCTCTGAGGCCAAGACGAGACATTATATGAGAACCCTAGCTGTTGGACAAACTTGGCCTCGTTGCATTAAAATAATGGCCGTGAACCCGAAAAAGATTCGGATCGGCATCATCGGCACGGGATTTGGTAAATCTACTCAGATTCCGGGTTTCTTAGCTTGCCCAGACGCAGAAGTGATCGCCGTTTGCAGCCATAGTAAAGAGAAGGCCGAAGCTACGGCCAAAGAATTTAACATCCCTCATGCGTTCACAGATTATCGCAATCTGCTGGCGCTCAAAGAACTCGATCTCATCAGCATCGTGACGCCGCCCCATCTGCACCATCCCATGACGATGGCGGCGTTAGAGGCCCGAAAGCACGTGCTATGCGAGAAGCCGATGGCCCTCAATTTAGAAGAGGCCCGCGAGATGTACGAGCGCGCCCAAGCCGCAGAGGTGGTCGCGTTAATTGACCATGAGCTGCGATTCAACCCCATTCGCCGAAAGATCAAAGAGCTGATCGAGCAAAACTATATTGGAAGACTGCGACACGTGAGCGTGCACATGATCTCGAATCTTAGGGCCAATGCAACGAGTCCTCCTTGGGACTGGTGGTCGGAGGCCCAGAAGGGCGGCGGGGCTTTAGGGGCCTTCGGGTCGCACATGATCGATCTTCTGCGTTGGTGGTTCGGGGAGATCACTGAAGTTTGCGGGCATCTAGAGACGTTTATTCGTGAAAGGCCGTTGCCGGACTCAGGCAAGATGCGTTGGGTCGAGACGGAAGACTTCGCAGCTTTTGGATTGAAGTTTGCAAACGATGCCTATGGAGAAGTGGTATTGAGTTCAGTCGCTCGCCATTCTCGCTATGCCAAAATTGAGCTTTACGGAAGCGAAGGCACGCTGATTTTGCAAGATGAAAAATTGCTGGGTGGGCACAAGGGCGAGGAGCTGAAAGAGGTTCCTGAACCGGAGCCCTTGCCTCAGCCTAAAGGAACCCCTGAAGGAGTCTTTCCCCGCTCGTTTGCGCTTTTGGCTGAATATCTGATCGGGTGTCTGCGCGATGGAAAGCGGCCTCAAATGGGCGCGACGTTCTACGACGGCATGCGCTGTCAGGCCGTGATAGATGCGATCCGGCGCTCGCATCTGGAGCGAAGATGGGTGGCTTGTGAGGAGCAGCTATGAAAAAAGAAGAATTCTATCTCGTGGACTGGATGTACGACCCCGAAGAGGATTTGTTTCTCACAGTGTATGCAACGCTGGATGGCAGCAAGGCGCTGAAAGTTTTGCATCGTTTAGCGAGCTTGCAAGCTGGGGTGCCGTTACGGCTGCCCGACGACTGGAACACCTATCCCGATGCCGTTCGCGAGATCCATAACGAAGCGATCAAATTTTATTATCGCCGCGAAGCTGAAGGCGCTCGCGCCGAATGGCAGAAGGGCAAGCATCGCGCGAGACTGCAGCCGTCGCCGTGAAGATGAATTCCTTTCAACGCATCGAAGCTGTTATTCACAGAGAACCCGTGGATCGGGTGCCCATCGCTTTGTGGCGCCATTTTCCGTATGTTGACCAAACCGCCGAGGGCCTGGCTCAAGCCGTGATCGCCTTTCAGAAGAAGTTTGAATTTGATTTAGTCAAAGTCACGCCCGCCAGTGGCTATATGGCGGAAGCTTGGGGCGCCAAACTCGTTCCCAAAGCCAACGACGAAGGCACGCGAGAGTATCTATCTCGCCCTGTGCAACGCCCTCAAGACTGGCACACTCTTCAAAGTTTAGATATCACCCAAGGCGTCTTAGGACGCGAGCTTCGAGCTTTAACGCTTATTCGTCGAGAGATTAGTGATGAAGTGCCCGTGCTTCAGACGATCTTCAGCCCCCTCACTACAGCGAGAAATTTGGCGGGCGAGCGCTGGCTGAGCGATTTGCTAGAGCGTCCAGACGATCTCAAAGCGGGGCTGGCCGTCATCGCTGAGACGACTATAAAATTTGCGCGTGCCTGTCTTGAAGCTGGGACTGATGGTATATTCTTCGCTACGCAACTTGCCAGCCATGACTTTTTGACGGAGGACGAATATCGCGCCTTCGGCGTCGAGTACGACCGCCAAGTGCTCGATGCGATTAAAGATCAAGCGAAGCTTGTTGTGCTGCACGTTCACGGCCTGAAGATCATGTTCGATCTGCTCAAAGAGTATGCCGTGCAGATCATCAACTGGCACGACCGGCGCACGCCGCCGTCACTGGCCGAAGCTCAGAAGCGCTTCAAAGGCGCGGTACTGGGCGGCCTTAACGAGTGGGATGTGCTTTTGAGAGGCAAACCCGAAGACGTGAAAGCGCAAGTGCGAGACGCTTTGGCCCAAACAGGCGGACGGCGGGTGATCATCGGCGCGGGCTGCGTTATTCCCATCACGACGCCTGAAGCCAATATCCAAGCCATACGTCAAAGTGTCTTACCTTGAAAAAGCTCCCCAATTTTGTTATCGTTTATTGACATTCTCAACAAAGGAGAGATCTTCATGGCCAAGCCGATTCATGTGAGCAAAGAGAATTTCGAGAGTGAAGTGCTTCAGTCTTCTATTCCCGTGTTGGTGGATTTTTACGCCGACTGGTGCGGGCCTTGTCGGGCGATCGCCCCCATCGTCGAAGAGATCGCCGCGGAGTATGAGGGCAAGCTCAAAGTGGCTAAGCTCGATACAGACAAAGAGACAGAGCTGAGCATGCGCTTTAACGTGATGAGCATCCCGACGCTCATTCTCTTCAAGGGCGGTCGCGAAATCGAGCGCCTTATTGGCGCCATGCCCAAACGACAGCTGCTGACCAAACTCGAACCCTATCTGACATAAAAGACAGTTAAAAAATTAGCAAGTTAACAAGTGAAGAGGGTCAAATGCACCGTCGATTCACTCGCACGGACTTTTTGATTTTATCGGTGGTCGTCATCTGGGGCGTGGTCTTCAGCGTCATCAAAGCCGCGCTCCGAGAGATAGACCCGCTGGCGTTCACCGCTGTAAGATTTTTATTAGCTGCCGTGTTGATGATACTCATTTCACTTCTTCTGGAAGGGCAGCTCACCGTGGCACGCTCGGATGTGCTTAAAATCATCGCCATCGGCGTGCTGGGGGTGGGGCTGTATCAGATCTTATTCAGCGTCGGGCTCAAGTACACGACGGCATCGAATTCGGCGCTTCTCATCGCCACGGCGCCCATTTTCACAGCGCTCTTTGCCGCCGCCACACGTCAAGAACGCATCACCCTGCGTCAAGCCTTCGGAATCTTGCTCTCATTTGTGGGCGTCATTCGGCTCGTCCGAGCCAACGGCGGTGGGTTGGGGTTCAGCTGGGAGAGCATGAAGGGCGATGTTTTAAGTCTTCTGGCGGCGATAGCAGCCGCCGGGAGTGCCGTGTTAGCTAAGCCCGTCCTACAAAAATACTCTTCGCTCAGGGTTATGACGTTGGGCGTTTTCAGCGCCGCTATTTTGTTGCTGCTCTTTGGGAGCCAGCCGCTCCTGGCACAGGATTGGGCACAAGTCTCTTGGAAGGCTTGGTCAGCGCTGGGCTACAGCATCGTTTTTGCTACGGTAATCGCATTCGTCATTTGGTTTCGAGGTATTGGGGAGTTAGGCCCCACGCGCACCGCGGCCTATGGGTATTTAATCCCGTTGGTTGCTGTACTCGTTGCGGTGATCTTCTTAAAAGAACACATTTCGCCGCTGCATATTTTAGGGGGCGGGGTTATTCTAAGCGGTGTGCTGCTGACCCGTTGGGGTTTTAACGAATAGTTGTTGTTTCTTTGCTGCAAGTAGTTACTATTATGATTTTCCTCTTGACAAAAGCGGACTAATTTGGTACACTTTTGGCCGCCGAAGAGAGTGTGCCTGGCGCAACTGAGCGCGAATCTACGTGAAGACTTCTGATCAAAATCATCCCTGAATCTGATATGAATCATGGTGGAGGGGTGGGCTGGAAGCCTAGAATGGGGGTTGACGACGCAGATGATAAATGCACTCTCAAAGAAGAGGTGGTTTAAACATGGCGAGAGCACAGCTAAAGCAGCTGACAAGAGTCGTAACGTTTTCGTTAGTGGCGCTGCTGCTAGGGGCCATCTTAGCAGCGCCGGGGCAATTCGAGCCAAAAGGGGCTGCGCAAGCAGCGGGTAAATTGGTGATCTTCTCGGGGCGACGAGAGCCTTTGATCGTGCCCGTTTTAGAGCTCTTCAAGCAGAAAACGGGTATTGAAATCGCGCTCAAGAGCGGCTCAGCAACAGCGCTTGCTCAACAAATCTTACAAGAGCTGCCCAATCCCAGCGCTGATGTGTTCATCTCGAATGACTCAGGCACTTTAGAGTTTCTGCGCTTAAAAGGCGCTCTACAGCCGTATTTGAGCGAGCAAATTAAGAAGATCCCGGAGCGCTTCCGGGCGCGCGACGGCAGTTGGCTTGGTGTGTCAGGCCGCAGCCGCGCCATTATTTATAACACGAAGCTCGTGAAGCCAGAAGAGCTGCCAACTACGGCCTTCGATTTGATTAACCCCAAATGGAGGGGCAAGATCGCGGCAACTAATGCGGGCAACGAGTCGTTCGTGGCATGGGTGATCGCCTTGCGCCTCACGCTGGGCGATGAGCTTGTCAAGACGTTCTTACTGAAATTGAAAGAGAACAAGATCGCGCTGCTGAGCAGCAGCCACACAGACATCCGCAAGGCCGTGGGGCGCGGGGAGTTCGCCATCGGACTCGTCAATCACTATTACTATCACTTGCAGAAGCAAGAACCCGACCCGGTGGTGCGCGAGGTGGGCATCCTCTATCACGATCAGGGGGCTTTTCAGCTGGGCACCCTGATCAATGCTGCCGGGGCCGCTATCGTCAAGAATGCTAGAAATCTCAAAGAAGCCGAGCAGCTACTCGACTTTCTAGTCTCGCCAGAAGCGCAAAGGCTCTTCGCTGGGCTCAACTTCGAGTACCCGCTTCTGGCTGGAGTGCCCACGGAGCCTTCTGTCATTGGAGCAGTGCAACAGGCGACTAATTGCAAGAAGCCGTCGCCCATTGACTGCCTTAAGCAGCTGCCCGTCTCACTCGACGATCTGGGCGAGCAGCTCGAAAAAACTCAAAAGCTACTAGAAGAAGTTGGGTGGTTCTAGCATATGAACAGTTTGCAAGTTTACAAGTCCCAAGTCAGCAAGTTAATCAAATTCCCTTTTAACTTGTTAACTTGCCAACTTGCCAACTTGCGAACTGGCTGGGGGCTTTGGATGCCTTCGGCTTTGATCGCGCTACTGATGGCCGCCCCGTTAGTTTATCTGCTCTATCAGGGGCTTTCGGTCGAGTCGGAGCTCTGGGCCAGGCTTTGGCGCACGCGCCTGCCGCAGCTCTTCTTAAATACGCTCGCGCTCACGGTCACTGTCACTATGGGAGCGCTGGTGTTAGGGCTGCTCTTAGCGTGGTTAGTGGAACGCACCGATCTGCCAGGCAAAAAGTTATTCAAATCTCTACTCATCGCTCCCTTCATTCTGCCGTGCTATCTCGTTGCCATCGTCTACACGGCCTTCTTCGGGAAGGCGGGGCTTTTTGGAAAATTTCTTTCGAATTTGGGACTGGCTATGGATGTGCCCAATCTCTACGGCTTTGGCGGGGCGGCACTCGTTTTGATTTTAGACACGTATCCGTATGTGTATACCATCGTTGGGGCAGCCTTTAAGCGCTTAGAGCCGGCCCTTGAAGAAGCCGCGCGCGTGAGCGGCGCCGGGCGCTTAAAGACTTTCTGGCGCGTGACACTTCCGTTGCTCCTCCCGGCGCTGAGTGCAGGTGGGGCACTGGTCGCACTTTATGCACTCTCGGACTTCGGCGTCGTCAGCACGATGCGTTATCAGACGTTCATCACAGCCGTCTATTTGCAGATGACGGGGCGCTATGAATTCGGGGCGGCGGCCGCGCTTAGCGCCGTGCTGATCGCGTTGACTTTTTTGCTGCTTTGGGTGCAAGGGCTTTTGTTGGGCCGAAGACACTATACTTTAGAGAAGCCTTCAGGGCGAAGCTTTGTGCCAGTTCAATTAGGCGTATTCAAAGCGCCCGCACTGTTGTTGGTGCTGCTGGTGCTGGGCGCGGGACTCCTTCTGCCCATGGGCGTGCTCATATATTGGCTCTTCGAATCATTTGTTGATATGCGCTTAGAAGCGCCTTCAATTTGGGGGACTGCGGGCGCAGCACTTGCCCGCTATGCGATAAACAGCTTCACCGTCTCGGCAGCAGCGGCGACTTTGGCCGTTGCGCTCGGCTTGCCGATGGCTTATTTGACGGTGCGCTATAGAAGCGGGCAGGGATTGGCGTGGCTCTCGCAGGCGGGGATAGCTCTACCCGGCGTGCTCGTCGCTTTGGGCTTAGCGTTCGTTTTGCAGCGCTCCGTGCCCATGCTCTATTTCAGTGTGGGTGCGGTTGTCATGGCGTATCTGGTGCGCTTCTTTCCTCAGGCATTACAATCATTGCAGGCAGGCTTGCAGCAGATCCCGATTCGACTCGAAGAGAGCGCGCGACTTTTAGGTAGCTCGCCTCTTCTTGTTTTTTGGAGGGTGACGCGGCCGCTGCTAACCCCAGCGCTTTTGGCGGGCTGGACTCTCGTCTTTCTCAATGCATTAAGAGAGCTTCCGGCTACCTTGCTTCTGCGTCCGGCGGGCTTCGACACATTGCCCGTGCGCATCTGGATAGCATCGAGCGAGGGCTTCTACGCCCAAGCCGCCCCTGCGGCTCTGCTCTTAGTAGGGCTCTCAATCCCATTGTTCTTCTTGCTCTCCCGAGGGGGGACGAAATCATATGATTAATAAAAAGGGCTCGCAGCCCCCTCTCATTCAGTTGCGCGAGGTGACGAAGCATTTTTCAAACCATCTGGTCTTGGGCCCACTCTCGTTAGACATCTATGAGCAAGAGCTTCTGGGCATTTTGGGCCCCAGTGGAGCCGGAAAGACGACGCTTCTAAGACTTATCGCGGGGCTAGAGTGCCCCGACGGCGGGCGGATTAAAATCGAAGATCGCGTGGTCGCGGATGAGCGCGCTTGGGTTCCCCCGGAGCGTCGCGGGGTAGGCATGGTCTTTCAAGACTACGCCCTCTTCCCGCATCTGACCGTCGCTCAAAATATCGCCTTCGGCCTCAGCGCTTATACCCGTCGCCTTTGGCGACATAAGCGTCTATCACAAAGCGAACGCGTGCGGGAGCTGTTGGAGCTCGTGGGTTTAGAAAGGCTTGCCCATCGTTTCCCGCATGAGCTTTCGGGGGGAGAGCAGCAGCGGGTGGCGCTGGCTAGAGCGTTAGCTCCCAAGCCCGTGGTGATTTTGCTCGATGAGCCGTTCAGCAATCTCGATGCTCAGCTAAGGCCAGCCATGCGCCAAGAGCTGAAAAAGCTTTTAAAAGCTTCGCACTGCACGGCGGTCTTCGTCACTCACGACACTCAGGAAGCACTTGAGATCGCGGATCGCATCGCGGTGCTCAATCGCGGCCGCTTGGAGCAGCTCGACGCGCCTGAGAAGATCTATCAAGAGCCCGCTACGCACTTTGTGGCCGATTTTGTGGCCGGGAGGGACTGCCTGCCCGGCGTTATTAAAGACTCCCAGATTGTCACTGAGTTGGGGCCTCTTTCTATGGAAGCCGCGGGCCTCACTTTGCCCGAAGGCTCCACAGTATGCGTGATGATCCGTAGTGATAGCCTTGAGCTTCTGCCCGCCTCTGAACAGTCGAACAGTCAAGTGGGAATCGTCATCTCCCGTCGGTTCCGTGGCTCCGAAAATTTTTATATCATTCGACTGCCCTCTGGGCGAGAACTCCAGATCCGCCAGCCCAGCGATGTGCACCTTCCTTTAGGGGCGCGAATCGCGCTCAAACTCAAGGCCGATCAAGCCCTCGTCTTCCCCAGCGAGACCCGCTGCAAAGCTTGAAGCTAAGCTTTTTTGCTGTTATATTTTCAAGGCATGTCTTTCGCGGGTCTGATCTTCAGAAACTTATGGCGCCAGAAGGTGAGGAATCTGCTGACGCTCATCGGCATCAGCATCGGGATTGCGACTATAATCGCTTTGGGCTCGATCTCAAGCGGACTCGAGCGCGGCGTGGAGGCCTCCCTGAAGGCGGGCGAAGCGGACTTTTCAATCGGCCAAGCGAATGCATCTGATCTGCTCTTCAGCGCCATAGCAGAGTCGAAGGTCGACGAGATTCAAAATCTTGAAGGCGTCGAGCGCGCGGCAGGCGTCTTAGTGGGGCTGTCGATCTTCGAAAACAACCCGTACTTCATGACGTTTGGAATTAAAAAAGAAGACATGGACATGGGCAAGGCTCAGATGATCGCAGGCCGAAGTTTTTTAAATGGGGCCGAAGATGAAGTGATTTTGGGCAAGGCCGCCGCGCAACGCTACGGCGTCAGCGTAGAAGACGTCATCACTCTCGACGGCAAGAGTTTTAAAGTGGTGGGCATCTTCGAGACGGGCAATTTCTTCCAAGACGGCGGCGCCTTTTTAGATTTAAAAGCGCTGCAGCATCTCAAGCGGCGCGAGCATCAAGTGAGCCTCATCCTTGTCAAAGCGAAAAGGGGGGCCGATGTTGAAGCGCTCACAAAACTCATTGAAGAAAAATACAAGGGCGAGCTGGTCACCATGCGCTCCGCTGCTGAATATCGCAAGATCGATAGAACTCTAGACATCGTCAAGGTGGCAGGCTGGATCATTTCGCTTCTGGCGGTGGGAGTCGGCGCCATCGGTGTGATGAACACGATGATTATGGCCGTCTTTGAACGGACCCGCGAGATCGGGATCTTGAGGGCCGTGGGCTGGCGGCGTCGGCGCGTTTTGAATCTTATTTTAGGTGAAGCTTTTCTGATCAGCAGCCTCGCGGTGATCGTCGGGGCGCTGATGGGGGTCGTCGCCGTCAAGTTTATCTTGCTCATGCCCTTGCAGAGCTTCGAGGCGGTGAAAGCCTTCGTGAGCCCGGCTTATACCCTCGAACTCTTTGCGCAAGCGTTGCTCATTGCGTTTGTGGTGGGGCTGCTGGGTGGTTTATACCCGGCTTATCGAGCGTCTAGGATTCAACCGCAAGAAGCATTGCGCTATGAATAACGAAGCGATTGTACAAATTAAGAATCTAACAAAAACTTACGAACGAGGGCGTCTGAAGGCGCTCGATAATATCCATTTAGAGATTCGCCGTGGGGAGTTCGTCGCGATTCAAGGGCCCTCGGGCAGCGGAAAATCTACACTTCTCAACATGATCGGGGCTCTAGACAAACCCGACTCTGGCGAGGTTATCATAGCCGGCGAAAGCTTGAATCAACATCGTGACCTATCGCGCTTTCGCGCGCACAAGGTCGGCTTCATCTTTCAATTACACAATTTGCTTCCGTCTTTGACGGCCCACGAGAACGTGCAGATCCCGATGTTCGAATTGAATCTCTCTAGAAAGCAAGCTAGAGACCGTGCGAAAAAGCTCTTGGAGCTTGTGGGCTTGAGCGAACGCGCGGAGCATCTGCCCACGGAGCTGTCAGGAGGCGAGAGGCAACGAGTCGCCGTCGCTCGGGCTTTGGCGAATGAGCCTGAAATTATTTTAGCTGACGAGCCCACGGGCAATTTAGACTCCAAAACGGAAGAGAAGATTTTAAAACTCTTTCGCTCGATCCATCAGCAGCAGGGCGTGACGCTCATTTTAGTCACGCACGATCAGAAGGTGGCCGACACGGCGGATCGGGTTATAAAGATCTTAGACGGTAGGATTATTGAATAATGTGATACGGAAAACCGTATTCAAAGAGCCACCCTTCTTAGGCATGGGGATTTGAATATGGGGAGATAGGGCTTCGGTGGTCGTTTGCCCTAAGAAGTAATTGCCGGATTCAACCTCGATTGCTACACACCAGCCGTGGTACTTGGGCTCCAAGAGCTTCTTGAGCCGCGCATGATAAATCCCCTCTCCTTTCCGGGCTATTGTCTTTGACTGCTTGTGCACCATCATGCTTTCACTCTCCTTACAAGCATGTTAGCATACTAAAACAATCCTGTCAAAACCCAACTGAACAGAAGGTTTTCCCTTAAGGTTCAATTGGGGGATTTCAGGTCAGTGTCAATATGATTGAAACTTATCTGGCATAAACTGTTCAGTCTGATTCAATCTCAACAAGTTTTAACTTTGTGAACAGAGTATGGAAAGAATCTATCTCAAAATCACCAGCTTCTTGGCCTCGCTTCGTATTACGGCTCCCCCAAAGCCGAACGGGATATTATTTCCCATTGCGTAGAAAGTAATACCCAACCGAGATCAAGCCAATGGCATCTATAGGCCTCAGTGGAACACCTAAAACACAGTTAGAATCCGCTCAAATGTTCTACACCCTTTATGAAACCATTCATGCTCCAAATCGGTGCACCACCGGCCAATCATCTGGTATTTGCCTATTGAGAAATGATTAGGTGGGAACTCCTTTTCATATAGACAGAACAGCAGAAGCGTATCTTTATGCTCTGCATCAGGCTTTGTGAAGGCATTCAGTTTTAGATCCACAGGCCTACCGTCAATCCATGCCTCGAAGGTGTAATGCTTCAAGCAATAGTCCTCTTGGGATTCAGTTGCAGGTATCGGCATATATGCGAACCCATGACGTATGAAGGAAGGCTGATCATGGCGTATCCTGTTGTTGAAAACGAAAATGATTCGCTGAGAAAGTCCCACTATTATCTCGCCTGGCCACCATATCCAAAAAGTGCGGTGTCCTCCCAGGTGACTGATGTCCCAATCCGCCAGGTTGCCATCCTTTGTTGAGAAAGTGATGTCCAGCTTTTCCCCCACAGGCCCTGTAACAGAGAAGTGCATGTTAGCTGACCCG
>FWPU01007980.1_pt1 | contig 18628 bp, 16 predicted proteins | sample 2228361 | NCBI WGS metagenome assembly FWPU01 (sample SAMEA103939777, study PRJEB20133) | metagenome
CCTGTCCATGTCACTCCGCGATCCTCACCTGATTCTTGCCAGCCTTCTTGCCCTCGTACATCGCGCGGTCCACGGTCTCGAGGACCTCGTCGAGGGCACGGCCGGCCTCGCGCACCACCACGAGGCCGAACGTCGCCGTGACCCTCGCGGTCCTGCCCTCTCCACCGGGGACGGCGAGTTCATGGATGCTGGCGCGCAACCTCTCGACGATGCGCAGTGCCATGTCGCGCTCGATGCCTCGCAGGATGACCACGAACTCCTCGCCACCATAGCGGGCCGCCGTGTCGTATGGGCGCAGGCCGCGCATCAGGACCTTCGCCACCCCCTGGAGCACGACATCCCCGACCTTGTGGCCGTACGTGTCGTTCACGGCCTTGAAATCGTCGAGGTCCAGCATCGCCACGGCGAAGGGCTCCCCGTCTCTCTTGAGGTGCTCCATCGCCTGGTGGAGCCCCTCGATGAAGAAGCCCCGGTTGAACAGCCCCGTCAGCGGGTCCCGCAGGGCGTTCGCCGATACACTGTCCAGGTCCGCCCGCAGCCGGCGCAGGGAGCGGTCGGACTCCCGGATCGTCTTGCGGTTCACGACCAGGAGGCACACAAACCAGGCGCCCGTCTCGAGGACCCCGATGGACTGGGCGAGCCCCGGCCACAAGAGCCCGACGTCCGCGGCGGCCATCAGCGGCACCAGGAGGCCGGTCGCCCCGTACGCCAGGGCCAGGACCTCGCCCAGCAATCGGGGGATCCGGGGACCGGGCGGCCTCGCCACAGCCAGGTGTCCGGCAGCGGAGCCCACCGAGACGAGCGCCGTGAACCCCACCAGCGTGGGGAAGGCCCACCGAATCGCGACCTCGTCGAGGACCACATCCCCGGCGTCCACGGGAATTGCCGTGAACTGGATGAAGGCGGGCGTGAAGGCGAACACGGCCATCAGGAGCGCAACCAGCAGGATCCCCACGTTCAGGACGCCGGTCTCGACCTCGGAAGCGAGCGCCCGAACCCCCAGCGGGCCGAGGGCCGCGGCCATGACCCACAGGACATGGTGCGTCCGGAAGGAGTAGTCGCCGAGCGGCTCGAGACCGTGCATGACCGCGAAGAAGGCGAGCGCCCGCAGGGCGGCTCCGATCCCGACCAGGGCTCCGGCGGCCGCGAAGACCCGCAACGGGTTCCGGTAGTGAACCGATGGGGCGAGGACGAGGAGGTTCGCGGACGTCGCGAGGAGCGCCCCCGCGAGGCCCGCGAGGACCACTTCTGACAGTCCATGCACCGCCGATGACCCCTCCGCGGTCGGCTTGCCGCGCCCCCCGGCCCTACAACAGGTTCGCCGCCAGTTCCGCCAGTTGCGAGCGCTCGCCCTTCGTCAAGGTCACGGTCGCCGCGATGCCTTCATTGCGAAACTTTTCCGCGATGTAGATCAAGCCGTTGTTCACCGAGTCCACGTACGGGTTGTCAATCTGGTACGGGTCGCCCGTCAGGACGATCTTGGTCCCGTGCCCGACGCGCGTGATGATGGTCTTGACCTCGTGCGGGGTCAGGTTCTGGGCCTCGTCCACAATCATGAACTGGTTCGGGATCGAGCGCCCCCGGATGTAGGTCAGGGGCTCGACCTCCATCAGGCCCATCTCGAGCAGTTCGTGGTACGAGCGGCCGCCTCGCCGGTCGGGGCGAGACAGGCCCATCAGGAACTCGACGTTGTCGTGGATGGGCTGCATCCAGGGATTCAGTTTCTCCTCGACGTCACCCGGGAGGTACCCGATGTCGCGACCCAGCGGGAAGATCGGGCGCGACACAAGGAGCCGCACAAAGGTCTGCTCCTCCGCGACCTTCTGGAGCCCCGCGGCGATTGCGAGCAGGGTCTTGCCGGTCCCGGCCTTGCCCACCAGCGTCACGAGCCTGATCTCGTCGCGCAGCAGGGCGTCGAGCGCAAAGTGCTGCTCCTTGTTGCGCGGACGGATGCCCCAGACGGGGTCCTTCAGGTCCAGGATGCGCTGGATCTTGGATTCCTTCTTGACCACCCGCGCGAGCACCGACTGCGACGCATTCGCCGCGCTGCGGACCACGAGGTACTGGTTCTCGTAGAGGTTCGAATCCTCCGGCACGGGGATGGACCCTCCAGGCTTGAACAGGTCCGCCATCTGGGCGGCATCGAGGAAGACCTCGCCGGTCCCGGTGTACAGTTCGGACACGTCCTTGCGCTGGCGGTCGTAGTCCACGGCGCGCAGGCCGAGGGCCTCGGCCCGGATGCGCAGGTTCGTGTCCTTCGTGACGAAGACGACCGGGACGTCGGGCTGGGCCCTGGCGATCTCCAGGGCGGTCCCCATGATCAGGCGGTCCATCAGGTGGCTGATCGAGAGGTCCTTGTGATAGGGCGCCATCTCGCGGCCGTGGTTCCCCGAGGCGAACAGGACGACCAGCCGGCCACCATCCGGCAGGGGCACGCCCTCCCGGAGGTTGCCTCGGACCCGGTAGCTGTCAATGATGCGCGAGACCTGGCGGGCGTTCTGCCCCAGTTCCGACAGGTCCTTCTTGAACTGGTCGATCTCCTCGATGACGTAGATCGGGATGCAGACGTTGTTGTCCGCGAAGCCCAGGATCGCGTTCGGGTCGTGCAGCAGGACGTTGGTGTCCAGGACGAAGTTCTTGACCATGGTCGTCTCAATCCTGTTTCGAGCAGCCGTAGCGGATGCGGAACGGGGCTTGTACGTCTCGCGTCCCCTGCAGGAGCCGCGCCGGTTGCAGTCCCGGGCGCACCTCGAACTCGTGGGGTCCCCTGGGGAGGGCCAGGGTCAAGGCCCGACCGGGCAGGAGGCCGACCCGAGGCCAGCCGTCCACCCACAGGGTCAGGGGGGCGGGCGACGGGCACGAATCGGTCGCGTTCTCGAAGACAACGACCACGCCGTCCTTGCGGGACACGAACCCCGGGTCCGTGCATCCGTACCACAGGGTCTGGTCCGCCTCGACCGGACCCAGGCGGTGGATGAAAAGACGCTGGTTCTGGGGGATCGAGACCACCTCCAAGAGGAGGTCTCCCGTGGGGGCGCGGGCCTGGACGGTCTTGCCGGCCGGGACCGTGGCCACGGCCTCGCCGTTCAGCACGAAGACCACGGCCCGTGGTTCGCCGCAGTCGGGGGTCGTGTTCGCGAAACGAACCGAGATGACCCCATCAGACTTCGAACGGGCCTGGACGGGTGAAGTCACGGGAGGGTCGGCAAAGGGGGGGCATCCGAACGACCAGACGAAGTCCTTCCGCTCCACGACGACGAGAGGGGACTCGAGGGGGAGGCCGTCGGAGGTCTGGACCGTCGCCTGGTACAGCCCTCGAGTGAGCGATACCGGTTCCGAGGCGCCCGGCGGGACCTCCAGGCGCGGCGACACGGGACCCAGGAACTGGACCGTCAGCGTCCGAGGCCGCCCGCAGGAATCCGAGACATTGTGGACCTTGCCGCCGATTAGTTCCAGGGGGGGTTGCAGGGCGCCCCCGCCCGGTCCGCCTCCCCCCGGAGGGTCGGCCCGCGTGGGGCCTCCTGGTCCTGGCCATCCGGCCAGCACGGTCGCGAGTGCGACTGTCCCCCGCCATGACACGCGCGTATTATAATCGTCTTCCCTCCCTTGCCAATCCGTCGAAAGGGGGTGGACCTTCCCCATCGTGGGCGTGGGCGTGGCCGTGGGCGTTTCGGGGTCCCTCGCCCTCCCCGTTCCTCCTGAAATTCGAAGTCCATTCCGAATTCGAGGTTTCTTCCGGACCTTTCTCCTTGACTCGCCGCGTCAATCTCCCTAGGCTCCCCTCCGTGGGTTTTCTCTTTGGAGGACGGACCATGGCGGACTACGTGGCGGACCTCAGGGACATCCGATTCGTGCTTTTCGAGTTCCTGCGGATCCAGGAACTCCAGAAGACCGGGCTGTTCAAGGAGTTCGGGAAGGACGACTACGAATCGTTCTTGACGGAGGCCTATCGCTTCGCCCGCGAGGTCCTGGCTCCGATCAACGAGATCGGGGACCGCGAGGGTGTGCGGTTCGAGGACGGCCAGGTCCGGATGCCGGCCGCCTTCGTCGAGGCGTACCAACGATACATGAAGGGCGGCTGGGTCGGTGCGGCCCAGTCCCAGGAGGTCGGGGGCATCGGGCTGCCGTGGGTCATGGCCCAGGTCATCCACGAGTTCTTCCTCGGGGCGTGCCTGTCGTTCTCGCTGACCACGGGGCTGTCCGAGGGCGTGATCGGGCTGCTCACCGACTTCGGCACCGACGAGATGAAGCGTCTCTTCCTGCCGAAACTGATCTCGGCCGAGTGGTCGGGGACCATGTGCCTGACCGAGGCGCAGGCCGGCTCGGACGTAGGCGCGAGCCGCTGCACGGCGACGAAACTTCCCAATGGACGGTACCGCATCGAGGGCACGAAGATCTTCATCACGGGCGGCGACCACGACATGACTGAGAACGTTGTTCATGCGGTTTTGGCGCGTACGCCGGGCGCGCCTCCGGGGACAAAGGGACTGTCGCTGTTCATCGTCCCGAAGTATCGCCCCACGGACGCGGGGGAGAAGGGCGAGTTCAACGACGTGAAGGTGGGTCGCATCGAGCACAAGATGGGCATCAAGGGCTCGCCCACGTGCGTCATGAACTTCGGCGAGGACGGCGGGTGCGAGGGGTGGCTCCTCGGCAACGAGATGGACGGCATCAAGATCATGTTCCACATGATGAACGAGGCCCGGGTCATGGTGGGCTGCCAGGGGATGACCCTCGGCGCGACGGCCTATCAGGCGGCCCTGGCGTACGCCCGCGAGCGCCTGCAGGGGCCGCACATCACGAAGATGAAGGACCCGAAGGCCCCGAAGGTCCCGATCATCGAGCACCCGGACGTGCGCCGGATGCTGATGTGGCAGAAGGCGGTGACCGAGGGCTTGCGGGCCATGCTGTACGCCACCGCGTACTACGCGGACCAGGCGCGCGCCGTGGATGACCCGGCCCTGAAGGAGAAGTACCAGGGCTGGCTGGAACTCCTGACCCCGATCTGCAAGGCATACGGGTCCGACATGGGGTACAAGGCGTGCGACCTGGCGGTGCAGACGCTGGGCGGGTACGGGTATGTGACGGAATACCCCGTGGAGCAGTACCTGCGGGACGCGCGCATCGCGGCGATCTATGAGGGGACGAACGGGATCCAGGCCCTGGACCTCGTGGGCCGGAAACTGGGACTCAAGGGCGGGTCGGTCTTCATGGGGTACCTCAAGGAGGTCCAGACCTTCGTGGCGAAGGCGAAGGGCCACCCGAACATCGGCAAGAACGCGGCGCGGCTCGGGGACGCGGTGACCCAGGTGGGGCAGGTTGCGATGAAGTTCGCGACCGTGGGGTCCCAGGACGTCGTGTTCCCGACGCTCAACGCCTATCCGTTCCTGGAGTCGTTCGGGCACGTGGGCGTGGCGTTCTACCTGCTCCAGGAGGCGCTCCTGGCCGACGAGCAGTTGCAGAAGATGTACAAGGAGGCGAGCGCGACGAGCCTCACGGACCGGCGCAAACTGGTCGTGGACAACCCCGAGGCCCGCTTCTACCACGGCAAGGTCCAGTCCGCGCAGTTCTTCTGCACCTACGTCCTGCCCGAGGTGAAATCGCGGACCGAGACGATCCTCTCGGGCGACAAGAGCGCGATGGACGTGGTGTTCTGAGGGCTGGGTGATCGTCCTGGCCCAGGGATTGGCATCGCCCACGCCTGCGCCCCGAGGAGCCGCGGAGGCGACCCTCAGTCGTCGAGCAGCCGCCTCTCGCCCTTGAGTCCCTGGATCGCGGTGATGTCCTGCACGACTTCCAGGCAGCCCAGGTAGCGCCCGGCCCGGTCGCGCACCGGGAAGTAGCGGATGTGGACCTTGCGCCCCCGGAAGTCAATCCAGAACTCGGCCACCCGGCGGCGGCCCGCCTTGAAGTCCTCGAGGATCTTGTTGACCTTGTGGAGGCTTTTCTGCGGGTGGCAGTTCTGGACCGCCATGCCAATGACCGAGCGGCTGCGCGGGAAGATCTTGTCGTGGTCTTCGTGACTGAAATAGCGCACGCGGTCATCCGCGTCCACGAAAGACAACTCCACAGGCAGGGTGTTGAGGATCGCCGCGAGCACGTCGCGATCCAGGTCCCACGAGAGGTCCTTGACCTCGCCCGCCGAGGCAAGCCGCTCGGCCATGGCGTAGTACTTCGCGCGGACTCCGTCACCCAGCGAGGCCTCGACGGCCTCGATCCCACGGACCACTGCGTCCTCGTCGCCCGGGGACATCACCCGCATGGCCATGGGGTAGAGGATGTCGTTCTCCTTCCAGAAGTGGTCCTTGCAGAGGGCGATGTACTCGTCGAGGGCCCGGCGCAGCGGGGCCAGGCTCGAGGGGTCTCCACCGGAGTACGCCCCCGCGTGGGTCCGGATCTCGCGGACCAGTTCGCGCTGCCGGTCGTGCTCCATGAGCATGACCGCGAGGGGACCGCCCTCCCTCGGGATGCCGCGCTCCTCGATCAGGGGGAAGAGGTGGTCCTCCTCCTTGCGGTTGTGGCACTTTTCGAGGTACTCGGAGATGTACTCCGCAGCCCCGGCGACGAGGTCCGCCGGGGGCGGCTCCGGGCGCGCGAAGGCCTTCTCGATGGCGGCGAAGACCTTCTCGTGCATGGTGTGGTCGTCCATCAGGAGTTCGTACCAGCGCTTCGACATCTCGGTCCTCCTTGCGTTTGGCGGGGACCCGGCCGCGGCGGGGTCCCGGTTCCGGGCGAGACTCTAGCAGACAGCCGACTCGAAACGAATATGACGCGGCACAGAATGGCCCTGGAAGCGGCAATACGCGGGTTGCGCTATCATGGCGCGGGTCCGGATGGAGCGGACGGGATGACGCGAGGCGGATGGGTCGCGATGGCAGTGGCGAGTGCCTTGTCGTGTGCCCGCGGAGGCGGCAGGGGACCGGGGGACGATGCCGCGGGGGAGGTGGACACCTGGGTCGAGGTCGCCGGCGACCAGGACGCCCCGGACGCGGGCGAGGCGAGCGACACGGGCGAGGCTCCCGACCGGACGGACCAGGACCCCGACGCGACGGGGCCCGACGCCCCGGACCCTGGCCCCGAGGTCCTGGACCCGGACGGCCCGCCCTTCGCGCGCCACGTCAACCCCTTCATCGGCACCGGCGGGGACCTCGCGAACGTGGGGAGCGCCCTGCCCGGGGCCACGGCCCCCTTCGGCCTGGTCAAGGCGAGCCCGGACACCACGGACAAGTACGGGGTGCCTCCGACGTTCCAGCACTGCGCGGGCTACTGGTACCCGGACACATTCATGTACGGAATATCTCATAACCACCTTCACGGGACCGGCGCCCCGGACTACGGGAACATCCTGGTCACGCCCACGGTGGACATGACCTCGGACAAGACATCGAAGAAGCGGTTCTTCCAGCCCTTCACGCACGAGGGCGAGGTCGCGACTCCCGGGTACTACGCGGTCACGATCACGGACCCCGCCGTGCGGGTCGAGGTCACGGCGACCACGAGGTGCGCGCACCATCGGCATCGCTTTCTCGGCAATCCCGAGCGCGGGGTCATCGTGCTGAACGCGGCGGCGGCGATGCTCGACGGCCGTTCCGCGGGCGGGGAGGTCGTCGTGGGCGGCCGAGAGGTCTCGGGATGGACCCACAACGTGGGGCCGTTCTCGGGGCGGTACGGGGGGTTCCCGGTCTTCTTCGCGGCCCGGTTTCGCCGCGACGTTGCCGGCTTCGGGACGTGGCTGGGCGGCGAGTTGCGGGGAGGGGCGCCGGTGGTCCAGACCTCGGAGGACCCCGCATCGTTCGGGGCATGGTTCGAGTTCGACACGGTCGAGGACCCCGTGGTCGAGTTCCAGGTCTGCCTGTCGTACGTGGGGGTGGACGGGGCGCGGGCCGCCCTGGAGGCCGAGATGCCGGCGTGGGACTTCGAGGCGACCCGCGCCGCGACCCAGGCCGCGTGGGAGGCGGAGGTCTCGCGCTTCGAGGTCTCGGGCGGGAGCGCGGACGACAAGGCGATCTTTTACACGGCGGTCTATCACGTCTTGCAGATGCCGACGATCTGGTCCGACGTGGACGGGCGTTACCGAGGCTTCGACGGCGAGGCGCACGAGGCCCCGGACTGGACCTACTACACGGACATGTCCTTCTGGGACACCTTCCGCACGCAGCACCCCCTCCTGACGCTGGTGTGGCCCGAGCGGCAGCGCGACATGATGCGCTCGCTCGCGGCCATGCAGCGCGAAGGTGGGTACGTCCCCAAGTGGCCCATGGGGATGGGCGACACGGGGAGCATGATCGGCCAGCACGGGGCGAGCGTGGTCGCGGACACGTGGTTGAAGGGCGTCCGCGACTTCGACGTGGATGCCCTCTACGACTCGATGAAGGCGACCGCGAACGCGCCGGGACCTCCGGGGTCGTACGGGAACCGCGACTGCTTCCCCTGGTACACGGACCCGGCGTTCGGCTACTGCCCGGCGGACAGGACGAGCGACGCGGTGTCCAAGACACTGGAATACGCCTTCAACGACTTCTGCCTGGCCGAACTGGCGCGCGGACTCGGGCACACCGAGGACGAGGCCTTGTTCCGCGCCCGCGCGAAGAACTACGCGACCCTGTGGGACCCGGACACGGGGTTCTTCCGCCCGCGCAGGGAGGACGGGACCTTCGTGACGCCGTTCGCGCCGGACACGTGGGACAGCGGCGAGTACTACACCGAGGGCTCGGCCTGGCAATGGCTATGGTTTGTGCCGCACGACGCGGCGGGTCTGCGCGCCCTGATGGGCGGGGATGACCCGTTCGTGTCGAAACTGTCTGAGTTCTTCACGCTGGCGCGCGACAACTTCAGTTTCGTTTTGCCGACCCCCTGGTACTTCCACGGAAACGAGCCGGACCTCCACGCGGCCTTCCTGTTCAACGACGCAGGCAGGCCGGACCTCGCCCAGGTCTGGGCACGCTGGGTGCTGGACGCGAACTACCTCAACGCCTGGAACGGGCTCGTGGGCAACGACGACGCGGGGACGCTCGCCGCGTGGTACGTGTTCGCCGCGTCGGGGCTGTACCCGTGGCCGTGCCTCCCCGGGTACTCCGTGACGGTCCCGCGCTTCGACCGGGTGGTCTGGCACCTGCCGGCCGGGGACCTCGTCATCGAGGCCGCGGGGGCGTCGGCGGCGCCCGTCGTCGCCCGGGAGGTCCGCTGGAACGGCGCGACCCTGGACGGCTTCTGGTTGCCCCACGACGAGGTCGCTGCCGGCGGGGTCCTGCAATTCGACGTGGTCCCGGCCCCCGAGGCGCCGTGACCGGCGCCACCCCGCGATCAGGCGGGTCCGTGGAAGCGCACCAGGAACTCTAGGAGGACGTTGCTCGCGGCGTGCAGGAGGGCGGGAGCCAGGACCCCGCCGGTCCGCTCGCGCAGCCATCCGAACAGGAGCCCGGGGAAGAAGACGGCCAGGCGGTACGGGTGCGCAATCGTCACGAGGTGGGACAGCGCGAACAGGGCCGAGGCCACGACCACGTGGGGTCCCACCGAGGCCCCCAGGAGACGGGCGCGTCGCCGGAAGAGCGGTGCGAGCCGCGTCTGCACGAAGCCGCGGTAGAAGACCTCCTCGGGGAGGGCAACCATCACCAGGTGGATCAGGAGGATCTCGATGAGCCACCACGGGGAGCGGTCGAGGACGAGTGGTCCTGCGGGCCGCAGCGAGGCGGCCATGCCGAGGCGCCAGGGGATGTCGCGGTCCGAGCGCAGGACCAGGCGGTCCGCGGATGCCGTGGCACACGCGACCCCCCTGCCCTGCCCCAGGGACGCCGTGACTGGCCCTCTGGCAAGGCAAGGACCCGTCGGGGCGGACGACCTCAGGCTGCCGTCTGAGTCCAGGGAGAGGGCAACCGCCGGGCAGCCGCACCCCTCGATGGTCAGGGGCACGCGCACCCTCCCGGTGTTCACGGCGTGCAGCCACTCGCCCTCCACCCAGACATGAGCCCCCGGGTCCGCGGACCAGGTCGCGGGCCGGCCGCGGACCGCGGACTCGTAGTAGGCCAGGGGGTGTTCCGGGACACGGAAGCGCTCTCCCGCGACCCAGCGCGCCCACGCCTCGTAGCCCGCCACATACGGCGGAAAGACCGCGAGCGCGACCAGGCAAGCCCAGGCCAGGGCCACGAGCGGACGACGTCCGTGGATCCCCGCGTCCGCCGGGTCCTGGTCCCGGCGCCGGAGCCAGGCGACCGGGGCCAACAGGAAGAAGGCGGCCGGGAGCGCGCCCGCGTTGTCCGCGGCCCAGCCCCCCAGGCCCGCGAGGAGGTCGGACGCGAGCAGGATGACGAGCCCCGCGCCCCACAGGACCAAGACCTCGATCCAGGGGGAACGTTTCATGGGGGTCCCGAATCGCTCCTGGGTGCTTTGGTGTCGGACGACGGCGCCCCCGGGGGCGTGGTTTCCTTCTGAAAGAACCTCTGCCAGTGCGGCCAGCCGGACCACTCGCGCACGCGCCCAAGGGAGTAAGTCCGGACGACCGAGGCGGCCCACGAGCGGTCCGAGTCCAGCGCGGGCATGGGGCGCCCGACCTCGGCCTGGGCCGACAGGAGCAGGGACACGAGGAAATAGGACAGGACCGCGCCCTTGAGGACGCCCACGAGGCCCCCGAGGATCCGGTCCGTCGCGGAGACCGTGGGGCCCGTGCTGTGGACGACCTTCACGACCAGGCGCGCCACCAGGGCCAGCACCAGGTAGGTCCCGCAGAAGAGGACCGCCGGGAACAGGAAGTCGCGGAGCCCAGGGTGGCTCGCCAGGACCCCTGGCCAGGCCTCCATGGCGGGGCCGCTGAACCGGATCGCGACCAGGACCGCAACCACGGTCGCCACGAGCCTCAAGACCTGAAGCAAGAGGCCGCTCAACAGACCGAACACGCCGAACAGGACCACGATGACCAGGACGAGCAGGTCCAGCATGGAGCGAAGCCTAGACCATCGCATGGGGATTTTCAAACCGAACCATGCGCGACAAGCCCCTCCTTCCACGTGCACGGGATCGTGGACGTGGACGTATCCGAACAAAACCGGGCGGTTCCAGGTCGGCCATGTCCATGTCAACGTGCACGTTCCTGGACCTTCCCCACTGGCTCGTCACCGATCGATGAAGGCCCATCCTTTCCGGGGGTTGTCTCGAACCAACCCTGCTCTGGAAAGGCGGGACTCCTTGCCGTGCAAGCCCTTGATTTCGCCCACGCCCACGCCTGGGCCCACGATGGAAAAGGTCCTCGCACGTTCACGTCCACGACAGCGCGGGCCGCCATCCCGGAAGGTCCCGCCTGTCATCTTCCTCCGTGCAGCAGCGCCCATGAGGCCTTCGCAGGGTTTTCAACCAGCCTCGCGACCGGATACTTGACTTTACGGTAAACAATCTCCAAGATGAGGCCGGACGGTCGCCGGACCGGGACGGCCCTGACGGAGAGGGATGTCATGAAGGTCACCGCCACGGAGGAACACGGACTTCGCTGCCTGATGCACCTCGCGGAGACGCACGCGGAGCGGCGGGCCACGACCATCGCCGAGATCGCCTCGGCCCGGGGGATGACGCCCGCCTACGTGGCCAAGATCGTGAGCATCCTGCGGCGCGGGGGGCTCGTTCGCACCGCGCGCGGCTCCCGCGGGGGGCTCCGCCTCGCCCACCCGCCCGAAGCCATCACGGTCGCGGCCGCGATGAGGGTCCTGTCCGGGGAGCCCATCCGGCTGCGCCCGTGCGTCGAGGACGACCGCGGACGGGACTGCGGCCAGGATGGCCCCTGCGGGCTCCGCGACGTGTGGAGGTCCCTGAACGGGCACCTCCGGGACGTGCTCGAACACGTCACGCTGGCCTCCCTCGTCGCTTCGAATGAACTTTCATCCTTTCCGGGGCCTCCCGGCAACCAAGGAGCCACACCATGAAGGATTGCGCAACGGTGTCACCCCTCCTGGTCGTCCGCGACCTGTGGGCCGGGATCGAGGGGAAGACCATCTTGAAGGGCGTGGACCTGGTCATGCGGCCCGGCGAGGTCCACGCGATCATGGGCCGCAATGGCTCCGGCAAGAGCACGTTCGCCCACGTCCTGATGGGGCACCCGGCCTACGAGGTGACCCGCGGAGAGGTCCGCCTGGACGGACGCGACCTGAGCGCCCTCGACGTGACGGAACGGGCCCGCGCCGGGCTTTTCCTGGGCTTCCAGTACCCGGTGGCGATCCCCGGGGTCCCGGTGACAGGGTTCCTGCGGGCCGCGGTCCGTGCGGCCCGCTCACAGGACATCCCACCCCGCGAGTTCCGCAGGACCCTGCTCGCGGCCATGCGCGAGGCCGGTATCCCCGAGGAGTTCGCGTCGCGCGCCGTCAACGACGGTTTCTCGGGTGGCGAGAAGAAGCGGCTCGAGGTGCTCCAGATGCTGATGCTGAAGCCGCGGCTCGCGATCCTGGACGAGACGGACTCCGGCCTGGACATTGACGCGCTCAAGGCCGTGGCCGACGGGATCAACCGGGGGACCGCGGCGGGGATCGGCGTGCTGCTCATCACGCACTACCAGCGCATCCTCGAACACGTGAAGCCGGACGTGGTCCACGTCTTCCTGGACGGGCGGGTCGTGCGGTCCGGTGGGCCGGAGGTCGCGCGGGAACTCGAGGAACGGGGATACGAGTGGCTCGAAGCGCCGGGGGAGGCCGTGAATCCGGCCTCTCTCGGGACGAGGTGACCCATGGACGCGGCGTCGGTTCGTGACCTCGTGGGCGAGTACCGGTACGGGTTCTCGGACCCCGACCAGGCGGTCCTGCGGTTTGATCGGGGCCTGAACGAAGAGGTGGTCCGCTCGTTGAGTCGCCTGAAGGGCGAGCCTGAGTGGATGACCTCGTTCAGACTGCGCGCTTACAAATATTTTGTAAACAGACCGATTCCGGCCTGGGGCAACCCGGACGTCTTGAGGGCGATTGATTTCGACGCGATCACCTACTACGTGCGGCCGTCCGAGCGCCAGGGCCGGACCTGGGACGAGGTCCCCGAGGCGATCAAGAACACCTTCGAGCGCCTCGGGATCCCCGAGGCGGAGCGCAAGTTCCTGGCCGGGGTGTCCGCCCAGTACGAGTCCGAGGTGGTCTATCACTCGATCCGCCAGGACCTGGAACGGCAGGGCGTGATCTTCCTGGACATGGACTCGGGCGTGCGCGAGCACCCCGACCTGGTGCGCCGCTTCTTCGGGACCGTGGTCCCGCCGAACGACAACAAGTTCGCGGCCCTGAACTCGGCCGTGTGGTCCGGTGGTTCGTTCATCTATGTCCCCAAGGGAGTGCGCGTGGCCATCCCGCTCCAGGCGTACTTCCGCATCAACACGGAGGGGATGGGGCAGTTCGAGCGCACGCTGATCATCGCGGACGAGGGGTCGTTCGTGCACTACATCGAGGGGTGCACCGCGCCCACGTACTCCTCGGACAGCCTGCACGCGGCCGTGGTGGAACTCGTCGCGCTGAAGGGGGCGAAGATCCGATACACCACCATCCAGAACTGGTCGCGCAACGTCCTGAACCTGGTCACCAAGCGGGCCTTCGCATACGAGGACGCGACGATTGAATGGGTGGACGGGAACCTCGGGTCGCGCCTGACCATGAAGTACCCGGCCATCTTCCTGATGGGGCCTCGCGCGCACGGGGAGGTCCTGTCCGTGGCCTTCGCGGGCGCGGGCCAGCACCAGGACGCGGGGTCCAAGGTGGTGTTTCGCGCCCCGGACACCTCCGCGACCGTCGTGTCGAAGTCCCTCTCGAAGGACGGGGGGAGGTCGTCGTACCGGGGCCTGGTGGACGTGCACCCGAAGGCCGCGAACGTCCGCGTGAACGTGCGCTGCGACGCCTTGCTGCTCGACGCGGAGTCGCGCTCGGACACCTACCCGACTCTGCGGGTCGGCCGCGCGGACGCCCGGGTGGAGCACGAGGCCACGGTCTCGCGGGTGGGGGACGAGCAGTTGTTCTACCTGCGCAGCCGCGGGCTCACGGAGCAGGAGGCCGTGATCTTGATCGTGAACGGCTTCATCGAGCCCTTCGTCAAGGAACTGCCCATGGAGTACGCGGTCGAACTGAATCGCCTGGTCCGGCTCGAGATGGAGGGGGCCGTCGGATGAACGCGAACCACGACGAGCCCCGCTGGCTCCAGGAGCGGCGCGAGGAGGCTGCGCGTGCGGTCGGGGTCCTGCCGATGCCGGACCGGGCCGACCACCGGTTCCGGTTCACGGACCCGGCGTGGCTGTGGGCCAGGGATGGGAGCGGCGCCGAGGTTGCGGACGCGGAGGTCGAGGCGACCGTGCAGGGGGTGGTCGCGGGGGTGTTTCCCGGAATCCTGGCCACGGCGGGCGACGCCCTGGCCGAGTTCCTGGGACGGCTCGCGCGGCCGGACGACCCCTTCCTGGCCTTCAATCTGGCGTCGTTCACGTCCGGGGCCGTGGTCGTGATCCCGGCCGGGACCCGGGTCGAGGACCCGGTCCGGATCCGGTTGAGGATCGCGAAGACCAGACAGGGAACGGCCTGCGCAGTCCGCAACCTGGTCGTGCTGGGCCGCGGCGCGGAGGCTCGCGTCCACGAAACCCTGGAGGTCGAGGCCGGCCTCGCGAACGTGGTCACGGAGGTGGTGGTCGCGGACGGGGCGCGCCTGGAACACGCCCGGGCCGAGGAAGGGGGTCCCGAGGCCGCGGCGTTCACACACCTGCGCACGTCGGTCGGGCGTGACGCGTTCGTCTCGCAGGCCGGGCTCCTGTCGCCCCTGGGCCGCGGGAAGGCCGAGGTCGTCACGACGTTGGCCGACCGGGGCTCCCGGGTTGAGGCAGCGGCCCTGGTCCTGGCCGGCGGGGCAGCCCATGCCGACCTGCGGGTCATCGCGGACCACGCGGCCCGGGACACCACGAGTCGCGTCACGGTGCGGGCCGTGGCGTCGGGACGCGGGCGGACCGTGTTCACGGGGCTGCTGCGGGTGCGGGAGGGGGCCTCCGGGTCCGAGGCATACGAGGAGGCCCGGGGTCTCCTGCGGTCGCCGGAGGCCGTTGCGGACCTCCTGCCGGAACTGGAGATCCTGAATCACGACGTGCGGGCAAGCCACGGGGCCGCGGTGGGACCCCTCGACGAGGAGGCTCGCTACTACCTGATGTCGCGGGGCCTCGGGGCCGAGGAGGCCGAGGCCATGCTCGTGCGGGGCTTCGTGGGCCCGGTCCTCGGTCGGCTGCCCTCTGGATTCGCGGCGCGGCTGCCATGGGCGCCGGCCGCGGGGGCGGAGGCGAGCGAGTGGGAGACGGCCTGGTACGACAACCCGATGCCCGGGGGCCAGTGATGCAGAGACCATTCGATGTCGAAGCGATCCGGCGCGACTTCCCCATCCTGTCCAGGTCCGTGCGCGGGCGGGCTCTGGTGTACCTCGACAGCGCCGCGACCAGCCAGAAGCCGCGCCAGGTCCTCGACGCGGTCCGCCGCTACGACGAGGAGGCGAACGCCAACGCCCATCGCGGTGTCCACGCCCTCGCCGAGGAGGCCACGCGGCTGTACGAGGACGCGCGCGAGCGGGTCGCCCGGTTCGTCGGGGCCGCGGACGCCCGCGAGGTCGTGTTCGTGCGCAACGCGACGGAGGGAGTCAACCTGGTCGCCCACGCGTGGGGCGACGCGAACCTGCGCGAGGGGGACGAGGTCCTGGTCACGGTCATGGAGCACCACTCCAACCTGGTCCCGTGGCACCTCCTGGCGCAGCGGACCGGGGCCAGGGTGCGCGCGGTCCCGGTGCAGGACGACGGCCGCCTGGACTTGGACGCCTTCCGCGCGATGCTCGGCCCCCGGGTGCGGCTCGTGGCCGTCACGCACGTGTCCAACGTCCTTGCCACGATCAACCCGGTCGCGGACCTTGCGCGGGCCGCGCATGAGGCCGGGGCGCGCATCCTCGTGGACGGGGCCCAGGCCGTGCCCCACCTGCCCGTGGACCTGCGTTCCATCGGCGCGGATTTCTATGTGTTCTCGGGCCACAAGATGCTCGCGCCCATGGGGATCGGGGTCGTGGTCGTGGCCCGCGAGCGGCACGACGAGATGCGGCCCTTCCTCGGCGGGGGCGAGATGATCCGCGAGGTCGAGGTGGATGCGTCGTCGTACGCGGACCCGCCGTGGCGCTTCGAGGCAGGCACGCCCAACGTGGAGGGGGCGGTCGGGCTCGCCGCGGCCGTGGATTACCTGTCCGCCCTGGGCCTAGAGGCGGTCGCGCAACACACCCGGCGCCTTGGGGCCCGGGCGCGCGAGGTCCTGCGCGAGGTCCCGGGTGTGCGGCTGTTCGGGCCGGAGCCGGGGCCGGATTCCTCGGGGAGCGTCGTGTCCTTCACCCTCGAGGGGGTCCATCCCCACGACATCGCCCAGGTCCTCGACCGCTTCGGCATCGCGATCCGCGCGGGCCACCACTGCGCCCAGCCCCTGATGAAGCGCTTCGAGGTCCCGGCCACGGCCCGCGCGAGTTTCTACCTCTACAACACCGAACAGGAGGTGGACTTCCTGGCGCGGTGCCTGGTCGAGGCCACGCGCGAGTTCGCACCCACCCGCCTGGCGCCCGTGGCCCCCCCTGCCCTCCCCGACCCGGTCCTCCCGGACGCCACCGGCGACGGCGAGTCGGACCGCGAGGTCATCCTCGACCACTACCTCCACCCCTCGGGGCAGGAGCCGGTGGACGGGGCCCAGGTCGAGTGGTGGGGCCGCAACCCCCTGTGCGGGGACGAGGTCACGGTTCGCGCGCGCCTGGACGGCGAGCGCATCGGGGGACTCCAGGTGCTGGGGCGCGGGTGCTCGGTATCGGTGGCCTCGGGGTCCATCCTCGCGAGCGAACTGAAGGGCCGGACGATCGCCGAGGCCTTTCGCCTCCTGCGGGGTCTCAAGGCCTTGCTGCGCGGCGAACCCTTGCCCGGTGACCTGGACCTCGGGGACCTGAAGGCCCTGCGCGGCCTCAAGGACCTGCCCGTGCGCGTCAAGTGCGCGCTCCTGCCCTGGACCACGTTCGAGGAGGGGATGGAGCGAGCGGGGGTCGTCCAGGCCGACCAGGAACACCCGATCGGGCCCCGGGAGGCGATCCATGACCACGCGTGAGGCGATCTGGTCGCGCCTGTCCTCCGTGATCGAGCCGGAACTCGGCCTCCCCATCACCGACCTGGGCCTGATCTACGACGTGGACCTCGACGAATCCGGGCGCAACGCCACGATCCGCATGACGCTGACCTCCCCGATGTGCCCGCTCGCGCCGGAGATCCTCCGCATGGTCGAGGAGGCGGCCCGCGGCGTGGACGGCCTGGAGGCGGTTCACGTCGACGTCGTCTTCGACCCGCCCTGGGACCCCTACACCATGGCCACCGACGAGGCCCTGGACGCGCTGGGGCTCGGCTGAGTCCCCCTGCGCGCCAGTGCGGTGGGATTCGGCCGCCACCGTCCTTGGGTGGTCACCGGGCTTTGCAGGTCATCCGAGTCGTTCGACCGCCCGAAGTGCACATGACCCGGCCCCGTTTCAGCACGATCATTCGGGGAAGGGCATGCCTGGCGAGGCCTTGAGCGAGCCGTCATCCCTTGGCTTTGGTCACGTCCCTCTCCGTCAAGCGGAGTTGTCGGTGGTCCTCGAAGACGGTCAAGACCACGACGTCGTCCTCGCGCAAAAGGTGGACGATCCGGTAGCCTCGGTACAGGAACTCACGAAGATCCGAGCGGCCGAATTCGGGCACGACCCGCCCTGATCGCGGCAAGCGCGTCGCCCGGGCCGCCTGCGTCCGGAGCAGACGCACCCATCGACGGGCGGTCTTCTCGTTGCGCTGAGAGACGATGCTCGCAATCGAGAGCAGGTCATCCCGTGCTTCATGGGTCCATCGCAGGCTCACTTCTTCGACCCACGCTTGATGGCTTTCTCGAGCGCCTCGTCGAGCTCATCGTCCTCGATCACGCGGCCCGCCCCCACGTCTTCAAGGCCCTTGTCGACCCCGCTCACAAAGCGCACGCGCTCGGCCATCCAGTCGAAGTCCTCTGGAGACACCAACACGCCTCGCGGCTTCCCGTGCTGGGTGATCACGATCGGACAGCGGTCCCGGTTCACCCGCTGCAAGATCTGGGCGGCCTGGGCCTTCAACTCCCCGATCGAAACGACATCCGTGGACAACTGGAACGCTCTCATCGGAGAACCTCTCCAAGAACCAACCCATATTCTGTCTGCGATCGGATCCGAAATCAAACCCATCGAAAGGATACCGGGATTTGGAGTACAGGCCTCAGCCGTCAGACCTCGGGGTGCGGGCCATGCCGCTCGCCTTGGTACCCTGGAGTCGCGAATTCCCCCGTTTATCGTCGAGTAGCCGGGGGAGGTTGCCCTCCCCCGGCTCTCACAGAACCGGACTTGTGGGTCCCGCATCCGGCTCTTCGGGACGCCGGGGTCGGGGCCATTGCCCTTGCTCCGGCGCCGGTGTTGCCACCCGGGCTCATCCCAGTTCCAGCGCAAGATGGACCGGGACGACGTGAGGTGGTCCCGGTTTTTCGGACAGCGTGCCAAGTCGCCCACCGACGTTGCAGACCCTGTCGGATGAAACGGCCTAGAATCGCGGTGCGGGGGCACGGATGTCGGCTGTCTCTTTGATGCGAGGGAGCCCGTTTTCAAG
>FWPU01007981.1_pt1 | contig 18627 bp, 17 predicted proteins | sample 2228361 | NCBI WGS metagenome assembly FWPU01 (sample SAMEA103939777, study PRJEB20133) | metagenome
GAATGGGATATTCAAGGCGATATGGTGTGCCTTATCGGCCCTGGGGACTCAACGAAAACCACAATTTTACTTGCTTTGGAATACTTGTTCTCATCGAGTTGGACATTGTCTGTAAGCGACATAGACTTCTATAATGCCGATCCTAATCAGCCCATTGAAATTACAGGCGTTGTAACAGGATTACCAGACTCATTGATCGACGAAGATAAGTTTGGGCTATACCTTGGTTTTTGGGATGCCCAGAACGGTCAGATTTATGAAGAACAAAAGAATGATTCTTGCCAGAAGGCATTGCAGGTCAGACTTGAAATCGGAAAAGATTTAGAACCTAAATGGTCTGTGGTGTCTCTGCAAGAAAACGGGAGAGAACCAAAGCCAATCTCAGCCGCCGAACGCCGTGAGTTGGGCGTAGCAAAAATAGGAAGTTACGTTGATGCGGATTTAACCTGGGGGCGCAATTCTGCGTTGAGTCGGCTAACGCAAAAAGAAGACATTTCTCAAATTCCGGCTTTGTTAGCAGATGCTGAACGGCAAATATTTCAGGAGTTAAAGAACATAAGCTTTAATTCCCTGACCGATGCTATCGAATCGGCAAAATCAAGCGCAAAGTCTCTTGGAGCGGATGCTCAAGAAGAATTGCTTGCCAGCATGGATCCAACACGTGTGAGCATTCGGCAGGGAGCAGTGGCTTTATTCGACGGTGGACTCCCCTTTTCCTTGCGCGGCGCAGGGAGTCGCCGCTTGATGGCAATGGCAATCCATAAGTCCTCGGTTAATGAGGGCGCAGTTCTTCTCATTGATGAGATTGAGAACAGCCTTGAGCCTTATCGCGTAAGACATCTGATACGCCAGTTGCGTCCTAAACCGGGTGATAAACATCAAGTGATTTTTACAACGCATTCGTCAGTGGCAGTGGTTGAATGTCGATCTGATGAACTGTATGTTGTTCGATCAGAGGAAGGAAAGACGAATGTCTTGCCTGTTCATCAGACACTCCAGTCACAATCCTTAGACGCACAAGCCATTGTCCGAAATGTGCCTGAGGCTTTTCTCTCCAAAAAAGTCATCGTTTGCGAAGGCAAAACCGAATCAGGTTTTCTGATAAGCCTTGACTTACACTACTGGCAGCAAAAACACGCGGGTAAGCCTGATGAGTACGCTTATCAAACTATGGCAGAAGCGGGTGCTTTACCTGTCGAAAGCCCAAAATCTGGCGGCTCAGAAGCCCCCAAATACGCGGTTGCTCTGGTAAAACTGGGGTATGAAGTCGCGTATTTTGGCGACTCCGAGAGAGACTTGAATCCATCCGCCGAAGAGATGCAACAACAGGGAAATAAAGTCATCTTGTGGGATGAGGGTGTAGAAATCGAAAGAAGACTATGCCGCGATTTGCCCCTTGAAGGCTTGGAAGACCTGATTAACCGAGCTATTTCTTTGGATGAGAGAAACAATGATTCTGCAGTGATCTGGCAAGCCATAAATCAACAACTACCCAACGGGCAAACCAGCCAAACCATACAAGACTTAAATACGCTAATTCAAACCTTTGGTGAACAAGAAGTTCGTAATGCCATTGGTGCCGCTGCTGATAATGGGAAATGGTTCAAGCGACGCGATAAAGGAGAAAAGTTGGGAGAACTGGTCAGCCGCTATTTGGATGCCATGCAAGACACACCTACGATGCAAACCTTACAAGCCATAGAAGATTGGTGCTATGAGCGATCCGTTTGATGAAGTCGTTGCTGAACTGGCTAACGCCCAGGGGCCTGTCTCTGTTACCGCCGCGGCTGGCTGCGGCAAGACAGAAGCGATTGTCCGTGCTGTTATGCAAGCGAACGGCAGACAACTTATCTTGACCCACACCAACGCTGGTGTCGCAGCATTGCGTTCACGCTTGCGCAGATATTCCGTGCCAGAATCGAAATACCGTGTTGAAACGATAGCCAGTTGGTTGTTGAAATATGCCGCTGCGTATCCAACAATGTCTGGACTGCAAAATCCAAAATTACAAGGAAACGACTGGGATAAGGTGTATCCGGCAGCAAAGAGGTTATTTAATTATGGCTTTATTGGTGATGTCTTAAGAGCGAGTTACAGCGGTGTATTCATAGATGAATATCAAGATTGCACGCAACAACAGCACGAGATTGCTCTCAAACTGTGTGAGTTTTTGCTTGTTCGTGTTTTAGGAGATCCGTTGCAGGGCATCTTTGGCTTTCAGGATGATCCTTTGGTAGATTGGCAAGCAGTGCAAGAGAAATTTAGTCCTCTGCCTGATTTGTGTGTGCCGTATCGCTGGACAAGAGATTCAACAGCGAATGGGGAATTAGGCGAACAACTGAGGGATATTCGCTTCAGGTTGCTTGCTGGAGAACCCGTGTGCCTAAGCAACTATTCCGAAATCCAATGGCTTGACAAAGGACAGGCGCAGGAACAAGATGTTTGCCTTCGTGCGAGCAGGGAGCGCGAAGGTACGATCGTGGGTATCCACCGTCAACGTGGTGATGATTATAGTTCAGCGCAGAGAATGCAGGGAGTGTACCAATCCATAGAAAAGATGGATTGCGAGGATTTGATGAAGGCTTCTCATCAGATAGATGCGTTCTTGCAAAAAGGTGACTATGGGTCAATAGCGGGTCTTGTCAAGAATTTCATCAGGAAGGGTTGTGCCAACCAGCAGATTTCACCTGAACTCGAGAGCGACTTCTCGGCAATTGCACAAGGTGATCTCAGCTATATTTCAAGGATAATGCAGGCTGTTATTCAAGATTCGAATATGCGGGTGTTTCGGCGCGAACTTCTCGATGAAATGAGGAGGTCTGCCGAAGAGTTTGCTACTGGTAAATACAACTCTTTCTGGGATGCGGCTTACGCTGCACGTTACAGAACGCGCCTTTACGGGCGCAAACTAGACAAGCGGATCATTTCGCGCACTTTGCTCATCAAAGGTCTCGAGTTCGATCATGCAATCGTTTTGGATGCAGACAAATTGCAGAATCGGGAAAATTTCTATGTTGCCATTACCAGAGCATCGAGGAGTTTGACTGTTCTTTCATCTTCCGACACAATCTCTTTCTCCGAAACTCGTGGTGGATAAAGCATGAAATCGTCCACCCACCCGCTCGACGACGGCTTCCGCCAACTCTGGCGTGCCTTCACCGCCACCTATGGCGGTCTGCGTCTGTTCACCGCGTCGACGCCAGTAGATAAATCCACTGGCTGCGCGAAACGCCCGATGAATCGGGCTGGTTGTGCTTGGCTGCATCATCAGCCGAATTTATTCGGCGCAGCGCCAGCCTGCCGATTCATCGGCGGGCCGAGATAGCGGCATTTCGCGGGGAGTTGTGAGACATGGCTCCACCCTGCTGAACGAAATCTGGGCGGACTACCGCCGGGCGGGCATCACCGACGATCTGCGCATCATCGAGTCGCTGGCGGCGCTGTTGCTGGAGCAAGCAGGCGTTCTATCAGGCACACCGCGCGGAGATCGATACCGCCCTGCAAGCCGAGTCCGCGCTCGATCCTGCCGCGCATGGCTGAAGTCAAACTCCATTTAGACGCCGAACCGTCTATGAAATCAATCTACACTGCGTTGCTGGCGCGGGGGCTGGATGTGACGCGTACCCCAAATTCCTGGATGCCGCTGGATGCCAGCGATGAGCAACAACTGCTCGGCGCCACGGCGCAGGGCAGGGTGGTTTTCACCTTCAACATCCGTGACTTTCTGGCATTGGCAGAGCGCTATCCTCGGTATGGCGGTATTTTGCTGGCTGCGCAAACGGCATGGACACTGCCAAGGCTCATCAATGCCCTCACCCGCGCGCTGACCGAAACCCGCTCGGAGGATTGGAGTGGGCAAGTCCGTTGGCTTTCGGACTGGCGAGAATGACTTTCCCGCAGACTCGAAGGCCTGCCTAAAAACCCAACGCCCTCTACGACTCCCTTTTCGGGATTTTGGGGATTAACCAATCCAAGAAAGCCTTTTGGGAGCGGGTTTGCATGAGCAGGCGACCCGGACCGGTTAATTCCACCACAAAACCCTCTCCGCTCAAAAAAGTGGCTTTCAACCCGCCGACCGTTTTGGGCTGAACCGGCATTCTGGCGTCAAATGCAACCAAATGGGTGGAATCGACGATAAATTTTTCGCCTGGGTTCAAAACCTTTTCATGGATCGCACCGTAGGAAGAGAGCAGGATTTTGCCACTGCCTTTCGCTTCGAGGATGGAAAAACCTTCGGTTGCCAAGAACGCTTTGGTGCTCAGTTTCGTCGACAATTCAATCCCTAACTCCGAGGCGACGTAGGAACCGCTTTGAATGAAGAGGGTGTCATTATTTAGGGTTAGAACGAACAAATCACCCGGCAAATCGGGGGCAAAGGTGATCTCCCCACCCTGTGCAGGGGCGGTGAAGAAATTTTGGAAGAAGCTTTCGCCACCTAACACCGCTCTACCCAGCGATTTGAGCAACCCGCCGGCTGCTTTGGTTTCAATGTTGACGCCCTCGCTCATGCTCACCATGGCACCAGCTTCGGCTCGGATTTGCTCATTGGGGGCTAACTTGACAATGCCCAGTGAATATGAAGGTCGATACAGAATTTCAATCTCCATGTTATTGCTCCAATGCGAATTTAGAATAATTTTTGTTCTTATTGGCGATTATAACCTGTAAATCGGCTTTTCTCGCTTCTAGGATTACGATTTAGAATCGATGAATCCGATTTGAAATACCCATAGGCAACGATCGACCTTTGCTTGAAGGATATAAAGCGGTTGGTAAGTTAAACACCCCTTTAATGTGGTTAGGGGTTGTTTGTGATAAGATTATCTACACATGCGAAAAAGGTGCGTGCGTGCGATTTTCTTCGGATGGATGGCGATTTTGTCCCTCTCACTGCATGGGGGTGGGATTACCGAGACTTCCATGGTTTCCGCTAAGGCGATCGAGAAAGGCGATGCCTATCAGGTCATCGCGCTGGTGAATCAAGTGCGGGCTTCGTATGGCTTACCGGCGCTTCAAGCGAATAGCGCGTTGATGGCTGCCGCGCAGGGTCATAGTGATTACCAAGCTTCGATCGGCTCGACAACCCACAGCGGGCAAGGGGGATCGAGCCCGTTGCAACGCGCCATGGCAGCCGGCTATGGCGGCGGGGCAAAGGTTTACGTCAGCGAGAATATTTACAGCGGCAATAACGCTTCTCCTAGTCAAGCAGTCAATTGGTGGACCGGTGATGGAATCCATTTGCAAACGATGATCAACCCCAACGCTACCGATGCCGGCGCTGGCGTTGCCCAAAGTGGGAGCACGGTCTATTACACCTTGCTGGTGGGTTATGTGGCCGGTTCGCCTGGCAGTGGATCGGGAGCCCCGCCGGCAGCGAGCGAAACCAAAGCGCCGACCAAGCCTCCTTTTATACCGCTGATAACCTCCACGCCCAATGCGGATGGCAGCATTGTCCATGTGGTTCAGGCTGGTCAAGCGCTGTGGAATATCGCGGCGATCTACAACATCCCCTTGGCGGAACTGTTGGCTTTGAACGGATTGACCGAGAACTCTTTTATTTACCCAGGCGATAAAATCCTGATCCGTAAGGGTGAACCAACCCCAACCGCCACAGAACCCCCTACACCGACCCCGACCGCTACATTGCCCCCGGCACTGCCAGCCCTCACGGTAACCGTCAACACCATGCCGGATACCCTGTCAACTCCATCGCCTTTTGCTACGCAGGCAAACCTCAGCCTAGAGTCAACCGAAATGCCTGCAGAGCCAACGTCGCCTCGTTCAGTGAGGAGCTTAAACCTCTTTCAACTTGCCATCGTCGGTTTGTTCTTTATTGGAAGTACCTTAATCTTGCTGGGCAGTTTGTCTCGACCCCGAAGGTAAAGGGATTAAAATCATCGAGCGTGGGGGGGACACGCTCGATGACCTAAGGAGGTCCACCGGGGGTTTCAATATGGGGGGGACATACTGAAACCTTTTCCGGGGAAGGACACCTGAAATACCAATAAAAGGGAGGGCAGGTGTCTTATAAAGATAATATACACTAAATTTGTCAAAATATCATTAAAATAAGATTAGAATTATCCGAATTATTTCGGTTTTTCTGGGGGCTGTCGCCGAAAAAGGTCTATCCACTCCTGCAACTGTGCATCATCGATTTCACCCTTTTCGGAAAAGACGGCTTTGTCCGCCGAAGGCTTGGCGGTCATTTGACGAGCAAACTCCTCCGAAGAGATCGTTTTGGCGCGCACCGACTTAGCCATTGCTTGCACTTGTCGATCGGAAGAAACCACCGTCCAGTTGCGCGCTTCTTTGCCCAATCTTTTCAGGCGTTCATAAATCGCTTGATCGGCGCTCTTTCCGGCGCGTGTGAAGAACGCCGTGAGGCGACCATAGGGGCGCGCCCGCGGGGCGCCAGGCGGTGCATTGTCGAAATAAACTTCAGCAGTGCGCCCTTCCCGACGGCAAAATTCCTGCAAGATTTCAATTAACTGCTGCTCGTCGTCTATTGCGGCGAGGTTTAGGTTGTCCATTTTCCCAATCAGGTTGTGGCCATCGATCAGATAGGGCATATTCGGATTTTAGCTTTTCGGAAGAGCTTCGTCAAGCTGCTGGAGGAGCAACGCTGTTACTTTGAACCGAGCGGAATAACATAGAAGAGTACGGCAAAGTAATGAAAGACGCTGCCTAGCAGGACAAAGAGATGCCAAATAGCATGGTTATAGGGGATGCGTTTCCAGACATAGAAAATTGCTCCGCCACTGTAGGCTAACCCTCCGCCCAACAGCAAGAGTAACCCCCCAAGGGGCACCGAACTTAATAGAGGCTTTACTCCGATCACGACCACCCACCCCATGGCAATATAAATCAGGGCGTTCCAAATTGATTTTTGGCGCAGAAGAAATCCTTGTAAGACGATCCCGATGATTGCCAGTGCCCAAACGGTGATCAGCAGAGACCAACCCCACGGACCTCGCAGGTTGACCAGCGTAAAGGGGGTATAGGTGCCGGCGATCAGCAAGAAAATGGCAGTATGGTCGAGGCGACGCAGGATTTGTTTGGCGCGTGGAATAGGGATGCTGTGGTAAAGGGTCGAGGCAGTGTACAACAAGATTTGAGTTGCCCCGTAAATGCTGACGCTGACGATGTGCCAGACGTTTCCCAGCAAAGTGGCGAAAGCAGTTAACACCGCCAAGCCGGCAATGGAGAGCGCTACCCCAATGCCGTGGGTAATGCTGTTGGCGAGCTCTTCGCCTCGAGAATAGAAAGGGGTTTCCGAAAAAGGTTTCATTGATTTGTTTATACCATAGATCATTCTCTAGCTTTATTTTGAATTGGTTAACGTTTCTTCATCCTAGGAGGTAGCCTCCGATGAATCATCCAACTGAAACAGCGAGAGGCTGAGCAGAAAGAGGAGAACGATGATCACCGCTGAACTCAGACACCAAATACATAAGGCTTTGAGGATCGTGACCTGAATAAGGGTAAGAAAAATGGATAAAAGACTTCCCAACAAAGTAATGGCAAAGATAAGGACTGGAACCTGATGAGAGACCCAATCACGTCGCCGCGCCTGCCAGCCCCACAAGACAAACAAGGCAAGATAGCTGAGCGTCCCCAGTACGCTGTTGGGAATAAAACCAAGCAACTTGGCGTAACGGCTCTGTAAGACGGAGTTGCAATCCTGCAACGGACCACAAATGGCTTGAACTTGAAACAATTGCACATAGGCGATATATAGCGCAACGGCTAACCCGATTGCGCTAATGCTTGGGAAAAGCCAATTCATCCATTTACGAGGGATGTGCACCATTCGATTGGTGAGCAAGGCGATTACTCCGTACAGCACACCAATGACCACGAACCATAAAACTGCCCAGCCGAGCCATAGCTCGGAGCCTGTCGCTGTATCCATTCCCTTATTTGTTAAGGAAAGGGAATCGAGACCGAATGACCGAATCCAAGCGGCTAAAGACGAACTTGAAGGCGATAAGGCGATGATCGACATTGAAACACACCTAAGAAGAAAATCCTATCTATCATCCCCTTACGAGGTTTTGAAAACTGCTTTGCGTTGATCTGCAGCCACCTCGATTTTTTGAGGGGAAATTAGATAGCAACGGTAAGATTATATCGGTAGCAGAGGGTCTCGTCAATGAAAGGCTTCCAAAGTTGCAGAAACTTTGGAAGCCCTGATTCATAACTTAAAGCCCGTTTTTTATTTACGGTGATTCTTTCAGGATCAGCGGCAGGAAGAGTTTGGTTGGATGGAGTTTTGCCCAGCCTTGAGAGCTGAAACTTGCCAACCATGCCCACTGCGGGATGACGTCTCCTTTATCATCAAAACCTTGGTAGGTGCCTACCACCCCTTCATAGTCAGCCATCTGAGCAAGAGCCTGGCGAATATTTTGCGGCTGGGTGCTTTGTGCGCGTTGAATAGCATCTAGGATAATCATGGTGGCATCATAAGCAAAGGCACCGAATGCTCCGCCTTCATCGCCGTAGTTTGGGAAGCTTTTTGCCTGATATGCAGCGTTGAAAGAGTCGTAGCCTGGCATGTCTTCCGGGAGACGATACTGCATGGCTGCGATGGTTCCCTCTGCTTCAGCGCCGATCTCGTTATAGAAATCGTCTAAGGCGGTTTTACTATCGGATAAGGTGACCCATGCTATTTTTATGTTGTTCATTCCAAGGCGATTTGCGGTCTTTCTCAACTCGGCAATGTTCAGGACATCTGGATCGGTGTAAAAAATCACTTGAGGGTTGTGGCTATTGATGGCATTTAGCGTCGCTGTGAATTCATCAGTAGAAGTGACGGGTTGATAATCGACGATAGATCCGCCCAGTCCGCTAAAGGTTTGCGAGATTGGTGCTGTATATCCTTCATAGCCGCTCATCTCGATGATTGCTGCATCTTCTGCAATTGACCAATTGCGTAGGTAAGTTGCCAGATAGATCGCTCCGCTGTCATCCCTCGAGATCACCCGAAAGGTGGTGGTGTATCCCTGTTCGGTGAGATCGACCCAGGTTGACGAAGGACTGACCATCGGTACCTGAGCGACTCTATGGATCGGTTGGGCTGCATTACTAGCACTACTACAGGTATACCCTACTACTGCTACTGAGCCTTTTGCAAGTAGACTGGTTGCCGCATTTGCCCCTCCTAAAGCGTCACATTGGTCATCTTCGCTAACCAGTGTGATCTGGTAGGATGTGCCCTGGATCTCTATGCCCCCTGCATCATTGATTTGATCGACAGCAAGCTGGGCGGCGTTTTGTTGTCTATATCCTAATGGTTCTAAAAAGGGAAGTGATAGGGAAGATCCGACGCCGATGGTGATCACCGGAGTAAGATCATCTGTGGCAAATACCCCTTTTTTGATTACTTGGGAACTTGGAACACCTCTCTGGTTGGCGCTAACCCAGATAACCCCTTGCAGAGAGAGGATTGCTATAACAATGGAAAGTCCCATACCCATAAAACGACCAAAAGAGAACCTTTTAGACCAATTATTCATTTGATTTCCTTTCGCTCTAAAAGAAAGACGAATCGTTAGGGGATATAGCCTCACACGAATGTTAGAGAGGAATCATTAAATTCATTTTCACCTCCTTCAGGAGACACAACGGGAGACAACTACAGCTAGTGTCGATAGTTCGCTTACCGCTAAAACACCATTCATTCAACCCCCTAATGGAATTGTATACGGTTAAGATGCTTTTGACAACAGAATTATGGGACGAAATCGCAATGAAAAAGGATCATTCTGCCCCAAAACCCCATCAGCAGATATGTATATGGATGGTTTTTCTTTCTAGGGGCAGCGGATTAAGCCTTGTGCCCAGAGACATCCGCCGCAGGTGGGTGGCGGGTTGCCGTAGCAATCCTCTTGGTTTTCATCTGCCATCTCGCAGGAGTTGCATGAAGTACAGGGCGGAAAGTCGAAATCAAGCAGCCGTTTCCGAAGGGCATAGTAGGTTTCATCCATCCAAATCTCTTGAAGGCTGAGTTGGTGAATGTCGCCCACAATGGTTTCTCTGGAGGTACGTAATCGTTTTCCAAGATAATAGGTGTGAGTATAAAGCAAAGGTAGACAGGGACTAACTTTGCCATCCCAGCGGATCGAGAGGCTACCCCTTTGGATAAAGGGGCATTGACCGCTATTCTGTCCGAGTGTGGCTCCCATAAACTCCAAACGGTGCGTGCTTCCCAGCACTTGGCTCATGACCGCCTCAGTGGTGGTCCCAACATCCATCATGGGCAGGTGGATGAGTGGGCGCGCGTCACCGAAGAGGTTAATTCTTCGATATGCAATGGAGAACAATGGGACTCATTTTGTAAGGTTTCCAAAGCAGCCATGAGCGTGCGTTTGAGGGTGTAACGTTTTCAGCCGCCAAGCGGATTTCTACATTGCTCGTAGCTACTTCAAAAGCATGGAATGCAATATGATGACTCGCCCTTCTTCCAGGTGAGCGCATTGACTTCTGGAAGATAGCGTGCACCACGAAGGACGGCATTCAGGTAGGGGAGAACTTCAGAGATATCGACTTTTAAGCGCGCTCGACCGGCAAAACGCTCTGCGTAGGATCGCAAGGGGGGCTAAAAACCTCTAACAAGTCTCCTCGATCAACATCTCCTCAACCTTCTTCGGTTTCGAACGTTAGTCCTTCTGACTCCAATTCAGACTGCCACTGTTTGACTAATGGGTCGATACTCAGGAAATACAAGGCAGCCATAATCACGGCGGAGGTTAGGCACCAGGCGCATACGGCTTTAATGACAAATGGCTCTAGATAAGTAAGGTAAATTGAGAAAAGCAATCCGAAAAGAGTAGTCACAAACAAAGCCAAGCGGGCTTTCTGGGCAAGCCAGTCTTTACGCAATTGTCCCCAATACCAGAAGAATAAAATGACCACGTACCCTACTGCACCCAGCACCCCCACTGGCAACACTCCAAACAATTTGGCGTAAGGGCTTTGTTGTACGGCGTTGCAGTCGCCAACCGGCCCGCAGATGGCAGGCACCTCTTGCGTTTCGACATAGGATAAGTATAGGGCGACACCCAAACCGATGAAGCACAGGATAGGGAAGGCAACACGGTTAAATCGGTCAGGAATAACGATTGCTTTATTTAACACCAGGGCAGCGATGCCATAGAGAAGCACCCCTACCATCCCGATGAGGATGATGATGGCTAGGGTAAAACCGCTGGACTTGGTTTTGTCAGGAGCGGGTTGGCTAGGTTCAATGACTGACGGTTGCACGGCAGCAACAACGGTCGGTTCAATATTTTCAGGTATGGAGGCACTTTGTACGGCAGGTTGTTGAGCGGTGGGGGAGACGGCTTGAACGGATGGAAAACTGGCTAACTGCGGGATTTGGGGATAATCCACCCCACCCAATTTGATATAGCGCTCGATAAGCTGAGGTAACTGATCGGGGATTTGACGAGAACCGATGAGCGCATGTTCCCCGATGATCAGGAAAGGAACCCCAATCTGTTCGGGCTTGAGGCCATATCTCTCCCCGATCTCATACAGGCGTTGGATGTCTTCCATAGAAGAGACTTCGATCATCCAAATATCTAACTGATCACCATACTTTTGACGCAGGGGGGGGAGAACATCATCGATGACCTCATGACAATGAGGGCAGCCGTTCATCCAAAACAAGATGGCGCGTACGACCGTCGGTAGCCTCATCTGATCGCAAATGTGGCAAATTTTGTGGGTAGGGGTTGGTTTGTCTTGAGCTTTGGTAACTGGAGTGTCAAAAGCGGTGCTGAGGATAATTCCCAGCAAGAATGGGATCAGAAGGATAGCACGAAGATATTTCAACTTCATTAATGCAATCTCTCCTGGTGGTCGACGATGTCGCCACGCAACACCGCTTGTACCGCTTCGTCAATCGATGAGATATCGGTCAGGATGGGGCGGATTCCAGCTTGAGTTAAACTGGCATAAGCCCCAGCTCCCATACCCCGCGCTAAGAGAATTTCGCAATCCTGAATCGTGGCAGCCATGCGAGCGTGACGGTTTTGCGCAGCAGGGTCGAAACCGTGCCCGCGCGGGTCGCTTCCATGTTGCTCTCCATGAGGTTCATTGGCAAAATGAGCATGCCCCAATTTGTCGCGCAATTCTTTGGATACAACCTTGCCGTCTTCGATGGTCACCACGACATAATAAGGGGCACGGCCAAAGTGCTGACTGATGGTCACACCATCTTCTGAAACTGCAGCAATTTTCATCGATTCTCTCATTTTTGCCTAGGCTTAAGAACATCCACCACGACACGATGGGTCGGCAAGCGTTGTGTAGTCGATGCCAAGCGCGTAGCTGATTTCTTGGGCGATTTGGGCTAGGTAAGGTTTGATCTCGACTAGCGCATTTTCCCGTTGAGCGATGAGGGGGTGCATTCTAACCTGATAGCGTAAGCTGTTAAAAGCTTGAATATCTTCCTCGCTAAGCTGTTCACCTCGTTGCTGGCGACGAATCAAGCTCTCGTAAAGGGAGAACAATTGGTTTTCCAAAGCTGAGGCTTCAGCATCCATTTCTACGAGTTCTTTTGCGTGAAGGTAGGTTTGAATGGTGGGGTCGTTTTTCATCGAGTCCACCAATCTAAGGGTTGCTGCTTGAATTTCGGCGGTCAGTTCCATGTTCTTTCTCCTCATCCACCACAACTACAACTGTTGCGATGGGCATTGTGAGCAAAGGGAAACCCTAATGCTTCGCTAATCAACTCATCCACGGCGTGAAATAAAGACAACGTCTCTAGCTCGGTTTTTCGGTAATGTTGGACAATGGGCAAAGCCTCTAATTCACCTTGCAAGCGCATCAGTTCGGCTTGATGTTCTCCTCCTTCGCCCGTCATTTGAAGGGCTGTCTGATGGCTGCGCATTTGCATCGCAATTTCCTGAATCTGAGGGTCGCTATTGATCACCTTTAAGGCGCTCAAAAAATCCTGATAGATGGGCGATTCCACCAAGACCTCACCGAGGGCGCTGCCAGCTTGGAAGACATCCATTGTGCCCTCTTCGCCATCTATCGTTTGTTCATAATTACCCGTCATGGTTTAATGTCCTTTCTTGATCAACTGAGATACCCAATCATAACATGAGTTTTTTGTTTTTTTCTCTTATCGGGATCATGCCACGAATGATCAGGTCAACGGCTTCGTCTTCGTCCAGACCGCGCGCTAATAAGGCTTCGAGTTCTTTGCGATTGACGCTGCCGATGGCGGCTTCGTGGGTGACTTGAGCCTGATCATCCCGCACGATGACCAGGGGGGTGTTCTGAGCAACGGCTTGGTCGCGGACGATCTCAGTGCAGTCCATGTGTCCGCGGGCTCCGGGGGCGTTTCCTTCCATGGTAGTGAACACCTGACTGCGGGCATTCTCGCGCACTGCCACGCGGGTGCGGGTTAACCCACGCGCTTTATTCCCATTGAGATGGACGATTTCTTTGACGATGATTTCATCCTCGCCATGACCGTAGGCTTTGGTGGTCATCTCGACCACAGCGTGATCGTCGGCTTCCACTTCGTAATCAAAGACCATTTTCCCGATTCGCCCGCGGGTAAGGGCAAAAGTGGTGTTGAATCGCCCGCCCTCGTCGACTTTGACTTTGACCCGAGGCAACACTTCGACGCCGCCCGTCTGTCCATGAAAGTGTTCTTCTGTGTAGGTCATGCTGGCACGCTTGCCGACATGGATCGTTCCTTCCATGAGATGCTGAACCTTGACAGCATTCGGAAAAGAACAATGGGCGAGAAACTGAACCTCTGCTCCCTCACCAATCTCATAGGTTGCTACAATCTGCTGTATTCCTTCGGCGGGGATAACGCCGAAACAAAGATGAACGGGGTGTTCGATTTTGGCATTTGGTTCGACCTGTATGGTAGCCTTTACGCCATTTTCGAGCGGCTCAGCGTGGAAGTGAATGCCGGGGATTTCATGAGACATCAATACGGTGTTAGCGCTGACGACCAGCGTGGCAACTTGGGGCAACTGCAGAGCGGCCGGTTCTCCCCCGGCTTGTTGGTACGCCTCCAGCATGGCGGCCATTTCATCTGCCCAGCTTGGGCGTTGCGCAGTGGCGTGCTTTCGATCCACCACAGTGTTCATCCTTCTTTCTCCTTCCCATCTTGTCGCTCGGAGGCTTGTGCTGCGAGTCTCAATAAGCCGTTGCTGGCGAGAGCTTCTTGCACTTCGGGTTTTGAGGTATCCCACGGCTGTGAACCTAAAGCTTCCAGATGCGGGATGCAACGGCTGGTGAAGTAGCGCCGCGCTTCGAGAGGTTTGCCGCTGAACAGAATCGTCCCTGCGCAGATTAGGGAGACGACATCGGCGGTTTCGACCAACTCGTCGCGGTGGGTGATCAGGAAAACGGCTACCCCTTCGATTGCCATGCGTCGGATCAAGTTGGCAATTTCGCCCAATGAGAGGATGTCGATCCCTGAATCGGGTTCGTCCAGGATTGCCAGACGCGGGCGCATGGCATAAACCGCTGCCAACTCGACCCGTTTGCGCTCGCCGCCGGAAAGGGTTTTATCCGCCGAGCGGTAGCCATAAACCTTGGCAGGCAGGGCAACGGCTTCGAGGGCTTGGATGACGCGTTCACGGTCAGGGGGGGTGACTCCTAATCCGACATACTTACCTACGGGAATCCCCTCAAACCGCGCTGGTTCCTGCCAGGCGAGGGTGATGCCCAATCTGGCGCGCTCCGTGATGGACAGGTTGGTGATATCTTTGCCATCAAAGAGAATGCGCCCGCTGTCCGGTGTGTATCCTTCGCAACCCATAATGGTATAGGCTAAGGAAGATTTTCCCGAACCATTCAAACCCAAGAGGGCATGGACTTGACCTGGAAAGATCTCCAAATTGACCTCATTGAGGATCAGTCGCTCCTCCCGCTTCAGGCTTAGATTTTCGATTTTCAAGATTGGTTTTTCCATAATCTTCTGTTTCTTGCTCCGCTTCTAACCAGTGGTGTTCACTTTTGTGCTTGTGACCACCGTGTACAGATCTGGCCGGCAGCTAGGGTGATGGCTCGAATCACTTCCCGCTGGCTGCTGGGGAATGTAATTATAACCCTGCGCCATTCGAGATGGTGTAGATACTTTATCTTCCGATCCAACAGTGCAACAACTTCCTTCAAGAGTGCCAAAGCGGTTTAGCCTTCTTCTGCTGCCGGGCGGGAGGGGTTAATCTGCCGAAATGGCTTCACCCACCGCGGTTTTGTTTCGCCGTTCGATCCACCAAAGAAGCAAGGCAAGGATGCTGAGAAAGCCAATTAGGTAGAGAAAGAGCAAGCCCAGCGGTGTGCCATCAACCCAAGCACCATAGATGAGCCCGGCCAATGTGCTGAACAAAGCAACCCACCCAACATAAGTCCAAGCGCGCAATCGCCCGATGATCGCTGAAATCATCAGGATGCTCTGCAGGCTTAGCTCAGGGTCGGCTATCAGGTATGCTAAAAGTGGTCCACGGTGCATTCCAAGGCTAAGGAACATATTGGCGATCGGCACCTCAACCAGCGTGGGAAAATACATAAAGACGCCAAAGACAACCCCGGCGAGGTTGCCCAAAACCGTGTTTGCACCAGCTAGGATTTGAATCCATTCAGGTTTGATGAGCACGCGAATAACTCCTACGGTAAATACCCCAATGACCAACAAGGGGAAGATCTGTTTGACAAAACGCCATGATTCCCACAGCCAATCGCGTAACTCGTCGGCGGTTAATCGCTTGAACATCAACCAAACGAGGGCGACCAAAGCCAAGAAAACGCCAAAAAAGCGACCCGTAAAGGCGATGTCTAATCCCCCTTGATGAGGGGTCATCCCCAGAGAAGCTGTGAGCAGAGTCAAGCCAACCAACCCCATTGCGATCCATGTCCAGCGATTGAAGCCTTCGTGAATATTCTCTAACCCTCTCCACGAGCTGATGCCGATCAAGACCAATAAGCCAATCAGGATGGCGCCCTGAGCAGTGACCCCTTCTTCACCCTTGCTAGGGTCATACGGCACCAGCCGATAGAGGAAATTTTGAAATTGATCCATGCCGCCAATCGGAAGATTGAGATGAGCATAGGCATTGGTCAATAAACCGACTTTGAAGGTGCCGGCTAAGAGCAAAGCGACCAATAGGAGTAGGAAAATGAGGGCGGGGCGACGCATACTGCCTTTATCGGCAAACATCGCATCGGTTGCTTTATCGTGAGCGATATCTTGGCGGGAGAAGATCAATGCCATGACCATGCCAATCCCGATGCCGAAGGTAAGAGAGAGGATCAGGCGGGCAAGGGCTAAATCGACCCCGATCACACCGCCGGTATAGACGAGGGCGAGAATGTTGGCCGCCGGCGCAAAAAAGAGGAAAGTGATTGCAGGACCGATTCCGGCTCCTTTCTTATAAATGCCGGCAAAGATGGGTACGATCGTGCAGGAACAAACTGCCAAGATTGAGCCGGCTAAGGCCGCACCTGGGTAAGCGATCGTTTTGGGTGCATTGCGGCCCAGAAAGCGGGTCACAGACTGTTTTGGGATTAAAGCGGTCATGGCACCGGCAATATAAAAAGCCGGCACTAAACACAAGAGCACATGCGCAGCCAGATAGGCGGAAAGGTTGCCAAGGCCTCCGTTCAACATACGAAAGAGAAGTTCTAATAGATTCATCAAACGCCTCCAGAAGGATTGCGGTGAATATCAGCAAAGATTTTGCGCACAATATTCATACTATTGAATATAATATCTCGAAACCTGTTGGCGTATAGTGATAGTTGTCATGAATCTCGGATGACAGGAGAATTGATCGCAGCGGGCGATTAAGAACATGATCTCAACCAGCGACTCACCCAACCACGCCAGCGGGGAACTTGCTTCTTTAGGCGGTTTTGGATTTCACTTAGGGTGAGTTGGTAACCTTGTTCAATAAGCTCGACAGTTTGGCTGAAATCCCAAACGGGGACGGGGTTTTTACCTTGCAGACGAATGTGCCAGACGTTTACCTGATGAGCGGCTGCTAATGCCAGTTCCAATTCCAACTGGCGTTGTTCCACCGTATTGATCAATTTGGCTAGGAAAGGGGCAAAGGACGGGGTTGTTTGAGCTGTGACGATACGGGGATCGCTCAGGTCTAGGGTAATGATCTCTTTAGCTCCCTGACGGAGTGCCGCTTCGATGGGCAATGTACTTACCACACCCCCATCGATTAAGGATTGACCAGCTTGATCGAGGGGATGAACCCAAGGAGGCAGGGCAGTTGAGGCTTGTAAGCCTTCTAGAATGGTTTGATCAGGGTGTTTGCCATAAAGGACAGTGCGGCCCGAATTCAAATCTGCGGCGACCAAAATCAGGCGCACGTTTTGGATGTCGCCAAAGGTCAAATCGGGGGTTAAGCCATGAGAAATGAAGAAGTTGCGCATGCGGTGATCGCTATGTAAGCCAACACGTTCGAATAGAACGCGCACCGTTAGCCACAAATAATTTGCCGGCAGCAAGTTAGCCGTAACAGCGTCGAACCAAGCTTGTTCTAACCCCTTCAAACTCTCCAAGTTGATTCCATGCACAGCCAGATAGGTTGCATTGACCGCTCCAGCCGAAGTACCTACCAGAATCTCAGGTTGCACTCCATATTCCAACAAGGCGCGCAGGGCACCTACCTGCAAGGCACCTCGCGCCCCACCGCCGCCCAAGGCAATCGCCAATGGACGTTTCAAAGACAATTTGGCAGAGCTTGGATGGGTTGCAAATCGAAGGTTTAGCATTTTGTCGTCCGATTTTTTATTGGGTTGGAATGGCTATTCAACTTGAGTAGCTCGACTCATTCGGTGATGGGGCAGATAGAAGATATACTGTCGTGATGGGATAGGGGATGTGAATATCCTGTTTTTCGAACTCGGCTTTGATGCTTTTCACTGCCTCATCTTGAGCTTTGAAAGGAGTAGCTGTTGCAAGGTCGATCCAGAAAAGAACTCGCAAATCAATGGAATGATCTCCAAACGTTTCCGATACGATGATTGGGGCGGGATCTGCCAAGAACCCTGCTACGTTTTGTAAGGCACTCAGTAAGGCTTGGTGAGCTTTGTGCAAATCGGTGCGGTAATCTACACCGACTTTTAGCTCGATGCGGCGCTTATCGGCGCGCGTCAAATTGACGATGATATTGGAGAGGATATCGGCATTGGGAATAATCACCAAGCGGCCATCAAAGGTGCGCACCTCGGTGGTGCGAATATTGATGGTTTGCACTACACCGCTGAAATTGCGCACTTCGATCGAGTCCCCTACTTTGAAGGGCTGTTGAAGCAATAAGATAATGCCGGCAGCGAAGTTCTTTAAGATGTCTTGCAAGGCAAAGCCGATGCTAAAGCCGATGATGCCCAAACCAGCCAGAAAAGCGGTCACATCGAAGAAGCGTTGCAAGGCGGTGATCGCCCCTAAGACGATCAAGCTCCAGCGGGTGGTCATGGTCAATAGGGCGGTGATTTCGAGGCTGGCGTTACGCCGTTTGAGGGCTTGTTCCAACAATCGGCTGATCAATTTGGCGAGATATAGGCTGGCGAGAAAGATGAGGATGGCGAACAAGAAATTGGGTAATAAGGTCAAGAATTGATCGAGCAGGTGAT
>FWPU01007982.1_pt1 | contig 18626 bp, 19 predicted proteins | sample 2228361 | NCBI WGS metagenome assembly FWPU01 (sample SAMEA103939777, study PRJEB20133) | metagenome
TAGGGCCCCTGGGCCAGCGGGACCTCCTGGGCCTGGCTCAGCCAGTGCATCAACAGGGCCCTAGCGGCCAGCCGGTCGCGGTGTTGCAACAACGCCTCGGCTATCACCAGGTCTTCGGCCGTTGTAATTTTTATGTTTTCGTAGCTGCCTTCGAACAGCGATATGGTGTGCCCGGCACGTTCAGCCACAGAGGCATCGTCGGTAAGGCTGGGTTCTTCTTTAACGCGGTAAGCCTGCTTGATAATTTCCAGCCTGAAAGTTTGAGGCGTTTGTATAATCCTGAATTTCGAACGGTCGGTAGCCTGGGTTTTATCCTGGTCTGTTATGCGGATAGACTCCTTAAGCCGCACAGCAGCTACGGCCGAGCCGTGAAGGGCTGCCAGCCGGAACGAGGCGGCAATCAATGCCTCGTGTACCAGGGGTCTCACTCCGTCATGAATGCATACCAGGCCGGTGTCTTCAAGTACTTCAAGGCCTTTTTTTACCGACTGGAACCGCGACTCTCCGCCGGCCTGTAGGCGATAGGGCTTATTAAAACCGTGTTTGCGGCACAGGGCGTGCCACAGGTCGAAGTCATCTTCAGGTAATACCAGCACCACCGGTATATCGGGCGCATATCGGTAAAAAGCGTAAAGCGTGTGCATAAGCACAGGCAGGCCGGCCAGTTCAATGAATTGCTTGGGCAGTTTGCTCTTAATGCGGGTACCTTTACCTCCGGCAACAATCAGCGCATATTCGGTCGTCTTCATATATTGGCTTAAAATTCCAAGTTGCTATGGTCTTGATGCGCCTGTTGGTATTGTCTTTAATGTGGCGGTGGTTACCTATCTGGTTTATCGCCTTTTTATTGTGTTTCAGGAGCCAATAGTCAGGTGGAAGAAAACGCTGGTTATTTTGGCCGGGCTGCTGTTACTTTTTTCTCCATTAAGCATGTTTATAGGCACCTTTCGTCCGGGCGTGCAATACTTTTTGCTATATCCTGTAGCTATTCTTCTTTTTTTATATCTGATACGTGAAGTGAAGTAGCGGTTACTATAGTATCAGCATACAGTCGCCATAAGTAAGAAACTTATATTTATCCTTTTTGGCCACTTTGTAAGCTTCCATAATCAGGTCATACCCGCCAAAGGCGGCAGCCATCATTAACAGTGTAGATTCTGGGGCATGGAAGTTGGTGATCAAGGAGTTGATGATTTTAAATTCGTAGGGAGGAAAGATAAATTTATCGGTCCAACCTTCTTTGGCTTTGAGTTTATTCGTGGCCGAAACAGAAGATTCAAGTGCCCGGGCAACCGTAGTGCCTATGGCGCACACGCGCTTTTTATTGTCCAATGCCTTGTTTACTTCCTCCACACATTCGGGTGGTACGCGGAAGTTTTCCGAATCCATTTTATGTTTGGTAAGGTCCTCCACATCTACACTTCTAAAGGTGCCCAAACCAATGTGCAGGGTTATGAAGGCCATGTTCACGCCTTTTATTTCGAGCCGCTTGACCAACTGGCGTGTAAAGTGCAGGCCGGCCGTAGGGGCTGCTACGGCCCCTTTGTGGCGTGCAAAGATGGTTTGAAAGCGCTCGCGGTCTTCGGGTTCAACTTTGCGTTTAATGTATTTGGGTAAGGGGGTTTCACCCAGTTGGTCAATTACCTGGTCGAAAGCTGTCGAGTCGCCATCAAATAAAAAGCGGATGGTCCTTCCGCGCGAAGTGGTATTATCTATCACCTCGGCTACCAAATCGCCATTGCCAAAGTAAAGCTTGTTGCCAACGCGTATCTTCCGGGCCGGGTCAACCAGCACGTCCCACAGATGCATGTTGGCATTGAGTTCGCGCAACAGAAATACTTCAATTTTAGCTCCGGTTTTTTCCTTGCGGCCATAGAGTCGTGCAGGAAACACCATGGTGTCGTTAGCCACCATTACATCACCCGGACCGAAGTATTCTACAATATCTTTAAAAATGCGGTGTTCAATTTTACCGGTATCGCGGTGAACCACCATCATGCGCGATTCATCCCGGTTTTCGGCTGGCCGTTGTGCGATAAGCGATACGGGCAGTTCGAATTTAAATTCCGATAGCTTCATAGGCCGGGTACAGGTCTGAAATTAAGGTTGCAAAAATAAGGCATGAACTGCTATTTCCGAAGTTGGCCTGGCTTTTTGTTAGGGGTTGATTTTCAGGCACTCGCAACTGCTTTGCGGGGTTACGTAATTTCCGGGGCCGGTAACCGACTAACCTTGCTGAAACTATGTTTGTTATCCGCCAGATTATTGAAAGTTTCCGCTTTGCCTGGAAGGCCCTGCGGTCGAACCTGCTGAGGACCGTGCTTAGCCTGTTGGGTGTAACCATAGGCATCTTTTCCATTATTACTGTGCTTACCCTGGTCGATTCGCTGGAAAAAGGAATAAAAGACAGCCTGAATTTTATTGGCAGCGGGGTGATTTATGTAGACAAATGGCCCTGGCTGGCCGACAATGACGGACAATATAAATGGTGGGAGTTTTGGCGAAGACCTACGCCTTCGTACGCTGAATTTAAAACACTCCAACAAAATCTGAAATATGCTACCTCTATTTGCATTACGGCCGACCGAAGCAACGTGGTAGTTAAGCGCAACAACAGCAGCCTGGGGCAGGTGCGGTTAGTAGGGGGTAGTGAGGGGTACGATAAGATTTTTGATGTACCAGTAGAACTGGGGCGGTACCTTACAGCCGATGAACTGGCCGCCGGCCGCAACGTGGCGGTTATCGGCTACCAGGTAAAAAAAAATCTGTTTCCTGATGGAGAAGACCCCATAGGTAAAACCATTAAGGTCCGCGATGTTCAGTGTACAGTGGTGGGCTCGGTTAAAGAAGAGGGTACGGGGTTGTTTGGAAATACCAGCAACGACTACGCCGTTATTATACCCTACAATACTTTCCGCAAGTTATATCAAACCGGCACCGGAAGGTGGAATGAGCTCGAATCGACTATCGGTATTAAGGGCTTTGACAGCGATGTGGGGTTGGTGGAGTTGGAAAATGAAGTACGCGGCATGCTGCGCAGCAAACGCGGCCTGCGCCCTACCCAAAAAGATAACTTTGCCATTAATCGTCCCGAAGCTGTTATGTCTATCATTACCGGCCTTTTTAATGGGGTAAGCATTGCCGGTTGGATTATCGGTGGGTTTGCCATGCTGGTGGGTGGTTTTGGTATTGCTAATATCATGTTTGTCTCAGTAAAGGAAAGAACACCACTCATAGGCTTACAGAAATCGGTTGGGGCTAAAAATTACTTTATTCTGTCGCAGTTTCTTTTCGAGGCGGTATTCCTGAGCCTGATAGGCGGCCTGGCGGGGTTGCTGTTAACTTATTTGATTACGCTCTTGCCGCTCGGCAGCCTGGAGGTGGTTCTTTCGGTTAAGAATATTGTATTAGGCCTGGGCGTAGCGGCCGTTATCGGACTAATTTCGGGTATTGTTCCTGCTGCCGTAGCAGCCCGCATGGACCCTGTTATTGCCATCCGGGCTACATAAAAAAACAGGTCCGACGGATATACCACAAGCCTATTGTTCCGCACGGCAATTAGGCGTTTAGACTGCTGCCTTGGTGGTCGTATCCGGAAGGAGTTTCTCCTTGATTTTCTTTTCCAGTTCTTCCATTAATTCAGGGTTATCTTCAATAAGCTGCTTTACTGCATCGCGGCCCTGCCCCAGTTTGTTGCCTTCGTACGAAAACCACGAACCCGATTTTTGTAGAATGTTCAGTTCAACCCCCAGGTCCACAATCTCACCCGATTTGGAAATGCCCTTGCCATACATAATGTCGAACTCCACCACCTTAAACGGAGGGGCTACCTTGTTTTTAACCACCTTTACTTTTACCCGGTTGCCGGTCACATCGTCAGCGCCTTCTTTAATTTGCCCGATGCGGCGGATGTCCAGGCGCACCGATGCATAAAACTTCAATGCATTACCACCTGTAGTGGTTTCGGGGTTGCCGAACATGACCCCGATTTTTTCGCGCAGTTGATTTATGAACACACAGGCACAACCGGTTTTGCTAATGGTACCCGTAAGCTTGCGCAGTGCCTGCGACATAAGGCGTGCCTGCAGCCCCATTTTACTGTCGCCCATCTCGCCTTCCAGTTCGCCTTTCGGTACCAGGGCGGCTACGGAGTCGATAACAATAATGTCAATAGCACCGGAGCGAATCAGGTGGTCGGCTATCTCCAGGGCCTGCTCACCGTTATCAGGTTGCGAAATGAGCAGGTTTTCTGTGTCAATGCCCAGCTTTTCAGCGTACGCTTTATCGAAGGCGTGCTCGGCATCAATAAAGGCTGCCAGCCCTCCTTTTTTCTGGGCTTCGGCAATCATGTGCAGGGTGAGTGTGGTTTTACCCGAAGATTCCGGGCCATAGATTTCTGTTATTCTGCCTCGGGGAATGCCACCCACCCCAAGGGCTATGTCCAGCCCGATGGAGCCGGTGGAAATAGCAGGAATATCGGCAATTTTTTCATCGCTTAGTTTCATAATCGTGCCCTTGCCGTAGGTCTTCTCCAGTTTATCGATGGTAAGTTGCAGGGCCTTAAGTTTTTCTTTAGCGTCGCTCATTTTTTCCGGGAATTAGGTAATGGTGCCAAATTACAATGATACCGTGCAAATTCAAACGCAACCGGCTAACCGCGACAGGGCCTGACAGTTTTTAGGAATGCGTACTTAAACCGATTTTTACCGCATGCGCAAAACCTTTAGAAAATTCGTTTTTATGCTACTCGCCCTGGTGGCTTTGCTGGCCTTATGGCAGGCTGAACTGCTGGTTTATGCTGTGCGGCAAGGCATGGGGCAGATGAAACTGATATGGCGTGCTCGGCCGGTAGAGGTAGTGATGAAAGACCCCTTAGTACCCGATTCGTTAAAAGCCAGACTTAAGTTAGTTGAGGAAATACGCCGGTATGCCATTGACTCGTTGGGTTTGCGCGATACGAAAAGTTATCGCACGTTGTACGACCAGCAGGGCAGGGAAGTGCTGTGGGTGGTAACGGCCTGTAAACCTTTTGAATTTACCGAAAAGCGATGGCACTTTCCGATAGTGGGAGAAGTACCCTATAAAGGTTTCTTTAATCCGGTTCATGCCATTAAGGAAAAGAGCAAACTGGAAGCCGAGGGCTGGGAAACCTCCGTACGCCACCCCGGGGGGTGGTCAACTCTGGGGTGGTTCCCCGACCCGCTGCTGAGCAGCATGCTCTTCCGGAGCGAAGGCGACCTGGCCAGCTTGATTATTCATGAAATGGTGCACGCCACCCTGTATGTAAAAGACAGTGCCGAACTGAACGAAAACCTGGCAACTTTTATTGGCGACCGGGGGGCCGAGTGGTTCCTGAGGCGAAAGTTCGGCAGCGAACACATTGCCTTGCAACGATACAGAGAGGAAGATGCCGAGTTCCAAAGACTTACGCGCCATGTGCTTCGCGGCTACGCTTTGCTCGACAGCCTGTACGCGGCCATGCGCAACCGGCCAGTGCAGGAAAAGATACAGTCCAAACGGGCGGTCATCCGGGCTATCGTTCAGGCTGCCGATACCCTTCAACTTAAATGGCTGCGCAATCCGGCCACGGTTTATGCCGACTCGCTGCCTAATAATACCTGGTTCATGCAATACAGGCGATACCAGTCCAGGCAGGAGGTATTTGCCCGCGAATGCGCAACGAAATTCGGGGGTAATTTGCCGGCTTACATCCGTTACCTAAAAACTAAGTACCCTTCACCCTGATGTTTCGTATGTTTTAAGTATTTGTTAAAACACGCTTACGCATTTTTAAAGCTATTATTTACACCCTACCTTTGTTTAACAATAAACTGGTTTTTATGGCAACCAAATCCCCGCACCGCGTACTTGTGGTAGATGATGAGGAGCCCATACAGGAATTGCTGCGCTACAATCTGGAAAAAAGCGGTTATGAGGTTAAAACAGCCGGCGATGGTTTTAAGGCCATAGAACTGGCGCGGAAGTTTCAGCCCGACCTGGTGCTGCTTGATATTATGATGCCTAAAATGGATGGGGTGGAAACCTGCCGGCAACTGCGCGAACTGCCCGCCCTGCAAAATACCTTTATTATCTTCCTCACGGCCCGCTCGGAAGAATATTCCGAGGTTGCAGCTTTTGACGTAGGAGCCGATGATTACATAACCAAGCCCATCAAGCCACGGGCGCTGCTCAGCCGCATAGCAGCCCTGTTCCGGCGCGACACCAAAAAGTCAGGTACCAACCTGATAACCACGGGTGATTTGGTTATAGACCGCGACAGCTACACCGTGAAAGTAAAAGGACGCGAAGTAAACCTTCCGAAAAAAGAGTTTGAGCTATTGTTTTTCCTGGCCCAGAATCCCAACAAAGTGTTTAGTCGTGAGGACCTGCTTCAGAATATCTGGGGATCAGATGTTTACGTGCTGGCTCGCACGGTAGATGTGCACATTCGCAAGGTGCGCGAAAAAATTGGCGAAGACTACATTATCACAGTAATAGGAGTGGGCTACAAATTTGGCGGCTCCTGACGGGCCCCGTTCCACCACCTCGTCTGTTTTTATCAGGTTTTCGGTAACCAAAGCCTTAAAATTTACCGGCCGGCGGCCTGAATTATTATTTTATTCCTCAATTTTGACATGCGCCTTAAGCTATGGTTTATTCTTCCCGCATTCTGGCCTTGCTTCTTGCTTTGTGCATTGCGGTAGTAATTACCGCATTCATTACCCTGTTAAACGTGGCCTCATCGGTATTGCTTGTGGCCTTCTTAATTAGTTTCTCCGTTTCCTATTTGCTCATTTTTGCGGTGCTGGAGTTTCTCATCTTTCGCGAAATCAACAAAATTCATAAGCTGATCGGCAAACTGCGCAAAAAGGAACTCAACCGGCTGTACCGGCATAAATCTGCTCTGCTCAATCCGCTAAAGGGTATAAATGAAGAAATCTTTTCGTTTGCCGAATTGAAACAGAAAGAAATAGACGAACTCAAAAAACTGGAGGCCTTCAGAAGGGAGTTTATTGCCGATGTCTCGCACGAACTGAAGACTCCCATTTTTGCCGCACAAGGTTTTGTACATACCCTGTTAGACGGAGCCGTAAACGATAAGGCCGTGCGCATTAAGTTTTTGAAAAAAGCCGCAAAAAGCCTGGATGGTCTGGATGCCCTGGTGCAGGACCTGCTCATTCTTTCGCAAATTGAAACAGGCCAGATAAAAATGCATTTCGAAAGCATTGACCTGGTCAAGCTTACCGAAGAAGTGTTTGAACAGTTGGAAGAGAAAGCAAAAAAAAGAAACATCAGGCTTCGGCTGGAAGCCGATAACCGTCCCGTTTGGGTGTATGCTGACTGGCAAAGGATTTTTCAGGTTATGTCGAACCTGGTATCGAACGCCATTAAACATTCGTACGAAGGCGGTGAAATAGTGGTGTTTTTTGAGGTAGGCAAAAAAAATGTAACCACCCATGTACGCGATTACGGCGAAGGCATACCGCCCGAACATTTACCCCGCATTTTCGAACGTTTCTACCGGGTAGACAAGAGCCGCAGCCGCGAAAAAGGAGGCACCGGCTTAGGCCTGGCCATTGTTAAGCATATTCTCGAAAACCACAACACCCGGGCCGAAGTGAAAAGCGAGCCCGGCAAGGGTTCGGACTTTAGCTTTCGGTTACCCCGACACCAGCCCGGTGAAGAAAAAGAGTCATGAAGTTTACCTTAGAAGAGTTCATTATCTGGGAAGACGAAAACTGGCTGGCGCTGAACAAACCTCCCCTGGTGGCCACGCTTGCCGACCGCGTAAGCCCGTTTAACATGCTGGATGCAGTTCGAAAATTTTATCCTTCGGCTCAGGCCTGTCACCGGCTGGACAAGGAAACCACGGGCGTGTTGGTTTTGGCAAAGAATGCGGAGGCCTACCGCCACCTGAGCCTGCAGTTCCAACAGCGGCAAGTGAATAAAATTTACCATGCCGTGGTACAAGGAGTGCACTATTTTACAAATCAGCTTATTGAAGCAGCACTGGATATACCAAAAGTGCCGCCGGTAAAAGTTTCTTCGCGCGGAAAAAAATCGGCAACTCGGGTAAACAGCCTGGCACAGTACCGCAAACATACCCTGGTTGAATGCCAGCCTCTTACAGGCCGCTTGCACCAAATCCGCGCTCATCTTTCACATGCCGGAGCTCCTATAGTGGGAGACACCCTATATGGCGGTAAGCCCTTGTACCTTTCTGAACTTAAAGCCGACTACCGGCTCAAAAAAGGAACGGCCGAAGCCCCCCTTATGGGCCGCACCGCCCTGCATGCCCTCAGGCTTGCCTTTAGCGACCTTTCGGGAAAGAAAGTAGAACTGGAAGCACCTTATCCTAAGGATTTCAGGGGGTTGCTCAGGCAACTGGAGCGGCAATGATTCCAGTATTATCCAGATAAAAATAAGCTTGAACTACGCTATTTGTATATAACCTCGCATACACTTACCTTTGTGTCCCTTTTTTAAGGGAGGTACAGAAAAGCAAGCATATAAACAGTAAAAAAGTGGATTCTGTAAGCTATAAAACCAAAATTCCCGCCCAGGCCTCGTACGAAAAAACCTGGTACGTGGTAGATGCACGCAATCAGGTACTGGGCAGGTTAGCCAGCCGCATCGCCCATATTATCCGTGGAAAGCATAAAACCAGTTTTGCACCTAACATGGATTGTGGCGACCATGTAATAGTAATCAATGCTGATAAAATCCGCATGACGGGTAAAAAGTGGACCCGGCGGGTCATCTTTACCCACTCCGGTTACCCGGGCAGCCAGCGCGAACTTACCCCGGCTTATATTCACTCCCGCAGGCCCGAAAGGCTTATTGAACATGCCGTTCGGGGTATGCTGCCTAAAAACCGACTGGGCAGGCAGTTATTTCGCAGCCTGCACGTATATGCCGGCCCGGAACATCCGCATGCGGCACAACAACCTCAGGCTATTAATCTTTAAACCTTCATGGAAATCATTAACGCAACCGGAAGAAGAAAAACATCAGTAGCAAGGGTTTATCTTAAACCCGGCAAAGGAGAAATTGTAGTAAATAACCGGCCTCTTAACCATTATTTCCAGTCCGAAATTCATCAGTCTCTTATTCAATACCCTTTTCAGGTAGCCAAAGCCGAAGGCCAGTTCGATGTGCAGGTAAATGTTGAGGGGGGCGGTGTAAAAGGTCAGGCCGAAGCGGTACGCTTAGGTATTGCCCGCGCATTGGTGCAGGTAAACGAAGAACAAAGTTACGCTGCGCAAAGAAGGGTTGCTTACCCGCGACAGCCGCATGGTGGAACGCAAAAAATACGGCCGCAGAAAGGCACGCAGAAGATTCCAGTTCAGTAAACGCTAATATCGTTATCATGGCAAGAAAACTTACCTATCAGGAATTATTGGAAGCCGGTGTTCATTTTGGGCACCTTACCCGGAAGTGGAATCCGAAAATGGCCGAGTACATTTTCATGGAGAATAACGGCATTCACCTTATTGACCTGAACAAAACACTGGAGTGCCTGGAAGAGGCCGCCTACGCCCTGAAGAACATTGTGCGCTCGGGGCGCAAAATCATGTTCGTGGCCACCAAAAAGCAGGCTAAAGACATTGTTACCGAAGAAGCCAAACGTCTTAACATGCCCTACGTTACCGAGCGTTGGCTGGGGGGTATGCTTACCAACTTTACCACCATTCGCAAGTCATTAAAAAAACTGGCACAGATAGAAAAGCTGCTGAAAGACGAATCGGCCCAGCAGGGCTTGCAGAAAAAAGAACGCCTGATGCTGGCCCGCGAAAAGGCCAAGCTGGAGCGTCAGCTTGGAGGTATTGTGGACTTGAACCGTCTGCCGGCCGCCTTGTTTGTAATTGATGTAAAGCGCGAACACATAGCCGTAGCCGAAGCGCAGAAACTCAACATCCCCGTGTTCGCGATGGTCGACACCAACTCCGATCCCACCCTGGTGGATTTCCCCATACCGGCCAATGACGATGCCTTCAAGTCCATTGCCCTTATTACCAAATATATTGGCGAAGTGATTGAAGAGGCCCTGATGGAACGGAAAAAAGATAAGGAAGAAGCCAACCTGAAAAAGGACGAGGAAGAAAAACGAAAAATTGACGAAGCAGCCGTTGAGGAAAGCAATTAATTAACCTTACGATAAAACCATTCCGGAACATCGGCTGCGCAGGCCGATGTTCTTTTTTAATTTGTACTAAACTCATATAAAACAACCTTAATTATGATTACTGCACAGGATGTAAACAAACTCAGACAAATGACCGGGGCCGGCATGATGGATTGCAAAAAAGCCCTTACCGAAGCCGGTGGCGATTTTGAAAAAGCCATTGAAATACTTCGCAAAAAAGGGCAGAAAGTTTCGGCTTCGCGCATGGATAAGGAGGCCAGGGAGGGTGCCGTGTTTGTGCAGGTTAGCCCTGACCACCGCAGGGCCGTGCTGGTAGCACTGAACTGCGAAACCGACTTCGTGGCTAAAAACGAAGAATTTCAAAGCCTGGGTAAACTCATTGCCCAAACCGCCTTTAACCACAATCCCGCTGATAGGAACGCCCTGCTTGCCTTACCGGCCGGAAACTTGACCATTCAGGAAAAAATTGTGGAACTGATTGGAAAAATCGGTGAAAAAATTGAAATTTCAGAATACGTGTACCTGGAAGGTGAAGCGGTTGTTCCTTACGTTCATGCCGGGGCCAAGTTGGGTGTGTTGGTAGCGTTAAAAGGCGCAAACGGGTTGTCGGATGCCGTGCTCAGTGCCGGAAAAGACGTGGGCATGCAAATAGCAGCCATGAACCCGGTGGCGGTTGATGAAAAATCGGTAGATACCGCCTTAATTGAAAAAGAGATGGAAATAGCCCGGGCTCAGGTACTGGCCGAAGGCAAACCCGAAAACATGGTGGAAAAGATTGCCCAGGGTAAGGTGAATAAGTTTCTTAAGGAAAACACCTTGCTGGCCCAGGCCTTCGTGAAGGACAACAACAAAACCGTAGCCCAGTATTTAAACGAAGTAAATCAAGGTCTGACGGTTGCTGCCTTCCGGCGCGTGGCTATTGGATAGCATCGTGCTTGTATTACACTATGAAAAAAGTATTCTTGCTACTTTTCTTTTGGGGTGCCGGTATTGCTGTTTGCGGGCAGCAGCCGGCATCTACCCGTACTTTCATGCAGAATCGCTACACCCTGGAACGCATGGGTGATATACAGCAACTGTCGGCAGGAACGGTTCAGACACTACCCATGGCACCGCCTGATGTGGTGGGGAATGATGTACTAAATACCTGGTTTAATCAATCCACCTTTCTGCTTAACGACAGCACCTTACTTGAAGGATTACCCGCCCGCTATTATATTCTGCGAAACGAATTCGATGTTAAAGCCCCGCAGGGCATTCGGGCGTTAAAGGGCGACCGGGTTAAAAGTTTTATCTGGCGCGACAGCCTTACCGGTAAAACCCAGGTGTTTGTAAACATGAAAGAATATCAAGGAAAAGACGGAACCCCCGGCACCGGTTTTATGCAGATTTTATAGGTTTGTTAAAACAAACCGAAATTATATTTAAAGAAGCCAACTACCATGTGGCCTTGAATGTGGGCAACCCCGACCACCAGTTGATAAAAAAAGTACATTTTTATTATCTTATTCAAAATAATTTCTACCACCTACCCAATCGGAACAAGGTGTTGGGTATTTTCCCCGACCGCCAGGAAGAGTTGAAAAAGTTTGTTAAGCTGAATCAACTGGATTTGTCCCAGGAATACCATCTTCAGGCTTTGTTCGATTACTACAACAACCTGAAGTAACTTATAACTGATGTTACGCAAGATGACTGAGAATCCTGTAGCCTGAGCCTGTGGAAGGCTACTTTTGATCAAAAATGTACGTTTCGACAAGCTCAATGTATGGCATTCAATCCAGTTTGCGTAACATCAGTTTATAACTGAAACTCCTTCTGCAGATTTTCGATCGTGGTGCGGTTAACGTTTCGGAAATCCAGTATCATCAGTCCGTCAAGTGCCTTATTGAACTTGGGATCGACATTAAACCCGATTATCCGGGCATTTTGCTGGATGTACTTTTTTAGGAGAACGGGTGCCGAGCGGATGGCCGGTTCGATGTCGTCTATTACTTTATCCAGTTTGCGCAAATCGTTACCGGTACCTTTCAGCAGCAACTCGGCTTCCTGAAGAATAGAGGCGCTTACCCTGAATTTTTTTCTTGGCTCAATGAAGGCCGCCAGTTCGTGATCGAAGTAGTTGCGTTGGATAAAAGCCACAATAACACCCTTGGATATCTTCGAATAATAATTGCTGATGCTTACCGGCCCTATAATGTAATTGTATTCCGGATGCTGAAGCAAAACCGTAAGGATACCCCGCCATAGCAAAAACAGGGGCAGCCGCTTGTTCTGGTATTCTGGAATTATAAACGACCGGCCCAGCTCAATGGCTTCGTTTAGTATGGGAATGAAGCCGTCTTTCATCTTAAACAACGAGTGGGTGTAGAAACCTTTACGGCCGTATTGGCGCAGAATTTCCCTTCCCAACCCAATGCGATAGGCGCCGGCCACGCATTTGGCCTGGCGGTCGTATAAAAATAAATGTTTATAAAAGTTGTCGTACGCATCCAGGTCTATCTGCTTATTGGTGCCCTCGCCCTCCTGCCTGAAGGTAAGCTCTCTAAGCCGGCCTATTTCCTGCAGAATGTAGGGCAGTTCGAAGGCTTCGGCCAGGTAGATGTCGAATTGCTGTTGGGAGAATATTTTGCGGTGTGGTATTTGCTGCAGGTCCGATTCGATTTTTTCAGCAGGCGTAGCCTGCGGTAATGTTGCCGGCGGGCGTAGGCTGGGCACTTTAATGCGGGGTGGTGCCGCATCGACCTTACCCAAGGCGTAGGTGCGCGTGCGCAGAAAATGGGTTACCTGGTCAATGTCTTCGAAGGCTTGCCATTCGTCCGGGTAAATGGCGTGTCCGATGCGGATACGCACCGTCATATCTTTAGCCCTTGCCAGTTCGTGGGGCAGCCTAAGGGTGCGGAGGGAGGGGTGGAGGTTACCCAGTAACTGAAAGGTGAGGGAGTTCTGACCAAAAAAGTAAACAGGAATAACAGGCACGGCCGCTTTTAAAATTAGCTTAATGGCGGGCTTTTGCCAGGGCCTGTCAGTGGCCTGCCGGGTCTTGAGTCCGGCAGCCGATACTTCGCCGGCCGGAAACATGCCCAGACAACCTCCTGTTGAAAGGTGGGTAAGGGCCGCCTTCATACCGGAGGCACTTGAATAAACATGCCGGTAATCTTCTAATGGATTAACGGCAAGAATGAAATCGGCAATGGGTTCGATCTTCTTAAGCAAAAAATTACCCATTACCTTAAAATCAGTCCGTCTTCGGGTTACCAGGTCTATCAGGGCCAACCCGTCCAACCCGCCAAACGGATGGTTGGAAATAGTAATAAAAGTTCCTTTGGAAGGCAGCCGGAGCAGATCGGCTTCACTAAAGTCGAGGCGGATGTTTTTTTTGGTCAGCAGGGCGCGCACAAAATCAATACCTTTATGCTGACAGGTTTCGGCATACAGCTTATTGAGTTCATCCAGCCCGGAAAATTTCATAAGCCCCGCTGCCATTAGCCGGCTTTTAATACCGGTGGCTTTCGAAAAATCGGCTACGGTGATGAGTTTCTTCAAGGTGTTATTTTTTGCTGCGTCTGGAAAAAGCAGTTTTCATGGCGTGCTCTAGTTCTTTGCCTGCCCGCTTTAAGCTTTCCTCCACTTCTTTCCAACGTTCTTTATCGCTGGCTTCCTGCTTAAGTTTTTCGGCCGACTGGCGCAGCTCTTCGTACCGGCTTTCAAACTCTTTTTCTACACGCTCGCCGGCTTGTTTTAACTCGGCAATAAAGGCATCAATTTTCTTACCTAAATTTTTCAATGCCTTTTCGGCTTTTCCTTCGCTTTGTTCGGTTTTCATGGCAAATAAGTTATATAAGTACTTACTGAAAGTGGTTATTTGCAAGGTAGTGCAAATTCCTGTTCCCGCACAGCCGGTTTGTAAATTCTTTGCAGTTCAAAATTACGGTTGCTTAGGTTTTTAAATCGAGCAGGAGTTAAGACTAATTACTGCCTTATCTCTATATTGCCGGCTGGTTGGATATGCGCCTGGTAATTTTGCTTTATCTGCTGGTCTGTGCCCTGGTTGTGGCCTCGTGTGCGGGCACATATAAGCCTAAAAAACTTAAACCGGGAAAGCCCATCCCGTGTCCGGTAAAAGACTGCTGAATGAAATTTAACCGGCTGATTATTGCTATAGACGGATATTCGGCCTGCGGCAAAAGCACCACGGCACGGGCCGCGGCGCGCATTCTGGGCTATCGGTACATTGATACGGGCGCCATGTACAGGGCCGTTACGCTCTATTTTCTTGAGCATCATGTTGCCGTAACTAACCCGAAAGAAGTAATACGTGCGCTTGAACAGATTCATATTACTTTTAGGGTAGCGCCCAATGGTAGCAGCGAAACTTTTTTAAACGGTTTGAATGTGGAACAGGAGATTCGCGAACTGCGCATAGCCGAAAAGGTAAGCGAAGTGAGCGCCCTGAAACCCGTGCGCGAAAAACTGGTGCAGCAACAACGAAGAATAGGAAAAGAAAAAGGCGTGGTGATGGATGGGCGCGACATTGGTACCGTTGTGTTTCCTGAAGCCGACCTGAAGTTTTTTATGACGGCCGATATTACCGTGCGGGCCATGCGCAGGCAGCAGGAGCTTTTGGAAAAAGACGTGCTGGTAGATTTGGATACGGTTATCCGGAACATCCGCGAACGCGACCTGGCCGATACCCAACGGACTGAAAGTCCGCTGCGCCAGGCCCACGATGCCATCGTGCTCGACACCACCCATCTGACCATCGAGGAGCAGGTAGACGAGGTGGTACGCAGGGCCGTTTCGCTGATGGTAAAAGCCCGTTAAACGCAGCTTTAATAAACCTTTTTATTGTCAGATTTATCTTTAATTTTGCCACCGTTCAAAATTTACCTAATTGCAAAGTCTTCATGGGTCGATTTATCCGGTTAAAAAAGGGTTACGATATACAACTTGCCGGTAAAGCCACTCCGCGTGTGGCTGAGATTGAGCAGCCCGAAACATTTGTTGTTAAACCCACCGATTTTCAAGGTATTTACATGCCTAAGCCCGTGGTGAAAGAGGGCGACACCGTTAAAGCAGGTTCCGTACTGTTTCATGATAAGCGAAACGATAAAATAGTATTTACCGCTCCGGTAAGTGGAGAAATAGTAGAAGTAAAACGAGGCGAAAAGCGTAAACTGCTGGAAATTAAAATTCTGGCCGATAAAACTGTTGAACATCATACATTTAACAAATACTCGGTTTCGGATTTGGCCCACCTAACCCGCGAGAAAGCCATTGAGCAACTGCTGCAAAGCGGGGTGTGGGTAAACCTCGTGCAACGTCCGTTTGGTATTGTGGCCGACCCGAACGAAAAACCCAAGTCGATTTTTATATCGGCTTTCGACTCCGCACCCCTGGCTCCCGACTATAACATATTGTTTAAAGGGCAAGAGCAATATTTTCAGGCCGGCATTGACATACTGAAAAAACTTACCTCCGGGCCGGTTCACGTAAATGTTCATGCCGAACGCGAAATTTCATCAGTTTTTGCGCAAGCCAAAGGAGTGGAGCTGAACAAATTCAGCGGTCCGCATCCCTCTGGCTGTGTAGGCATACAAATCCACCACATCGATCCGATAAACAAAGGCGATGTGGTGTGGACCATACAACCACAGGGGGTAATTCAAATTGGCAAGCTGTTCCTTAATGGCATTTACGATGCCTCGCGAATAATCGCCCTGGCGGGCTCGGAGGTAAAAGAGCCCCAATACTACAAAACCTATACGGGGGCTTCGGTTAAAAAATTTCTGGCTAACAATCTTAAGCAAGACCACGTGCGGGTAATATCGGGCAACGTGCTTACCGGTACCAGCATTGGTAAAGAAGGTCATATTGGCTTTTTCGACCACCTGGTTACCGTAATACCCGAAGGCGACTACTATGAATTTCTGGGCTGGATTAAACCCAGCTTTCAAAAACTTAGCCTTCACCGGGCTTTTGGTTTGCTATCTTTCCTTAATCCAAAACGCGAATTTATTGTCGACAGCAACACCCATGGCGAACCACGGGCTTTTGTACAAACCGGTGTATTCGAAAAAGTAACGCCCATGGACATTTTGCCCACTTATTTGTTAAAAGCAATAATAGCCGAAGATTTTGATGAGATGGAGGCGTTGGGCATTTACGAAGTAATTGAAGAAGACCTGGCCCTGTGCGAATTTGTAGACGTAAGCAAGCACAACGTGCAGGAATTGATACGCGAAGGCATTGACCTGATTATGAACAGCTGATACCCATGAAGTTTTTACGCAATCTGTTCGACAAAGCCAAACCCCACTTCGAAAGGGGCGGAAAGTACAGTAAATTTTTTTACTTATACGAGGCTTTAGATACGTTCAATTTCAGCCCCAACACCGTAACTCCGATAAAAGGAGCACAAATACGCGATGCCGTTGATTTGAAGCGATTGATGATAACCGTGGTTATAGCCATGCTGCCGTGTCTCGCATTTGGCATCTGGAATGTAGGGCACCAGCATTTTCTGGCTACCGGTGTGGCCGCTTCCGAAGCCCAGAAAATCTGGGTGGGGCTTGTTCAGGTAATACCCATCATTCTGGTAAGCTATATTTCAGGTGGTATTGTTGAAGTAGTATTTGCCATCATCCGCAAGCATCCGATAAACGAAGGTTTTCTTGTAACCGGCATGCTCATCCCGCTGGTTATGCCACCCGACATCCCGCTGTGGCAGGTAGCCGTAGCCACCGTGTTTGCCGTTGTCTTTGCCAAAGAAGCCTTTGGCGGAACCGGCATGAACGTAGTAAACGTAGCACTTACCGCACGGGCTTTTCTGTACTTTGCTTATCCAACCGATATTTCCGGTGAGGTATGGACCTACCTGGGCGATGCCAAAACGGTGGCGGGCTACTCGGGTGCCACGCCCCTGGCTGTGGCTGCCGCATCAACAGGTAACGTGGTTGCCGACCTGAATGCCTTCGGTGCCGGATGGGCCGAAAACCTATACAGTTTTGAGAATCTCTTTCTGGGTGTTATTCCCGGTTGTATAGGCGAAACCAGCACCCTGATGTGCCTTATCGGTGCGGCCATCCTTATCCTGACCGGGGTGGGAAGCTGGAAAATCATCGTCAGCGTGTTTGCCGGAGCTTACGGTATGGGCCTTTTCCTTAACTTATTAGGAACCAATACCTTCATGCAAATGCCGGCGCACTATCATCTGGTTATAGGCGGGTTGGCCTTTGGTGCCGTATTCATGGCGACCGATCCGGTTACAGCTGCCCAAACGGAACTGGGTAAGTGGTTCTATGGTTTATTAATAGGCATCATGACCGTACTGATACGCGTATTTAACCCGGCTTACCCGGAAGGTATTATGCTGGCCATTTTGCTTTTGAACGTAATGGCCCCGTTAATTGATTATGCAGTAGTTAGTGCCAATAAAAAACGCAGATTGAAACGTGCAACAGTCTAACCTTTACATTATTCTGTATGCTGCAGCCATTACGGTGGTGTGTGGCGGTTTGCTGGCTTTGGCTTCTGAAGGTCTGAAAGAACGGCAGCAGGCTAACATTGAACTGGAACGCAAAGCCAATATCCTCGCAACGGTTATGGAATTAAATAATAGCGTAAACGTAGCCGATGTGTACAGCAAGCGTGTAAAAGCTTATGTAGTTGATTACAACGGTAACATTTTGGAAGGGGTTAACGCGGCCTCTGTAAATATAGAAGCCGAATATAAAAAGCCTGCCAAAGATCGCCTGCTGCCTGTGTACGAATTCAGGAGCGAATCTAACCCTGAAAAAATTGAATATGTGGTGGTGCCGGTACACGGATTTGGACTGTGGGACAAAATATGGGGGTATGTGGCCCTGCAGTCGGATTTGAATACCGTACAAGGTGTTATTTTCCAACATAAGGGCGAAACCCCGGGGCTGGGTGCGCGCATAGCATCAGAAGAAATTCAACAACGCTATAAAGGAAAGAAAGTGTTTGAAGGCAACGAGTTGGTATCGGTTGTCATGATGAAGGGCGAAGGCTTTGATTATTCTGATGATCCGCATAAGGTAGATGGCATGTCGGGAGCAACCCTTACGGGCAAAGGCGTAAACAATATGCTGAAGGACTACCTGAATTGCTATTTAAACTATTTTAACAAACTTAAACAACAAACTGGCGTATGAGCACTGTAACTGCAGAAGCGGCCGTTCAGGAAAAGAAGCGCGAACCACTGTTTTCCAGGAAAAACCGGAAGTTAATTACCCATCCGCTGGACATCAATAACCCTATAACCGTGCAGGTGTTGGGCATTTGCAGTGCGCTGGCAGTAACTACACAACTTAAACCGGCAGTTATTATGGCATTGAGTTTAATGGTGGTTACAGCCAGTTCTAACGTGGTAATATCATTACTGCGCAATACCATACCATCGCGTATTCGCATTATCGTTCAACTGGCTATAGTTGCCTCGTGGGTAATTCTGGTC
>FWPU01007983.1_pt1 | contig 18626 bp, 15 predicted proteins | sample 2228361 | NCBI WGS metagenome assembly FWPU01 (sample SAMEA103939777, study PRJEB20133) | metagenome
ATTGCAAAAAGGAGAGGAAATAAGATGTGTGGTAATTAAAGGAGCGGGAGACAAAGTCTTCTCGGCGGGATATGATATTGCGGACTTGCCCGTAGACTTGACTCCCGAGATGGCCGAGGCGTTCCGCACCAAAAATCCTTTGCGCACAGCGCTTAAAGCGATTCTGGATTTTCCTTATCCGTTAATAGCTATGATCAATGGGCACGCCATTGGTGCGGGATGCGAGTTGGCGGTAAGTTGTGATATCCGTGTGGCCGCTGAAGGGGCGAAGCTTTCTATGCCTCCCGCCAAATTAGGAATAGTTTATCATTGGGCGGGAGTTTTCCAGTTTATCAATACAGCCGGTTTGGCCAATGCCAAAGAGATGTTTTTTACCGGGAGAGCCTATGATGCCCATCGGGCCAGGGAAATGGGTTTGGTAAATTATGTAGTTCCTGGAGATAAACTCGCCAGTTTTACTTACGCAATGGCCCAGGAAATTTCTGAGAATGCTCCCTTATCTTTAAAAGGGCACAAGGCTATCTTTAATAAATATTTTTTAAAACAGAAAGTTTCACCAGAAGATATTAAAGAGATGGAAGAGATTGTGGATCAGGCTTTCCATAGCGAGGATTTGAAAGAGGGACAGAAAGCTTTCCAGGAGAAGAGGAAACCTGTTTTTAAGGGGCGATGAAAGATTTTTTAAGTTTGCTAAAATATGATGGATTTGAGGGCTTAAAAAACCAAAGGAGGAGGGGGACTATGAATAAGAGTTTTAAGAGATTTTTATTTGTGATTTGTTCAGTTGCCCCGGTTTTTATATTCTTAAATTCTTCTATGATTTATGGACAAGAGTTTCCATCTAAACCAATTACGATTTATTGTGGTTTTTCGGCAGGGGCTACTACTGATCTAACCGCGAGAGCTCTGGCTGAAGAAGCACAGAAAAAAATGGGCGGGCTAGTGGTTGTAGAGAACAAACCAGGGGGAGGAGCTACGGTGGCAGCAACTCTGGTAGCTAATGCCAAACCGGATGGGTATACGTTAGCCGTGATTTCTTCTTCTGCTCTAGACACTCGTCATATGATGCTGAAGGTTTCTTATGACCCATTTAAAGACTTTACCTTCATTCTCTCCTATGGAAACTACATCGGGGGAATATGCGTAAAAAAAGATTCTCCTCTTAAGACCTTGAAAGAGCTCTTAGAAGAAGCCCGCAAAAGACCCGGAGAATTGTCATATAGCTCTTCGGGAATTGGGGCCAATCAGCAGTTGGCCGTGGAATATTTAGCCAAGCAAACAAAAGTAAAATTTAAGCATGTTCCTTTTAAGGGGGGAGCACCCGCCTGTACCGCCCTCATAGGTGGTCACGTGGATTTTACGGCTGGAGCAGGTATCCATTTACAATATGTCAAACAGGGGGTTTTCAGGATGTTAGCTGTGACCATTGCTGAGAAAAGGGATCCTGAATTTCCGGATATTCCCACCTTAACTGATTTAGGTTATAAAGATTTGCCGCCGCCAAGATACCTCCTTGTAGGCCCCAAAGGAATTCCGGATTCAGTTCTTCAGATATTAGAAAAGAAATTTGGTCAAGCAGCTAATTCTGTTGAGTTTAAAAGAGTGCTTAAAAATTTGTCTATACCTTTTTCTTTTAAAGATCGGAGACAACTGGAAGCCGAATTTCCGAAAAATTATGAATTTTACGCCAGACTTTTAAAAGATATAGGGATTAAAACAAGGAAGTAGAAAGAATAGTAGCCCGTAAAAGAAGTTGGCTGCTTGCCAATTCTCTTAACCTTTCTTTTTCCCCTTGATTTCACTGCCAGGGGGGAGATGGGAGAAGAGGGCGAGAATTGGGGGGAGAATCTGTTTGTGAAAGCAGAAGGAATAAGTGATGTTTTCTGGCTGGCCTTTGGGGTGCTCAGCATATATGGGTCATTTGAGTTAGGTTTAGGCACGCTGAGCGAGCCCGGTTCAGGATTTTTTGCTTTTTTAGCAAGCTTATTTATTTGTCTCATGGCTTTAGCAAATCTTCTTTGGACGCTATTGGCTAAAGGAGGAATCCAGAGCTATTTTTCTTCTCTTTGGTCAGGAGCTAACTGGTGGCGGCCGCTGATTTTAGTTTTGCTTCTTTTGAGTTTCATAATAGCTTTAGAAAAAATTGGTTTTATTTTAAGTACTTTTTTCATTATGCTGACCATATTGAAAGGATTAGAAAAGCTTCCCTGGATAAAGGCTGTTTTGATTTCCGGTATAAGTACGGCGAGTGCTTATTTTCTTTTTGTTTCCCTGCTAAAAGTAGCCCTTCCCAGGGGATTAATTTGGTTTTGAGCAGGATGGAAAATGGAATTTTTTGATAATCTTATCTTCGGGCTTAACGTAGTCTTTCAGCCATTAAATCTCTTTTATTGTTTTATAGGCGTTTTTGTAGGTACCTTAGTTGGCGTGCTGCCCGGGATCGGACCAGTAGGGGCCATGGCTATCCTTCTTCCCTTAACCTTTGGTATTGCTCCCACTGCAGGCATCATTATGCTGGCCGGAATCTATTATGGATCAATGTACGGCGGATCAACAACTTCCATTATGATTAACCTTCCGGGAGAGGCCGCCTCGGTAGTAACCACTTTAGATGGGTATCAGATGGCTCGCCAGGGTCGGGCTGGGCCAGCTTTGGGAATCTGTGCTTTCGCCTCTTTTATCGCCGGAACTCTCGGAGTAATCGGCCTCCAAGCCATCGCCCCTCCTTTAGTAAAAGTAGCTCTCAGTTTTGGCCCTCCTGAATTCTTCTGTTTGATGATCTTAGGGTTGGTAATTCTTTCATATTTAGCTCAGAAATCCATGGCTAAAGCCTTGATGATGGCTGGTGTAGGCATAATTTTGGGGACCGTTGGCTTGGACACGATGACTGGTATGCCCCGCTTCACTTTCGGCATTCCTGAATTGCTCGATGGAGTGGGCCTTGTTCCTTTGGCCATGGGGCTCTTTGGAATTTCTGAAATTTTCCTAAATGTGGAAAAGACCATAAGACCTGAAATTTACGAAATGCCTCTAAAAAACCTATTGCCAACACGCAAGGACTGGAAAGATAGTTTTAGGGCAATCCTGCGGGGAACAGGAATAGGGTTTTTTATCGGAGCCCTGCCTGGTCCGGGGACAAGTGTTTCTTCGTTTGTCTCCTATGCGGTAGAAAAAAAAGTCTCCCAGAGTCCAGAAAAATTCGGCAAAGGAGCTATAGAGGGAGTAGCCGGACCTGAGGCAGCGAATAACGCCGCAACTGCCGGAGCTATGGTGCCCCTACTCACTATGGGAATTCCAGGCAGCGTAGCGGTAGCTATTTTGTTGGGAGCAATGATGATTCATGGGATAACGCCAGGGCCTATGTTAGTGAAAGAACACCCGGACCTATTTTGGGGGGTAGTGGCCAGCATGTATATTGGTAATGTTATGCTTTTGATAATCAACTTACCCTTAATCGGCTTATGGGTCCGTCTGCTGCGGGTGCCCTATTCTGTATTTTATCCTTTGATTCTGCTCATCTGTTTGATTGGCTCCTATGCGCTCAATAACAGCATAATTGATGTGGCCCTCATGGTTTTTTTCGGAGGGGTGGGTTATCTGATGCGCAAATTGGAATATGAGCCGGCCCCTTTGGTTTTGGCTTTTGTTCTGACTCCTATTCTCGATAATGCCTTCAGACAAGCTCTGATTCTCTCCGGAGGAAGCTTCAGTATCTTTTTGACCCGTCCCATCTCAGGAGCATGTTTACTTATTGCCGGAGTTCTTTTATTGGCCCCAGTTATCTCTTTCGGGAGAAAGAGGAAGGTAAAGGATTAGGATAAAGGATTAAAGAAGGGGGCTTTCAAAGTTTTCCTTCTCTCAAAAATAAGAATTCGGAGGTGCAAGATGGGATTAAAGAAAAAAATTTTTAAGTTATGGTCAGGCATAGGATTGGCACAAATTTTCATCTTTATCCTTTCCTTCTCCGCTATGGCGGCAAATTATCCAAATAAACCCATAACTATTTATTGTGGTTATGCCGCCGGAGCAACCACAGACTTAACTGCCCGGGCTTTGGCTGCCGGAGCAGAAAAATTACTCGGTGTCCCTGTGGTGGTGGAGAATAAACCGGGGGGCGGAGCCACGGTCTGCGCTGCGTTGGTTGCCAGCAAAAAACCCGATGGCTATACTTTGGGAGTTGTTTCCACGGGAGTTATAGCTGTGAGACCACATCTCTTAAAAATAGCTTATAAACCCTTAGAAGATTTTACTCTGTTGATGCAATATTCGCGCTATATTGGTGGTTTATGCGTCCTTAGTGAGTCACCACTTAAGACCATCGATGATTTCATTAAATATGCTAAAGCTAATCCCGGCCTTGCTTATTCCTCACCAGGAATGTATACTCAACAACATTTGGCGGTAGAGCTTTTGCGGCAGTGTAAGGGTTTTGAATTTAAGCATGTCCCCTGTAAAGGAGGGGCTCCCGCAAATACCCAGCTTTTGGGTAAGCACGTTAACTTTGTGGCTGGGGCCGGGCAACATATTCAATATTTAAAACAAGGAGTTTTTCGCCTGTTGCTGGTATTTAATGCTGATAAAAGAGACCCTAATTATCCAGATGTGCCTACCTTAAAAGAGCTTGGCTGCCCGGATGCTCCACCTTTAGGATACATCATCATAGGACCTAAAGGTATGCCTAATGATATCGTCTATAAATTAGAAAAGGCTTTTCGGCAAGTTACTGAGAGTGCTGAATTTCAAAAACTCTTGATCAATTTGGGTATCCCTTATGATTACAAGAGTCGAGCTCAATTAGAAAAGGATGTGATTAGAGAATACGAATTATATAAGAACTTCTTGGAAAAGATGGGCGCCAAAAAGAAGGAATGATGGAAAAAATTTTTGGAAATTTGCTAAAAAAGGAGATGAAGATTTATGGATAAGGAGCAATTTATTAAAGAGTTAGAAAAGCGAAAAAAAGAGTGGGAAGAGAAGACGCTCAAGCCCGCTTTAGAGAGATTTAAGCTGAAAGAATCTCCCACAAAATTTTATACTCCTTTAGATGTAGGGGGAGAATTGGCTTTTCTGAATAAGGTCGGCTTTCCCGGCCAGTATCCTTTTACAGCCGGGACTTTTCCTACTTTTCCCTACCAAACAGGAGAAAGAGGTTCGGGTTCAATTGCGCAAGCTCCAGGTTTAGCCCGCGCCGGCCGCTATTCTGGTTATGGCTCGGCAGAAGACACCCGGGATTATTATTTATACATGAAAAAATTGGGGCAGAGAGCCGGGCCGAATATAGCTTTTGATCTGCCCACGCAGTGCGGCTATGATTCGGATAATCCTTTAGGGAGTGGAGAAGTAGGCAAAGTAGGAGTGGCCGTGGATACTCTGCGGGACATGGAGATTATTTATGAAGCCTTCTCGGGGGAGAATGATCTTGATCGTATTGCCTCCAATTTTACCATTAATGCGCCTGCTGATATTATTATAGCTATGTACCTGGCTTTAGCAGAGAAGCGTGGAATTTCTTGGTCTAAGCTCCGTGGTTCTCCGCAGAATGACATTCTCAAGGAATATGTGGCCCGCGGGACTTACATCTTTCCGCCCCGCCCGGCCATGCGCTTATTTAGAGATAGTTTAGTATTTTTTACCAAACATGTACCAAATATGAATATCGTCAGCATGGGCGGTTTTCATATTCGGGAGGCTGGAGCGACCCGCGAGCAGGATTTAGCCTTCAGCATGGCTATTGGAGCTGCTTACCTGCAAGAAGGAGTGAATGCGGGCTTTCATGTAGATGAGTTTGCGCCGCGTTTCAGTTTTAATGCTTTTGGCGGAAGTATGGAATTCTTTAAAGAAATTGCTTTCCACCGGGCGGCGCGGCGGATGTGGGCCAAGATCTTAAAAGAGAAGTTTAGGGCTAAGAACGAACGCTCCATGCTCTTAAGGGTAGCATCCACGGCCCATTGTGGCAGAGTGAATTGTACAGTGCAGCGGCCTTTGAATAATTTGACTCGCTCTATTGTCGGCGGAATTGCGGCGGCTTTAGCTGGTGGCCCTCCTAATTGCAATCCACCTTTTGATGAACCTTTGGGACTGGGCTGGAGCTTGGAAGCGATTCAGTTGAGTGAGGATGCGGCGCGCATTCTGCAACACGAAGCACGGTTGGTGGATGTTCTGGATCCCTTGGCTGGGTCTTATTATGTAGAATCCTTGACTGACGAAATCGAGAATGCGGCCTGGAATGAGTTCGAAAAAATCCAAGCTATGGGTGGCGCTGTAGCTGCAGTTGAAAACGGTTATATGCAACGGGAGGTGGCCAGAAGCGCCTATGAGAGGCAAAAGAGGTTGGAAGAGGGAATTGATCTGATCGTAGGGGTTAATTGTTTTACCGGCGAAAGCGAATTAGAGGTGCAGACCACGCGCTTAGTTCCCCATCCTTATGATGCGGAGCGTCGGGAAAATGCGGAGAAAGTACAAATTGCCCGCTTAGCGGAGGTAAAGAGGACGCGCGACAATAAAAGGGTAAGCGAGTTGCTTAAGGAGTTGAAAAAAGCAGCAGCTCAAGGAGATATTAATCTCATGCCATATTTTATTGAGTGTGGAAAAGCTTATGCTACACTGCAAGAAATATGTGATATCCTGCGGGAAGTGTTTGGCGAATATCAGCCAGCGGCAATTTAAAATATTTAGCTGCCCTTTCCTCTTCTTTTTCCCTATGAGAGGCTGAGTCGCAATTAGGCGAAGGGAAGGAATAAGAAATAAGAAAGCAGACTATAATTAATCAGGGTAAGATTAGATTTGCTAAATTATGATTTCATGGAAAAGGAGATAAATTTAGGATGAGTAATACTAAAACAGGCCCTTTACAGGGCATGCGGGTAATAGACCTGAGTATGATGTTAGCTGGTCCGTCAGGATCAATGTTGTTGGGAGATTTGGGAGCAGAGATTATAAAAGTTGAACCTCCTGAAGGAGATGAGACCCGGTCTGCTCCTCCTTATTTTTATGGCGAAGATAGTGCATATTTTTGGTCCATAAATCGGAACAAGAAGAGTGTGGTCTTGAATCTTAAGCATCCGGAGGGGCGACAGGTACTTTATGACTTGGTCAGCAAGTCAGATGTGGTTTATGATAATTATCGCCCTGGCGTCTTAGAGCGATTGCAGATAGATTATGAGACTTTAAAGAAATATAATCCGCAGATTATCTGTTGTTCTATTTCCACTTTCGGTTATACCGGGCCTTATCGGGATCGTCCCGGCTATGATCTCATTGTGCAAGCGATGAGTGGCGGCATGTCCATTACTGGGGAACCAGGAGGATCCCCAGTGCGGGCGGGAATTCCATTGGGTGATTTAGTTGGGGGACTTTTGGCCGTTCACGGCGTCTTGGCCGCTTACATCCATCGCCAGAAGACAGGGGAAGGTCAACGTTTAGAAGTTTCTTTACTTGATGGCCAGGTATATTTGCTGACTTATGTAGCTCAGTATTTTTTCCATTCCAGTAAGATTCCAGGGCCGATCGGGTCAGGCCATCAGTCTTTGGTTCCTTATCAAGCCTTCAAAACCAAAGATATTTATGTTGTCATTGTGGCTCATCAGGATCACCATTTTAAGGCGCTTTGCGAAGCCGTTGGCAAACCAGAGTGGGCGCAGGATCCTCGTTTCGCCACGCGCAAGGCGCGTTTAGAAAACAAGTCAATTTTAATTCCCCTGATGGAGAGCCATTTGCAGACCAGGCCAGGTGATGAGTGGCTGGAGTTAATTCATAAAGCTGGTGTACCGGCAGGTCCCATAAACACGATAGACCGAGTACTATCTGATCCCCAAGTTTTGGCCAGAGAGATGATCAAAGAAGTAGAAGGACCCCAGGGGGAAAAGATAAAGATAATCGGTCATCCCCTAAAAATGGAGAAGACGAAGGTAGAGACTTTCATGCGACCCCCTTTCTTAGGAGAACATACTCGCGAAGTGCTCACCAATATTTTAGGATATCCCGAGGAGAAAATAATATCTTTGCACGAAAAAGGGGCAATAAAAATAAGGTGATAAATATGAACTTCCATCCCATGACTTATCAGCTATATGGAGATAAATTCGCTACGGCAGAGATGAAAGCGGTCTTTGCTGAACAAAATTATTTGCAAAAGATTCTGGATGTGGAAGTCGCCCTGGCTGAAGCGGAGAGCGAATTAGACTTAATTCCGGCTCGGGTAGTGCCTTTACTTAAAGAACAGGCCAAGGCAGAAAAGATAGACTTGCAAAAGGTAAGGGAAGTTCAAAAAAGAGTGGGGCATTATTTAGTTTCGATATTAAAAGTCTGGGAAGAAAACTGTCCTGGAGATAGTGGGCAATTTATTCATTATGGAGCGACCACTCAAGATATTATAGATACGGCGACGGTCATGCTCATTGGGGAGGCTCTTGGTTTGGTACGGCGGGATCTTGAGGACGTTCTGAGGGCCACCCTACACCTGGCTGAAGAATATAAAAATACGCCAATGGCTGGGAGGACCCATGGCGTTCATGCTGTACCCATTACTTTTGGTTTTAAAGTGGCCATTTGGGCGGCAGAGATTGGGCGGCACCTTAAAAGATTAAAGGAGATAGAGCCACGAGTCTTGGTCGGCAACCTCACTGGAGCAGTGGGGACTTTTGCCGGCTTTGGGGAGAAGGGGATAGAAGTCCAGGAACGAGCTTTAGCCAAGTTAGGTCTGGGGGTTCCTTTGATCTGTTGGCACGCTGCCCGCGACCATTTTGCCGAGTTAATAAATTGGATAGCCATGGTGGGATCTACTTTAGCTAAAATAGCTAATGAAATTAGGGTAATGATGAAGCCAGAGTTCGGAGAAGTAGAAGAACCGATCAAAGAAGGCACAGTGGGAAGTAGCACTATGCCTCATAAACGCAATCCGAATTTAAGCGAAGAGATCATCGCCTTGGGAAAGATTCTCCGCTCTTATGCCGGCGTAATGCTGGAGGCTATGGAGACGGAGCATGAACGGGATATTGGCACATGGCGGTGTGAATTTCTCATTCTTCCGGAATCATTCTTGGTGCTGAGTGCGGCGTTAAGAAATGCCCGAAATGTATTGACCGGATTGAAAGTTAATCCAGCCAGAATGCGGCAAAACCTAAATTTGACCAGAGGAATGATCATGTCGGAGACCTTTATGTTTGCCTTAGGAGAGAAAATTGGTAAACAGAAGGCCCATGAGCTAGTTTATGAGCTTTCCATGAGAGCAGTTCAAGAAGGCAAGGCCTTTGGCGAAGTGATCAAAGAAGACGAGGAAGTAAGAAAATATTTTGGCTCGGAGCAAATGGCAAAGCTCCTCGAACCCACAAGACACACAGGTTTGGCTGAAAAAGTAGTCGAGCGAGTCTTAGAAGCTTGGCGAAGTTCGCAGTAAATTTTTATTTTTAAAGGACATAGTTCGGCGAAGTTGGGAAGAAAATATGAGTCATCTCCAAATTAGTTGCCGCCAAAAGACCTGGAATATCTGAAATGTCCTGTTATTTCAAAGGGCCGGAAGAAAAGTCATCTTGCTGGCAATCATAAGGCACATATCTCTTCCTTCGGGCGGCGAGGGACTTCGCTTCTCCTCCGCTGCTCGGTTATCACGCCCCCGCTTCTCTTTGCGGATGGCCGGCCATGAGTTTATGGAGAGGGGATATCCCGCCGATGCTTGCGGCGCAATCTGCCTTTCCTTCCTGGCCCCAGGCAAGCTTTCGTCAAGAATTTAAGCAATTAATTTGGAGATGAACCTTATTATTTTTTGCATCCCTTAGTGTAATAAAAAGAACCTTTGTACTCTGTTGGCAATGGCCTTGCCATAACATGGTAGATTTTTCTAATCTTGCAAAAGCAAAGTTTTTATTGACAAATAGGAATAATTTTATAAAATTATTTTTAATGAGCGGGAATTTATTTCAGGCAGAATCATTAGTATTGTTGTTGGTATTGTTGGGCGGGCTCGTCCTTAGACGAAGCCCACTGCCTGAAGGTTGTTTATAATCGCTCATTTTAAGATAGAGAATTCAGGCCGTGGGTTGAATTGATGGTCTGGCCAAGACCAAAGATTTGACTCACGGCTTTTTATTTATCTAGCGCCTGCGCGGACTAAAAAATTTAGATCTTAGAGGAGGAAAATGAAGACCAGAATAACTGAAATGCTCAAGATAAAATATCCCATTATTCAGGGGGCCATGTCTTGGGTATCTTTTCCACCATTGGTGGCGGCGGTATCTAATGCTGGTGGCTTAGGAATTTTAGGAGCCGCCTTTATGACGCCTGCAGAGCTACGGGAAAATATCCGTCAAATTAGAGATTTAACCGACCAGCCATTTGGAGTTAATTTTATGCCCGACAATCCTATACTTGAGCAACTCTTGGATGTAATTATCGAGGAAAGAGTGCCTGTAGCCAGTTACGGCAAAGGAAATCCGCAGAAAATAATTGCCCGTACGAAGCCCTATGGCATCATTAATTTACCTACCATGGGTTCCTTACGCCATGCGCTGCGGGCTGAAGAAGATGGGGCTGACGCCATCATTGTGCAAGGAACAGAAGGTGGCGGGCATACAGGGTTTGTTTCCACCATGGTCCTCATTCCTTTAGTAGCTAGTAAGGTAAAAATTCCCGTGGTGGCAGCCGGAGGGATTAGCAATGGGCGAGGATTGGTGGCGGCTTTGGCCTTGGGGGCGGAGGGGATTTCTATGGGGAGTAGATTCATCGTCACTAAAGAAGCCCCAGTTCCTCACCAAATAAAAGAATATCTTCTGCAGAAGACCGAAGAAGATACAGTGGTTACGGATAATCTCACGGGTGTCCGCTGTCGGGTAATTAAAAATGGCTTCGCCAAGCAGCTTTTAGAAATGGCCCAGAAGAAGATCAACCCTTGGGAAATGATGCAGTACGGAGTAGGTAGAATTCGCAAAGCCTATGTGGAGGGAGATTTAGAATGGGGATCGCTGGCTTTCGGCCAGGTGGTGGGTCTGATCAATGATATTCCCAGCTGCCAGGAACTCATCGAGTCGATAGTGAAAGAAGCAAAAGAAATTTTAGCGGCCACGAACGCAAAAGTTTCGGTGAAATCGGAAAATAATTTATTAAATCAACCTCTTAAACCAATATAATTTTTGAAAAGAAAGAGGCTAGAGTCTTTTCCTTACCCATCTTCATTTTGGTTTTCAAATCTAAGGCCGCATAAGAAGCTGGGGCATTAATTCGCGATCCTAAAACACCTTTAGTTTCATTAACCCAGGCTCGCTTATTCCCTTTTTCGCCCCAGGCCACTTGATAAAGTTCTGGCAATTAATCTTTTAAAAACATTATTATTTTTGAAAAGTTAAATTGGGCAGGGGTCTTTTCCCCTTGCAGAACTAATTGGTCCGTGATAAGAATCATGGAAAAGGAGGATATTATTCTGAGAGGGCAAATACGCCAAGAAAAATTAAGGAGAGCCTGAAATGGGAGAAAAAAAATTTGTCATGGGCAATACCGCTATTGCCCGCGGAGCATTAGAAGCTGGCGTGAGAGTGGTGGCCGGCTATCCAGGTACTCCCGCGACAGAGATCGTAGAAGAGTGTGTGGGCATTCCCGGAGTGCATGTCGAGTGGGCTAATAATGAGAAGGTAGCTTTCGAACTATGCACCGGGGCTTCTCTTTGTCATGTGCGGGCTATGCCGGTCATGAAACACAATGGCACAAATTTTGTTACCGATTTTTTAATGCATGTTAACTTTACGGGCATCAGAGGGGGTTTGGTCTTGATTTCAGCTGATGATCCGGGGGGACTTTCTTCCCAGAATGAAGAGGATACGCGCATTTTAGTCCACCAGTATGCGCATCTCCCGATTTTTGATCCTTCTTCACCCAGGGAAGCAAAGGCTATGGTAAAGACCGCTTTTGATCTTTCGGAAAAAACAGAGTTAGTTTTCTGCTTGCGGCCAGTTACCAGAGTTTGCCACGCGCGGGGGATCATTGAGTTCGAGGATTTACCCAAAGAATTACCTGCACCCCACTATGAACCAGATCGGGAACGCTTCATTATGAGCGCCGTAGAGCTTCCCCAATTTGGAGGTTTAAAGAGGCCGCAGATTCGTCATCGCTGGTTAAATGAGAAGCAGACCTTACTAAAGCATATTATGGAAGAGAGCCCTTTCAATTGGATCGAAAAGGGCGAAGGGAAAGTGGGTCTTATTGGATGTGGTATGGGTTATACCTGGATTAAGGAAGCTGAACAATTTCTGGAAGGGAAATTGCCTCTGCTCAAATTGGGCACCTTACCTTTACCCCGGCGCAAACTTTTAGAATTTTGCCGCGGGTTAGAGAAAATAGTGGTCTTTGAAGAGACTGAACCCTTTGTCGAAAATCTTTGCAAAGCCATCTTCCAAGAAGAAAAGATAAATATTGAAGTTCTGGGGCGCAGTGGATTTTTGCCGAGCGATGGCGAATTGAACCTGCTGGTGGTGCTGGAAGGAATCAAGAAAGCTGTTCCCACGTTGAAAGTTAATATTCCGGAAACGCCCGCTTTAGATATCCACATTCCCATTCGCACCCGCACCCAGTGTGTGGGTTGTAATTACCGAGGCATTCTGAACGCTTTAAAGCAAACTGTGCGTAAATATAAAGGCATAGTGGCTGGGGATATAGGTTGCCATGATGCGGGATCTTTTCGTCCCATAGAACTGCAGTCAACTATCTACTGTATGGGTTCTTCGGTTCCAATGGCGAGCGGGATGGCTTTAACGGGAATGAAGCGGCCGGTCTTTGCTTTTATTGGCGATTCCACCTTCTACCATAATGGAATTCTGGGATTGATGAATGCCGCTTTCAACAAAATAAATGTCAACGTTATTTTAGGTGAAAATACGGTTACGGCCATGACTGGATTTCAACCCCATCCTGGATCTGGGGTTACTTTAGCGGGGGAGAAAACTGCTCCTGTTAATGTACCCAAACTCGCGGAATCCATGGGTATCAGTTACCGGGTCGTAAATCCCTACGATATCAAGCAATGCCGCGAGGCTTTGGAAGCAGCCGTAAAAGAAGAAGGGCCATCTTTGATTGTTTCTTCCATGCCCTGTTATTTGCTTTCCACGCGGCGGGGGCAAAAGGTCTTTGAACCCCGAGAAGTACAAGTTAATGAAGAGCGTTGTAACGGTTGTATGATCTGCATAAATGATTTTGGCTGTCCGGCAATCTCCTATCACAAGGATAAGAAAAGAGTTTCTATTGACAAGATGATTTGCGTAGGCTGCGGACTTTGCGTAGATGTTTGTAAAAGGGGGGCTATATCATGAAGATGGATATTGTTATCTCCGGAGTAGGCGGTCAGGGAAATATTTTTGCTTCGATCGTCATTTCTCAATACGCCATGAGTAAAAATTTTAATGTCTTGGGAGCAGAAACTATAGGTGCAGCCCAGAGAGGTGGTTCAGTGGTTTCGCATATCCGCATCTCCGATGGGGAGATCTATTCGCCAATAATTTCCCGCGGACAGGCTGATTTACTCATCGGTATGGAATGTGTGGAATTGTTAAGGCATCTTCGCCTCTTAAATCCACGAGGGACTTATCTCTTGAATTCCCTGCGCATTCCTACAGTTTTAAATAATATGGGCCTTGATGAATATCCTGATCTATCAGAAATCCTGGCGGCGGCCCGCAAATATTGCCCCAATGGATATGTCATCGAGGCTTCCGTTTTAGCAAAGAAGTTAGGGAACATTCAGATGACCAATGTGGTAATGTTGGGAGCGTTAGTCAAAATTATGCCCTTCTTTGAATATGATGGTTTTAAAGAAATCATCAAATCGAATTCTCCGGCGCGCTTTCAAGAGGCTAATTTAAAAGGTTTTGAAGAAGGTTATAAATTAATACCCTAACGAGCGATAATTTGAGGAGGAATTTGATGGAGAGAACTCTGGCGATTATTAAGCCTGATGGAGTAGCTAAAGGTTTAATCGGGGAAGTGATTAAAAGATTTGAAAAAGCTGGCTTGCGCATAGTGGCCATGAAGATGGTCTGGATGTCTAAGAAAGAAGCCGAGGGTTTTTATGCCGTCCATCGGGGCAAGAGTTTTTATGATAGCCTGACGAATTTTATGTCTTCGGGACCATGTGTAGTCCTGGTTTTGGAAGGCTCTCAAGCTATCCGTAAAAATCGGGAGTTGATGGGAGCTACTAATCCCCAAGAAGCAGCTCCCGGCACCATCCGCAGAGAATTTGCCGCGAGCATTGAACAGAACATTGTGCATGGGTCGGATGCGCCAGAAACGGCGGCCTTTGAGATAAGCTATTTTTTTAACGCTTTGGAAATTTGCGCTTGATTAATTATCTCCAGTTAGCCTGGAGACATTGCTTTAGCCAGATACAGGCTTTAAATTGAGTGTAGAAAAGAAAAATTGGGTTGGGATGTAATTGTCATTGGCGGGGGAGCCTCCGGGCTAATGGCGGCCGGCCGAGCAGGAGAGCTGGGGAAGAGAGTACTCCTTTTGGAAAAAATGGGCCGGGTGGGATTGAAATTGGCGCTTACAGGCCGGGGACGCTGCAACCTAACTAACACTGGTGATCTGGAAACTTTTATCACCCATTACCATCGCAATGGTAAATTTCTTTACAACGCATTCGCTAAGTTTTTTAATGATGATTTGATCTCTTTTTTTAAGACCCGAGGCCTCCCTTTAGTAGAAGAAAGAGGGCGCAGGGTATTTCCTGTTTCGAACAGGGCAACAGAGGTGGTGCGGGTTCTCCGGGAATATGTTTTGAGGTCTAGAGCGCGCCTTCAAATTCATTCTCCAGTTGAGGAGATTCTGGTGGCCCAGGGAAAAGTAAAGGGAGTAATTTGCGCCCAAGAAGAAATTCTCGCTCCCCAAGTTATCTTAGCCACAGGGGGAGCCTCTTATCCGCAAACTGGCTCCACCGGTGATGGCTATAGAATGGCTGCCAAATTGGGGCATACTATTCAGCCCCTTAAACCCGCTTTAGTCCCTTTGGAAACCGAAGAACAGTTCAGTCAAGAGCTGCAGGGATTGAGTCTGAAGAATGTAAAAGTGACTCTCTTCTCTTCTGGGCATAAAATTGAGGAAGAATTCGGCGAGATGCTTTTTACCCACTTTGGAGTATCTGGTCCAATCATTCTTAGCCTAAGCGGCCGAGCAGCAGAAGAAATGGCCAAGGGCAAGGTGGAAGTAGCCATTGATTTTAAGCCGGCTTTGACTGGGGAAGAAGTGGAGGCCAGGTTATTGAGAGAAATTCACACTCACAACCAAAAAGAGATGGCCAGTATTTTGAACCTCCTTCTTCCCCGGCGCTTAGTGCCTATATTTTTGCAGCGGAGTGGGGTTTCTCCTCATTTAAAAGCCAGTAACTTACGCCAAGAGGAACGGAAGCAAATTGTCACTCTTTTAAAAGATTGGCGCCTAACCATCAAGAAGCCGAGGCCAATTGCCGAGGCAATCGTTACTGCCGGCGGAGTGGATGTTAAAGAGATAAACCCGTTCACCATGGAATCTAAACTTATTCTTGGGCTTTATTTTTGCGGGGAAATTATTGACGTTGATGGCCAAACTGGAGGTTATAACCTGCAAGCCGCTTTTAGCACCGGATGGGTCGCCGGGGATTCGGCTGGGAAAGCATAAATGGGCAATTTGCTGGAAAAGATTAACTTAAAAAATTTATCTTTACCCCAGTTGGAAGAACTGGTAGCTTCCTGGGGGGAAAAGCCATTTCGGGCCAAGCAATTGGCTCACTGGCTTTATGAGCGGGGGGCAGAGAGCTTTGCGGTGATGACTGATATATCCAAGAATTTACGGGCCAAGTTAAATGAAAAAGCCTGGATAAGCTTTCTAAAGCCAGAGAAAATCCTCACTTCTGCTGATGGCACAAGAAAGTTTTTATTTCGTCTGGCCGATGGCTATGCAATAGAAAGCGTCCTCCTTTTGGAGCGGGATCATTTGACGCTTTGTCTCTCCACCCAAGTAGGCTGCGCCTTGGGCTGCAAATTTTGCCTTACGGGCGCCCGGGGCTTTAAGCGTAATTTACAACCTGAAGAGATCTTAGATCAAATTATCGGGGTATGGGCCACCCTTGCGCCAACAGATAAAATTAGGAATTTGGTGCTCATGGGTATGGGTGAGCCTTTGCTTAATTTTGAAAATGTGCTGCGGGCTTTGGAGATAGTTCGTTCTCCCCATGGGATGCATTTTGCTCATCGGCGGGTAACCCTTTCTACTGCCGGCATAATTCCGCAAATGAAAAAAATTCTTGCCCGGAAAAATTTTGTCAAATTAGCTATCTCTTTGAATGCTACCACCGAAGAGCAACGTAACTTCCTTATGCCCATTAATCGCCAATATCCTTTAGCCGAATTGCTGCAGGCCTGCCGCGAAATTCCTTTACCTCCCCGAGAGCGCATCACCTTTGAATATGTACTCCTTCGGGGAGTGAATGATACGATCGCTGATGCTAAACGCCTGGCCCATTTGCTGCAAGGTTTACCCGTTAAGATAAATCTGATCCCCTTTAATGAACATCTAGCTAGCTCTTTTAAACGACCTCCTGAAGAGACAATCCAAAAATTCCAGGAGGTTCTCTTAGCCCATTGCTTCCCCACGATGATTCGCCAGAGTAAGGGGGTTGACATCTTGGCCGCTTGTGGCCAGTTAGGAGGAGAAGGAGAGGTATTGGCTATTTAAATTTGCCTTTGAAATCATTAGAGGGAAGCGTATAATTCATTTTATATGGGAGTTAGAGAAAAGATTCAAGAGTGGGATAGACAGGAGATTTTTGCTAAATTAGAAGGTCTGCGTAAAGCCTTCATCCGCATTTTCTTAGTAGTGGGTGGCCTAACAGCGATATCTTTCTTCTTCTGGAGAGATGCGCTCCATTTTTTGCAGAAGCCCTTGGATCTTTCCCTAATTATATATAGTTTACCGGAGGGTTTTTTCGCTTCTTTGCGCCTCTCTCTTTTTGTGGGGATTTTTTTAGCCGCCCCGTTAATCTTCAATTACCTATGGTTGGCCTTTGTCCCTCTTTTTTCAGCCGAATCCCGCCGCTATTCTTTAGCCATCGTGTTGGCTGCTACCTCTCTTTTTTATGGAGGGGCTATCTTCTGTTACCTGATTGTCTTACCTGTGGGGATCAAGTTTTTAATAAATTATGGACGGGAGAGCCTCGAGCCCATGATTGGGTTGTCCAAATATCTAACTTTTGCGGTCGGCCTGATTTTCGCGTTTGGTTTGATCTTTGAGCTTCCTCTGGTTTTACTAATCCTGGGGCGCCTGGGGTTGATAAGGTATCAGACTTTGGCCAAGAATCGCAAATATGCGCTCTTAGTTAATTCTATCTTTTCGGCGATGCTCACCCCCACTCCCGATGCTTACACAATGCTCTTAATGTTGGGCCCGGTGCAAATTCTTTATGAACTTTCTATTTGGTTGGTGAAAATCTTTGGACAGAAAAAAGAATTAGAACCTACGATAGTCTGAGAGGATAGCCATGAAAGAAGCTCTCCTTTACGAAAAATTGTCTGAGGGAAAGGTGCACTGTCGCCTCTGCCAGCACCGCTGCCAGATAGCTGATGGGCAAAGAGGGGTGTGTCGAGTGCGTGAAAATCAGGGAGGTACCCTTTACACATTAGTCTATGGGCAGCTAATTTCCCGTAATGTAGATCCCATAGAGAAAAAACCATTGTTTCATTTTGCTCCCGGAAGCCGCTCTTTCTCTATTGCTACAGTAGGCTGTAACTTTCGCTGTGATTTTTGCCAAAACTTCGAAATTTCCCAGATGCCCAGAGATAAAAAAAGAATTATCGGCGAAGAAGTAACTCCGGCAGAGATTGTCGAGATGGCCAAGAGGAGAGGTTGCCAGAGTGTTTCTTACACATATACTGAACCCACTATTTTTTTTGAATATGCTCTGGAAATTGCTCAGTTAGCTACGGCGGCAGGGTTAAAAAATATTTTTGTCACCAATGGGTATATGACTAAGGAGGCCTTACAGACTATTCATCCTTATCTCCATGGGGCCAATGTTGATCTCAAGTCTTTCCGCGAAGATTTTTACCAGCAGAGATGTGGGGCCAAACTGGCCGGGGTCTTAGAATCTTTAAGAGTGATGAAAGAACTGGGGATTTGGGTGGAGATCACCACTTTAATCATTCCCGGCCTCAATGATGGGCCAGAAGAATTAAGAGATATAGCCCAATTTATTCTTTCTCTGGGGCGGGAAACACCTTGGCATATCAGCCGATTTCATCCCATGTATCAACTTCATGATCGCCCGCCAACGCCGTTGAGTGCTTTAGAGAGAGCACGAGAAATAGGCTTGGAGATTGGTTTGCGCTATGTTTATACTGGTAATGTCCCGGGTGATATTGGGGAAGATACTTTTTGCTACCACTGCGGGAATCTCTTGGTTGATCGCTTTGGATTCCAGATTCTTAAATACCTGATAAAAGCCAATAAATGCCCTAAATGCGGCGCAGAGATTGATGGTATAGATCTTTGAAAAGGAGAAAAAAGTCCCTTAAGAATTTAAAAAATAGGTTTATCTCCAAATTAGTTGCTTAAATTCTTGACGAAAGCTTGCCTGGGGCCGGGATGGAAAGGCAGATTGCGCCGCAAGCATCGGCGGGATA
>FWPU01007984.1_pt1 | contig 18618 bp, 11 predicted proteins | sample 2228361 | NCBI WGS metagenome assembly FWPU01 (sample SAMEA103939777, study PRJEB20133) | metagenome
AATACCCTTATGAAGCGCATCCGCAAATGGACGATCGCCTTTCTCAAGGCGGCATTCTCGATCGGGATCCTGAGTTACCTTGTGTGGGACGCCGTGCACAAGGGCGAAGGGCTGTTTCGCGACGAGCACGGGTTCAACCCGTTGTTGTTGCGGCAGCTCCTCCTTTACGCGGAGGATCGCTGGTACCTGCTGCCGGCGGCAATGACGGCGTCGTTCGGGGCCGTGCTCATCACTTTCGTCCGATGGTGGCTGCTGATCCGCGCCTTGGGAACGCCTATTCGTTTCGGCGAATCCCTGCGTTTAAGCTTCGTGGGATTTCTATTGAATCTCGCCCCGATGGGGATTGTGGGCGGAGACATGGCCAAGGCGATTCTTGTCGCGCGACGTTTCCCCGGCCACCGGCCCGAGAGCGTAGCCTCCGTTCTGCTGGACCGTATCCTCGGTCTCTACGTCCTCATCCTCACCGCGGGTATCGCCATTCTCTTGACCGGATTCCACCGGCAACCGCAGGCGATCGTGCAGACCGTGTCGGCGGCGGTCATCGCCGTTTCCGCAGCCATGACCGTCGGTCTGGTCGTGCTCTGGGCGCCGGATGCTACCGACGGTGCCTTCCTCCGACTGCTGGAGCGCACGCCGCTGATCGGCAAAGGAATAGCAAGACTGGCCGAGGCGATTCGCCGCTATCGCCATAACCTGCCGTTGATCACGGCATCCATCTTGATGACGTTTCCCGTTCACCTGCTGAACGCCTGTTCGATCTTCCTCATCTCTTGCACCATGTTCCCACGCGTCCATTCGTTGAGTTACCACTTCGTGATGGTCCCGGTCAGCGCGTCCGCCCAAGTGCTGCCGGTATCCATCGGCCCGTCCGAGTTCGTGCTGGATCGCCTGTACGCCACGATTCCCCTGGCTTCGGGGGCGACGATTCCGCCGGGGCAGGGTCTGCTAACCATGCTGGTTTACCGTGTGATCACGCTGATCATCGCGGCAATCGGAGTGGGTTACTATCTTTCCAGCCGCCAGGAATGGACGACGGCCTTGGACGAAGCGGACTCCACCGACGCGGACTCCGCCGTCGCTCTCGAATCTCCATAGAAAGAGCCATGATCGGTTCCGCTCAACGCAAAAGGGAACATCGCAGATTGCCGATCAGCCCGCAGTCCCATCGCCTTGCCTACAGCGACAAGAGAAATCCATGAATCGCAGCGGGGCCCGGTGCGCCGCAAGCGCCGTCTCATCCATGGCCCGCCGTTTCACGGCCTCAAAGACGCCGTTTCCGGGTTCACGGTCGGCAGGCGTTCGACAAGGCAACCCACTTGGCCCGCCAAGCCGATAGCGGCATCGTCGATCATCGGGTCCATGAGAGAATAGTCGCGTGGGGTGTGTTCGTGGGGCGGACTGCCGTCCGGCAAGGGCCGACTCCAAGGGATGGCTCCCCAGGCGGGGGACGTCTCATTCTCCCACCGCCAATAGTTTTTCCAAGCCTCGAACGGCAATCGAAGCATTTCCGTCCCCGCGCTGGGCGCAATACTCCAGAAAACGGTAAACCGCTCGTAGAAGTTGCGGTCTCCCCGCCAGCGAAACCTTCCCAATGCCTCTTCCGCGCTCATTCCCAAGTGTTCGACCAGAATTCCTTGCGGCGGACCGACCCAAATGGAAGCCCGAGCATCGATCTCGACTTGCGGCACGTGAGGCCGATATTCGCCGGGAATCACACGCACCACACCGGATCGGACCGCACACGTCACGTTTTCGGCCGTCAATCGAATCACCGATTCCTTGGATAGCGGCATGTCGCTGCCGACGGCCTCCAAGAGTCGTCCGGCGGTGCTCGTCATACAATTCCGGAGCGATACGGACAACGGCTGCCCGGCACCGACCCAAACCACTCCCGTCTCCCCTCGCAGCACGCAGTCGTTCAGAGCGATCGCCACCGGCCTCGCGGCAAGGTCCGGCGACGGCAACCCCCCGGTCAAAAGGACGTAAGATTGGGGATCGCTGCGCACCTCAAAAATACGGGCGGCGGTCGCTCGATCCTGGTTGCTCCACTTCTTTTCGGCTACCGTCACCACACACCGCTCCAAAACGACCTGAGAACCGAAGTCCAAATGCATGACGGACCAGCCGTCCGCCCAAACGGAAGACACGTTCTCCGCGCGCAGAGCGACCTCTCGAAACGTCAGCGTGGCGCCCGCGGCCGCAAAGAAGGTCTTTTGTCGCTGAAAAAGCGTCCCCAAAGCCGGACGCAGCATCAGCTCGGGTCGACGCCCTTCGGCGGCGGCGATCGTCAGGCTTCGTCCCCGGACGTCGCACGGTTCCACTTCCAAAGGCCCGTCAAAGTCGAGGCGAATTTCGTCGCCCGCCTGCGCCGCCGCCAACGCGGCACCTAATGTGGGAAACCGCCCCACCGATTGCCCCTTGGGGTCCACCACCAAGACGCCTCGCGCAGTCCCGGCAGCCGACGGGATGACACCGGGAACCGCCGCCACTCCGCCGGTTGCGGAAAGCGGTTCTCCCGTACGCTCGCCTGGCGTTGCATTTAGGCCGGGACCTGCTGCGGCGTTGGGCGGGGAAGGTGACGTTCCGGGCAACGCGAGAGCGGAGTTCGCACCGTTTGCCGACGCATCTCCACGCCACGTCCCTGGCAAGGGCGTCCACGGCCCGACCGCCGGATCGGCAGATATCGCCGGCGAACCAAGCCCCTCCGAAGGTCCGAACGGCCTGTCTCGGGGAACGGTCGAAGCAGGCCGATCCGCCGACACGACGCCAAGCCGGTTGGCCATTTCCAAAGAGGTGTCGTTCTCTCGCCCCGACAAGGCCGCTTCTCCCGACGCGAAGCCCGACGGCACATCCAACCGGGCGGCGGATTCAAGCTGCAAAGTCGGACCGTCTCCGCGCAATCGAGATTGATCTACCGCGGCGGAGGCGACGGTGTCCGGCATCCCCCGTTGGGCGGCATCGGAAGGCATCTCAGATTCGAGCGGCGAAGGACGCGGCAATCGCTCGCGATCGGGCTGCAAAGGCAAATCGTAGATCTCTCCCCCCGGCAGCCCCTGGAGTGTTGCCGGCGACCACCACCAATCCAATGCGATGGTTCCCGCAAAGAAAAGCATGACGGGGACCAACCAGGGCAGGTGTTTCCGCCAGGCACGCCGCGATTGCGACTCGGGCGTTCCCCACAGTCGCCCCGCCGCATAATGCTGGCTGATCTCGGCCAAGGCCTCACTGAGTGCCTCGATGAGCTGAGAGGCGGTTTGATAACGATGCCGCGGCGACTTGGCCATCATCTTGCGCAGCACCCGTACCAGCGCCTCCGGAATGTCCTTGCGGAACTTGCGAATATCCGGCGGCTCCTCGGCCTGGTGCTGCAACAGCTTTTGTAAGACGGTGCCCGTCGGAAAGGGAGGACGCCCCGTCAGCATGAAGAAAAGCGTACACCCTAGCGAATAGATATCACTGCGGATGTCGGCCAGTCTTGGATCCCGGGCCTGTTCCGGCGCGATGTAGTCGAACGTCCCAAGCGTCATGCCGGAGCTAGTGAGATCACGAGACCGTCCGGTCCCTTCGTGCATCCGCGCCAGGCCGAAGTCGATCAGCTTCACACGACCGTCCGGCAGCACCAGGATGTTCGAGGGTTTCACATCCCGATGTACGACGCCGCGCGACCAAGCGTGTTCCAGGGCCTCGGCGACTTGCATGGCGTACCGGACGGCCTCCCCCACGGCGAGGCCGCCGTTTTCCTCCACCAAGGTGCGAACGTTCTTCCCTTCTATGAACTCCAGCGCGATAAAGGGGATGCCCTGGACTTCCCCCGCCGAAAAGACTTGAACGATGTTGGGGTGATTGAGCCGCCCGGCGGCCCGAGCCTCGTTCTGAAACCGGGCCAACGTCTGCGGATCCGCGGCTTGATTCGGCGAGAGGAGCTTCAGGGCGACCGTCCGTCCGACGGAGGCCTCGAATGCGCGAAAAACGCGCCCCATTCCCCCGCCGCCGATCTGATCCAACAATTCATAGGGTCCGATCATCGCTCCCGGCGTCAGCTTGGGAGCCACAATTTCAACGCCCAGCTCAGCCGTACTGCCCCCGGCAGCCTGGTCACTACCGGTAATCACCGTGGGCTGGTCGTCCAAGCGGTGCCGAACGGAGCCGCCGTTGGCGGCGGACCCGGTGGTGTCTCGCGATGGCGGCGTGGACTGGGACATGATTCGGATCAATACGGCGTCAGGTCCCGTATTGCTCGTAAAAATTCTCGCCCCGCGGCGTTCCCCCTCCGATCCGTCAGGTTATGCGAAGGGAAACTATCATTACGATAATTCGTTTTTGTGCGAAAAGACCGGAGATAAGAATTGCTCGTTCTCGAGCAGACGCGAATTTGAGCCTCCTATGCGGGCTTGAACACCCTAACCTCATTGTACTTACCGGCAAAGAAGTCGGTCAATCAAACGGTTGCTTCGGAAAATACACCGACCCAGGCAACCAGCCACGTCACAGGCGCGATCACTTCGACTACACCAAAAGGCTCGTCACTCCAATTTCGGGATTGCGTCTCAAGTAAGAGTGAACACCTCGGGTAACGCGTCGCCTGTTCGACCGAAAACGCATTACTATCGTACGGTCGACGAGATTCCTCCCGACTTTTCGCGACATGCGCCGCGAAAAAAGTTAACTGGGGACATGACCGATCGCAACCACACGATGACAATCCCTCCGCCCGGAGTACGGAACGCGCTTGCCGCGCTTTCACGGCGACAAGTCGTCCTCATCCAATCTGCCAACCGATGTCGAGCTGCGCGGACGAGGCCCGATTACGGCGCCGCGGGGAAGTCGGTCCGATTCGTCAGCGATCAATCGTCGGCATAAGCTACGCTTCATAGTGAGGGTTCGTGCACCGGCGCGACGGACCGAGCTCCGTCCCCGTGCGCCCTAAGTTTCGTATGCATACCCCTCGCAAGCGCCGTCGACCGCCGATTCGGGGGGACGAAACCGTTATTGCATTCCTGACGGGTGTCATTTCGTATCGGGAGCACATCCAGGATGGCACAATTTCCAACTGCTCGCCCGCTCGGAGGCCTATCCCGCGTCGCCGACTCCAAAGAGCCGTCTTTCGAGGAATTGAAGCAGCGGATTCACGGCAAGCTGGTCGACAAACTGGACCTGTCGAAGGTCGGTCAATTGGCGGGCGATGTTCTGCGTCGCGAAATCCGCTTGGTCGTTGAGCATCTTTGCGACAGCGAAAATACGATGCTCAACCGCAGCGAGCGCGAACGGCTGATCGACGAAGTGCTCGACGAGACTTTCGGCCTGGGGCCGCTGGAGGCCCTGCTCAAGGACCCGGCGGTCAGCGACATCCTGATCAACGGCCCGAAAAACGTTTACGTGGAACGTCGCGGAAAACTCGAAAAGACGACCGTCACCTTTCGCGACAATGAGCACCTGCTCCAGATCATCGACCGGATCATCTCCAAGGTGGGGCGTCGCGTGGACGAAACCTGCCCCATGGTCGACGCTCGCATGCCGGACGGCTCCCGTTTCAACGCGATCATTCCGCCGCTTGCCTTGGACGGTCCGGCCGTCTCCATTCGCCGATTCGGCAGGAACCCGCTCAAGCTGGAAGACCTGCTCAACCTTAAGGCCTTCACTCCCGAAATGGTCATGCTGCTGGAGGGGGCCATCAAGGCGCGCTTGAACGTCGTCATCTCCGGCGGTACCGGCTCCGGTAAGACGACGCTCTTGAACACATTGTCCAGCTTCATTCCCAACAACGAGCGCATCGTCACCATCGAAGACGCCGCCGAGTTGCAGCTCCAACAGGAGCACGTCGTGCGGCTGGAGACGCGTCCCGCCAACATTGAAGGAAAGGGAGCGATTACCGCCACCGATTTGGTGCGGAACGCGCTGCGTATGCGTCCCGAACGCATCATCATCGGTGAGTGCCGCGGCCCCGAAACGCTCGACATGCTTCAGGCCATGAACACCGGCCACGAAGGCTCGATGACCACACTCCATGCCAACGCCCCCCGCGACGCGATCGCGCGCATGGAAACGATGATCATGATGGCGGGGTTCGAGCTGCCTCTCAAGGCCATGCGAACACAGATCGCCAGTGCCGTCAACCTGATCATTCAAGCCAATCGTCTCCAAGGCGGCGTACGGCGCATCACCCATATCACCGAAGTCGTGGGAATGGAGCAGGATACCGTCGTGATGCAAGACATCTTCCGCTATGAACAGGAAGGAATCGACGAATCGGGGCGCAGCTATGGGAAATTCATTTCGACGGGCATCCGGCCGACATTCATGCCGCGGCTGGAGGCTCGCGGCATCCGATTGCCGGCGAACATCTTCCGTCAGCGGGTGATGTTGGAGGCGTGAATCCAGGGCGGCCGACCGGGTCAAGGCCCTTTGCGTCGAAGAATGAGAGGAATGGGTACACGATGAGTCCCTTGCTAATCGCACTCGCAGCGTTCGTCGGGACGGCGGCTCTCGTCGCCGCCGTGGCCATGCTCTTCACCCGCCGATCCGATGACCGGCTGGAGAACCGTCTTCAGGTGTATGCCGGCGTACAGACGGCCAAGAGCAAGGAAGAATTGCGACAGCAACAAAGTCTCTTGGCCAAACCGCTGGAAAACAAGGGCAGTTTGGCGGAGGCCATCGTCAAGCGAATGCCCAGCCTCCAGCGCTTAATGGAACAGGCGGACGTGCAGCTACCGCCCGCCCAATTGGTCGTAATCTCGGCCGCCTTGGCGGGCGGCGGCTTGGCCTTGGGCCTGTTTCTCAAAGTTCCGGTGTTGCTGCTTCCCGTGCTGGGCGGCACGGCCGCAGCGCTGCCTTTGATGTGGGTTCTGTGGCGGCGCAAACGGCGATTGCGGGCCTTTGGAGCACAACTGCCCGACGCCCTCGAAATGCTCGCTCGTTCCCTGCGGTCCGGTCAGAGTCTGGCGGCGGGATTCAATATGGTTTCGACGGAAGTCGGTCCGCCCCTAGGCAAAGAGTTCGGCCACGTCTTCGAAGAACAGAACCTCGGAATGCCGCTCGAGCAATCGTTGCGCGACCTGGCCGACCGGATTCCCAATCTGGACTTGCGATTCTTCACGATGGCGGTGGTTCTTCAGCGGCAGACGGGCGGTGATTTGGCCGAGGTCTTGGAGAAGATCGGCAGCCTCATTCGGGAGCGATTTCAGATTTGGGGTCAGGTCCAGGCGCTCACGGGTGAGGGCCGGTTGTCCGGAATCGTATTGATGGCGTTGCCGGTCGTGATTTTCCTCGCCGTATACCAACTCAACCCCGACTACGTCATGATGCTGTTCACGGACCCGCTGGGCCAAAAGATGCTGGTCGGCGCGATCATCATGCAGATTCTCGGGGCGTTCTTCATTCGCAAGATCGTCAATATCAAAGTGTGAGAGCCTTTCCCCATGATCGACTTCGTCGCGAACGCCCAATTCCTTGTCCTTTCGCAAAGCCTCGACTGGTCGAAGCTGCTGCCATTCGCGGCATTCGGCATGTTCGCCATTCTGAGCTTTTTGCTCCTGGAGACCTTGGCGGCGCGCAAACCGCGGACCGTGGAGCGTCTTCAAGAGCTGGCTCGGCCGCAAACGCGTCGCGTACCGGGCGAATCCGCCGCCATCAAAAAGCGCGACGGCTTGACGCGGGCCTTGGAAAAGGCCACGCCCGCCCTGGCCAAGCCGCTCGAACCCAAATCCGAAATCGAGAAGAGCAAACTGAAACAGCGGCTGGCCGAAGCCGGTTTCCTTGGCGATTCGGCAGTGCAAATCTACCTCGGCCTGAAATTCGCCGGTTTGGTGGGCGGTTTAGCCTTGGGCGCGGCCGTGTTCCTCGGTCTATGGGGCGTTCGCCAAAGCTCCTTGGTGTTCGCGACCTTTTTCGGAGGCATGCTCTTTTACCTCCCCGAAATCGTCCTCTGGTACTTGGCCAGGCGCCGCAAGGAGGCCATCTTCCTCAGCCTCCCCGACGCCCTCGACCTGATGGTCGTTTGCGTGGAGGCCGGCTTGGGACTGGACCAGGCGATGCGTAAGGTGACGGAGGAATTGGGCACGTCCCACCCCGTCATTGCCAAGGAGTTCGCTCTCGCCAACCTCCAGCTCCAGATGGGGCGTCCCCGATCAGAGGTCCTTCACGAAATGGGCGCTCGTTGCGGCGTCCCCGACGTCCGCAGCCTGGCGGCGGTGATCATTCAGGCCGAGAAATTCGGCTCCAGCATCGCGCAAGCGCTCCGCGTCCAGAGCGATTCCATGCGGACGCGCCGCCGTCAATTGGCGGAAGAACGGGCTCAGAAGACCGCCGTCAAGCTGATCTTCCCGCTCGTACTGTTCATCTTCCCCGGGCTGTTCGTCGTCCTGGTAGGACCGGCGGCGATCACGATGATCCGGGAATTGTTCCCCATGATGGCCGGCGCCCGATGACCCTAGCCATTGCCGCGACCAACGGCCTTGCAGGCTAACCAAGACTTGTAACCGCCGGATAAATTACGAACGCGAAAGCCGCGCTGGGTGAGAATGCGATAGGCATAGTACGACCGTTGCCCCACGCCGCAATGCACCCAAATTTCGCGATCCCTCGGCAACTCGTGGAGTCGCCCGCGAATCTCTCCGAGCGGGATATTGACCGCTCCCGGCGGGGCACCGGCGGCGTGCTCCCCTGGAGTCCGGACGTCGATAAGGAGCGGACTTTGATTGGAGGCAACCGCGTCCCATTCGCTCCAATAAGCGGGAACGACATCCTTGCGGAGGATGTTGCCCGCCACGAAGCCCGCGATATTGACCGGGTCCCGCGCACTGCCGAACTGCGGGGCGTAGCAAAGTTCCGCCTCTTCCAGATCGTACACAGTTCCGCCTTTTTGGATAAAGGACGAAATGACGTCGATCCGTTTGTCCACGCCGCGTCCACCCACGGCCTGCGCTCCCAGAATCCGCCCCGAGTCGGGTGCGAACAACAGTTTGATGGTCATCGGCTCGGCGCCGGGATAGTACGTGGCATGGTCGGCTGAATGCGTATAGCTGACGGCGTAGGAAATTCCGTGACGCTTGAGCGTCTTCTCGTTGGCTCCCGTCTGGGCGATGGCCAACTCGAAAACCGCCACGGCGGCCGTGCCCTGCACGCCGCGAAACCGGCTGGCTCGGCCGCAAATCGCCTCCGCCGCCACGCGCGCCTGCCGCGAGGCCGGGCCGGCCAGGGGAACTCGGGTGAATCCGCCCGTCACCACGTCCGGCACCTCCACGGCGTCTCCCACGGCCCAAATCGCCGGATCGCGCGTGGTTCGCATCTGCTCGTCCACGCGAATGCCGCCCAACTCGCCTATTTCCAACCCCGCCTCGGCAGCCAAGGTCACTTCCGGGCGCACCCCGGTCGCCAAGATCACAAGCTGGCAAGGAAACTTTTCCCCGTCCCCCGCCGTTACCTGGAGTCCGTTTCCGGTCTCCTCGATGGCCCGCAGAGGAGAGTTCAAGCGGACTGTGACATCGTGGGCGGACAAGACGGAATGGAGGGGGGCCGTCATCTCGGGATCCAAGGTCGCCATCAACTGGTCGGCGGCCTCGAGCACGACCGTCGAAATCCCCCGGCGAACGAGGTTCTCCGTCATTTCCAGGCCAATGTAACCGCCGCCCACCACGACCGCGCGAAGAACTTTTTTCCCTTCCAACCAGCGGTAGATGTCGCCCGCATCCTCCAGCAGCCGCAATGAGAACACGCCGGGCAAATCGACCCCGGGCACTTCGGGAACCATCGGTTTGGCCCCCGGAGAAAGCACCAAGGCGTCATAAGGCCGAGTAAAGCGCGCGCCGCTTTGCCGGTTTCGCACGTGAACCAGCTTGTTTTCCCGATCGATCCGTTCCACCTCGTGGTTCACGCGTACTTCGATATTGAAGTAGTCTCGAAAGCGCTCCGGCGTGGCGACGAGCAACCGCTGCTGTGGGGTGATTACCCCGCCGATAAAGTAGGGCAGCCCGCAATTCGCGAACGAAACGAATCCCCCGCGTTCAAAGACGAAAATCTCCGCGTTTTCGTCCAAACGCCGCAGTCTCGCGGCACAGGACGCACCGCCGGCAACCCCACCCACAATCACCACCCGTCTCGAGACCATCGAAAAACCTCCAAAGTAATCTGTCTTGTGATCGTTGCTTGCGGTTGCAAAACCGAATTGTACTCCGGTTCCGCCCCTGGGGGCTAAAAGAATGCTCTCCCGGCGGCCGACATCATCAAGGATGGGTCCCGAGTCCGCGTGCGGGTCTCCCCCAAGGCGGCTCGCAATGAGCAATTGTAGCCCCGAATCCCTTAGGGAAAAGACGATCGCTTGCCCTTCTTCGGGGGGGGGCTGGAAGGACGGGCGAGCCACGACCTGGGACTCTTCGCCTCCTCGAACGGCCCGCTCCGGCGGGAGAGATGCCTCGGCAAGAAGTCTGGATTGGAGCGCGGTATCACGCGGGGGACACGTCGCGGAAGTGCCGTTCGAGCGCGCACTTTTCCGCCGCAAAGGAAGAATTTGCGTTCCGGGCATTCGCGACGTAGAGTTTCTTAGCGGAAATAGCGACCGCGTCGTGGCCGCACGGCGCGCAGACGGCTACTTACCGTCGGTTGATCGCATCATCCCCTGATTCTCGTCACCATGACGGCGACTTCGAGAGCCTGTCAGGCGTCTCGATCGCAACACAGCCTGAGCGAGCGATCCCATGGGCGGGCAATCCAGCCTCATGACCTCCGAAGCTGCGGACATTCAGCACTGGCTGAATGAGCTGCTCGGCGGCGAGGATGAACTGAACGCCGCCGTACTGGAGACGTTCGAACGGCTGGAAAACGCCCTGCAACGATGGCTGAAGACTGAAGAGGCGGAGCGCGAGAGACGACGGCAAGAAGCCGCGCACCAACAATCGTTGATCGAGTCCCTCCAGAGAGAACGCCGCTGGATCGAGGAACGGCAGGCAGAAATCCGCCGCCAAGAGGAGGCCCTTGCCCGCCAATTGACAGATCTGGCGACGGCTCGCAAGGAATGGGAAGCCCAAGCGAGAAGCCTTCAAGAGGCGCGCGAGTCGGCCCCAGGGGCCGATGCCCGATGGGGGCTTCAGCTCCACGAGCAATGGACTGCCGTCTTGGAAAGGCTGGATTCCGTCTCCGGGGACTTCAAGGAATCCCTAGCTGCGGAACTGCTCGCGCGTTTCCACGAGCTGCGACGCGACTGGCTCGATGCCGCGTCTCCGCACTCCGTCGCCCTACCGGCGGAGCTGATGGAAACCTTGGCCGCCATTCGGGAAAAACTGGAGTCCCGGCCTGATTCCGACCCGACCGCGGCCGAAATGCGGAGTCTTCTGCATGACGCGATCGCCCGATTGGAAGAGCGTATCCAAGCCGTGGGCGATTCCGCCGCAGCGTCGGAACAGGAAAGAGTTGCGGCGCTGGAGGAACAAGTCCGATATCTGCAAGCCCAATTGACGACCGCCGAACAAGAGCGCACCAGCTTGGAAACGGAGCTGGAATTCGTGCGCCACCGGGCTGCGGAATTGCTGGAGATGCTCGGCGAGCAGCGCCGCCAAATGGCCGAAGAGCGAGCGACGTGGTGGGCCGAGCTGAAACGACTGCGGAGATTGATGGAAGTCTTGCTCGACCATCAACTGGAGACGCCGGGGGGATACCAGGGAGACGTTCGAGCGGACGGTGTTCAACCCCGGGTGGTCGGTTACGAAGATATCGAACCCTTGAACAAGACCGGGACGGAGGACGCCGCTTTGGATTCCGTCTCCCAGCAATTCGAACTGTTGCAACGTGACTTTTCCAGAAGACGCCGTTCCGGCCGCGAATGAAGACTCAAGGTAGCTCGTCTCAAACTACCGGCGGGACAGCCCCTGAACGGTCCTGGGTTTTCCCCGAAGCAGGGCACCGACCCGCCGAGCGAATAGCCGCGTTGATGGTGTAACCGTCGAACACCGTAGGCACCCCTCTTTTCGGATTAGCGTGAGATATGAGTTCTATATCGACTTCGGGTACCGTGGACGGTTTCCTTTCAAAGCGACGCTCGTGCTTCGGGAACTTCCTCGTCGGTCCCTCCGCATGGGCTCGCGGGCTGTTATGGGATGTTCCCCTTCGGCTGGGCAATGCGGTGTTTGCCATAGGATATGGGTTTTGGAGGCGCGGTCGGCAAGATATCGCTCCGAAGCCCTTTCGGCCTCTCGATTCCGGGAAAACGCTCCAGACATCATCGGATGCCCTCGATGATCCCGATTCCCTAGCCCGCCAGTTGCTGGACCAGGGGCGTTTCGCCTTGATTCTCAGACCTCAGGTCGCCGGGACGCTCAGCCGCGAGGCATTCGACGCGGCCTTTGCCCAGTGGGAACAAACTATGGCCTTGGTACCGGACGGCGAAGTCTCCCTCTCGCGAGCACCGGCCGATTGGGACGAAATCGAGGCCGCCGCGGATCCGGGGTTCGGCAGGGAAAGTCCGGAAACACCGAACGACGAGATCCCCGCCCGAGAGCAGATCGTCCGCGTGCGAAGGTATTTTTTGGATCGCTATCCGGTTACCAACGCCCAGTTCGCGGCATTCGTGCGAGCGGGCGGATACGAGCAGGCATCGTTGTGGGACGCCGCCATCCTGCCTGCCGTTCTGGATTTCGTGGATCGGTCGGGGCGCCCCGGCCCCAAGTACTGGGAAAACGGTACCTACCCGCCCGGCACGGAGGATCACCCGGTGACAGGGATCAACTGGTACGAAGCGCGTGCCTTCGCCCGCTGGGTGGGAAAGCGCCTGCCCACGGACGCCGAGTGGATGCGGGCCGCGGCTTGGCCCGTCACCTTGCCCGACGGTACCCGCATGCAGCGCCGTTTTCCCTGGGGCGACTCCATGGACTACTCCCGCGCCGTGCTGTGGGGTTCGCAGCGCGGCGGCACGGTGCCGGTGACCGAATGCCCCGGCGGCGCGGCCGTCAACGGTATCTATCAGTTGATCGGCAATGTTTGGGAGTGGACGCACAGCGACTACCAACCATGGGAAGAGGAGGACGCCCGAATCGTTCTCCCAGGCCCGATGAAGAGCATTCGGGGAGGCGCTTTCGACACCTATTTCGATCACCAGGCTTCCAGCGGATTCGCTGGCGGAGAGAATCCCTTGGCTCGAAAGCGGAACATCGGTTTTCGTTGCGCGCTGGGCGTCGCGGACATCACGCTCCGCTACTGCCCGGAAGACGCTTCGCACACCCCGCCTGAAAACCCGGCCGCCGCCTGCTGGGAGGATGGGATATGATCAAGAGCGCCGTCTGGCCCCTGGAGTCGTACCGTTTGGCCGAGTACGCGGTCCCGCTCGCCTGCTACATCTGCGGAGAACAGAACCACTTCGACGCGGAGTATTGTCGTCTTTGCAGCGCGCCGATGGCACTGGCCCATCAACTGCTGGCGAACAAAGTCGAACCCCGTATCGCGCTGATTTTAGGCCCCAGCGGAGTCGGAAAAACCGTCTATCTCGGCATGTTGATCGACATGCTTTCGCGCCAACCCCGGCGAGTCCAACTTTTGGCACGCGGGGCTTTCTCCATCGCCGTCCAACAGGCCACCGTGGCCGCCTTGGCCAAGGGACGTTTTCCCGGCAAGACCCCGAACGAACCGGATCGGTGGCATTGGGTACACTGTCAATTGCACCGCCGCCGGCGCCGCATAGCCTCCGATCTCATCCTGCCGGACATGGCCGGCGAGGCCATTCTCCAAGAGGCCGAACACCCGAATACCTATCACGTCATTCGTTCCCTCCTCAAGCGGTGCTCGTCCGTCATGCTATTGGTGGACTCGGTGCGCGTCCGCAACGGCAACCGGCAAGATGAGTTCTTCGCCATGAAACTGGCGAGTTGCTTAAGCGAATCGGCGGGCCATCCCAAACTTGGATGGAACCGTAAACCGTTCGCATTAGTCTTCACCAAAGCCGATCAGTGCGAAGAATGTCTGGAAAACCCGGAAGAGTTCGCCAGGACTCATGCCGCGGGATTGTTGCGATTGATTCACGAGCGATTCCCACTGACCGGCATTTTCGCCTCGGCCGTGGCGGGGGCTTGTGCTTGGCGCGTCACCGCCGACGGAGTCCGAGAGCATGTGCCTTTGAGAATCGAACCGCACGGTATTGTCGAGCCGTTTCTGTGGATGCTGGAACGTATGCGTATCTGACGTCTTCGCCGATTACCGCATCTATTCGCCTGGAATTCACAGCGCAAGAGACGATGGACTGGGTGGATCAAGCCGTTTTCACGTCGCAGGCATCGAGTCACGCGCAGGGCTATCACCTGGCCGCCGCAAGCGCCGACTTGACCGACGACGAACGGCGTGCCTTGACCCGCTGGGGGCCGTCGCACGATTCCGTCCCGGACCCCTTGCGCCGGAGCACCGTCGTCAGTAGCTTCCGTTTACCCTCGAATCGAGTAGCGGTCGCCCGAACCTTTGCTCATGGGGCCGAATACAGCCGTCGCGGCGCCGTCCGCTGGTGCACGCAGTTCGTGGTTCTCGACGAAGCCATTTTTCGTCGATTCGCCGCCAACCCGTTCGCCATCCTGACGGCCGCCATCGCCGGCGGCTGCCTGAACGTCCCCGATTCCCTACCGCCCGTGCTACCCGCCATCCGTCTGCTCGGCAAGGCGTCACCCGTTGACGTCGCAGGCATCGAATACGCGGCGGCCTTGGTGGGACCGCGTTTTCTGCTGGAGGTCCTGGAGCAATTACTCACGCACAACGGCCCAGTCCTCCTCACCGGGTCCGAGCGCTACCAGCGCATCATCGCGGGGCTTTTAAGCCTGCTACCCGTCCCGTTTCGCTCCGGCATCTCGTTCACCACCGGCCTCAGTCCGTCGTCGCAACGACCGTTCCGGATCCAGCCATTCTACGGACCGCCCGTCGAACTGGAGCGCATCAAACGCGAGAAAGGGGCCGCGGTCGTGGACTTCTCCCGTTCGCCCGCGGAACCGCCGGCCGGCGCGCATCCCTGGACGAAATTCATCGCCTACGTGCTCAACGGCTCCCGCTGGTACTTGCTAAAAGCCCTGTTTCGGCGAGATGACCTACCGAAGTGCGATGATCCGCCGAGCTTGCAGGCCTTGGGGCGACTCTGCCTGGAAGAAATCGTGTTTTCCGCTAGCGCTCCCAAGGTCAAAAGCAGCGCCGATCGACTCGAAATTGCGGCGGCTTCGCCCCTGCCAGGGGACGGTGATTCCTCGCGCGGGGACCGTTCGCCCCAAGATGACGCGGCCGAGTTCGCTTCGGCCGTTCCTTCGCCGCCGGCCTCGCAAACGAAAAAGGCGCAGGAATTCTCCCTCGGTGGCATGCCGCCCCATTTTTCCGATCGCTCTTCGGCCGCCGATGACTCCGGCGAAGACGCGTCCGATCCGGCGGCCCTGCGTCTTTGGAGGATCGCCGCGGAGCACGCCTTGCTGGCGTGGCAGGAGGGGCCCGAAGCCTTTGCCCGTTTCAAGTCGCAATGGGGAACGCTGCGATCGCGATTGCCGGGCACCATACCCGATGCCGTTTTAGGAGCCGCCGTACGTCGATTCAAGGACCTCCTGGCTTGCCCGTCCTCGGCGGAGGATGACGGTACCGGTAAAATCCGGCAAATTCAAGAACTCCTGTCGTTGCTCACGGACGATTGATGCCATCCCGTTTGCAAATCGCGCCGCGGGACGCCGTCAACCTTGCCCGTTGTCCGAAAGCAAAGCATGGGCCGTCCCCAAATCGGTCACCAAGTGCGTCCACAATCGCAACTCGGGGTTCCGGATCAGCGGCACCAAGGCTTCGGTCTTCAGCATGCCGCATTCGCTGCATGGGCCGGCGATTAAGACCACGTACTTGTCCGGCGTGTCGGCCAACCGAACCAAGTCCGCGATTTCAAACAGAGTCACCACGCGGACCGGACATTCGTCGAAGATCGGAGACCGGGCGGAATAGGGGCGAAACTGCACGTCCCCTACCCAGCCGATGCTCTTCATTCGATCAATGTCCTGCTGCGTCACCGCACCGTCCTCCAAAAGCGCGTGCAAGAATTGGCCCAACATCCCGTGCGGATCCTTCGCGGCCGCGAAAGATGTCATCACGATATCCACCTCCTCGGCCATCGCGAAGGATCGGCGGACGCTGGGATTCGATCGAACCCGTTCGAATTCATGCGATGAGACCAGCGTCTCCGAAAACAGCCCCACATATTCGACCTTGGGCAAGACTTCCGTGAAATAGCCGAAATAGGTCACGGGTGCCTTGTACGGTTGGTCGGCGAGAAAGCCTCCCGCCGAAAGCGCGTGCAGCACCAAGGGCGGGCAATCCAAGTCCGAATACACACGCTGGGCCAGCCGCCGCGCTACCATCATGGACGAAAAGCCGGCCCCCAACGCGATATGCACCTTCTCACGCTTTCCCTTCAAGCGGTGAACCAACTCGTAAATCACGTCGGCGGCCGCGGAGCTGACGTGATGAGGAGCATCCGCGCCGCGTACGTTGACCACTTGCACGGCATCCTCTTCCGCGCGACATCCCTCCAAGGCGAACCGCTCCACGATCTTGCGGCTGAGAAATCGGTCACGCGGGGGACACAACAGAAGGTACTGCCGGCGCATGGCCTCCCAGAAAAGAGGATAGATCCGCTCCCGTGTCAGGTCATCGCGGGCGTAAGTCCGTTTGACCCAGTCGGCCACCGCAGCGGCCGCTCCACGCTGCCGGTTCGAGCGTTTCTCCTCCTCCTCGGAAGCATACTGTTTCCCCAGGTGCGCAAGGAACCGCTCGCACACGGCAAAAACCAATTCATCGCTCTCTTGAGCTGGGTGCCATCGCTTCTTGGGATTTGTCAACGCGGAACCCTCCGGTTAGAAACCAAACTTCCGACCAGATATCACGAAGAGTGGTTGGCCTTTGAGCAATTCAGCCTAACCAGCTTAAGCCGTTCTTCCGCCGGCCGTCCAGGTGCCCGTCCCCATCGCTGTGCCACGCCTTGCGCACCCAGCGGTTCTCGTGGTCATAGAAATACTCGATCACCCGGTCCACGGGCGTGCCTGTTGTCAGCCACGGTATCCCTGTGAACAACGCGGCCGAAGGGCTGTACCACCTAGTCGCGCCCAATATTTTCTCGATTCGAGAAAACGGCAAGGAACTTTAGTGCCGATATCACGCTGGTGTTTATAATGCATGACCGCGTTCGGCCACAAACGCGACACAAGCGGGCTTTCTATAAGCGCCAAGTTAATCCCAAAAAAGGTCCAAGTAATACCCCGGACACATCTCTTCGATCTCAAAAACAATCCCACGAACCGCCAGCGTTTTCGGTGTGCGAGTCGCGTTCCACCTCACCACTCCGGGGGTCCCTACCTTTCCCTCGCTAGCGAGAATGCACGTCATTTGGACAAACGGCCTTTGTGTGCTATCCCAAATAATCACTCTTCCGCCATTCCGTATGTTATCCCGAAGAACAGTTAATGCGACGGCAAGCCTGCATTCCTCCACCCATTCCTGGACCAATTCATCAAGAGCACGCTTTTCTAGCAGATTCAACGGTCCAGCCTCGATTTCAAGGAGAAGGCCGGATTGCGTACTGTGTACTGACCACCGTTTAATCGCTCGCTCAATCATACGTACTCTTCGCGGCAACCGAGATAGAAGGTCACGGCGAAACGCCTCGCTGCCTAATGTCTGCAATAATTCGTTCTTGGCCTCCCCTGAAACAAACGCCTCTCCAAACGGCACCATGTCTATGGTCGTGCTGATACGCCGCGGGTAAAAAATCCATACGGCAGCCACCATTAGGCCCAGGCTGACGCCTCCAGCTCCAAGCACGGCTACCCGCCGCTTCGTGACCGTGTTCATACGGGGGTAAGCTCCTTATTGATGAGCCTTCTTGTGTTGTCCTTCGCGAAGTTACGCCTGCAGTTTCCACAGATACAACTCGGTAAGGGCTTGGTTCACAGGGGGGAAGCCAACAGCCCAGTACTCAGCACGCTGCACAAGCCGGGCGGAACTCGTTCCATCAGTGCACAATTTGTAATGCACGCCGATCGTCACCGATGTAAGAACCGTTCGCATTTCAGTGTAAATGCCCGCTTGAATGTTCACGCCTACTCCGCCGATAGACTGGTTCACGCCTGGCCTGATCGTCATTCGTGCGTTTGATCCTAGCTTGACACTCAGAGTTTCTTCGGCCTCCACGCACTGGTCACAGCCGCGGGCACTGCGAACCCGATATACACTGCCGAGCGAGACACCGGTGTCTCCGCCGATATCCCAGGTGGACAACCAGCCAAACGGATCGTCAAAGACCCTAATGGGCCATTTGAAACCCACCAGACGAAAGAGACGATCTCCATACTCCGTCTCGTCGTAATAACCGAACAGTTCCCCGGTGACGGTAGCCACATTCCATTGTTTCTCCTGGATTGGTTTCCTACCTGGGGTGGATAAGTGCTGCGTCAAATAGACCTCAAGCTTAAGCGAAAAACTGCTCGTATGCGTGACCGAAATGCGCGTTGAAAGTCCGACTGCGTCGGTTAAAGTCTCGCTGGCGTTCCCCACGTAGCGGTACAGGTTCGCATCGCCGGCGGCGAAGCCGATGGGGTCCTCGCTCAGCCAGCGGCCGACGGAAGGATCGTACCAGCGGTTGAGGTT
>FWPU01003123.1_pt1 | contig 18614 bp, 12 predicted proteins | sample 2228361 | NCBI WGS metagenome assembly FWPU01 (sample SAMEA103939777, study PRJEB20133) | metagenome
GCGGACGACGTCACCGGGTACGGAGCGGAAAAAGGCGATCGGAAAGGCCTATCGTGTGTACGTAGCTGGGGCACACACAAAGGAGGTGTTGTATACAGGGTATTACGAACCGGTGCTGCGGGGAAGCCTAACCCCGGAAAAGGACTACACAGTGCCACTGTATAGGAGACCTCATGATCTTGTGGTGGTCGATCTCGGTGCGTTCAGGAGCGATCTACAAGGCGTACGCATAGTGGGTCGCTATGCCGGTGGCCAGTTCGTGCCATACTATACGCGGCACGAGATCGATCGGTTGGGCGTGCTTGCTGGCCAGGGCCTTGAGCTCGCTTGGGTTGCAGACCCGGTGGAGGCGTTTTTTCTCCAGATACAGGGATCGGGAAGGCTCGTATTGCCTGACGGACGTTCTCTGTCGCTCGGCTTTGCAGCGCACAACGGCCGACCTTATAGAAGTATAGGCACACTGCTTGTCCGCACGGGAAGACTGCCGAAAGAGAAGGCGTCACGCAATGGCCTGATTAGATACCTTCGTGACCATCCTGAGGAACGAGATGCGATACTTGAACACAATGAAAGGTACGTGTTCTTCAGAGAGACGCCCGAGGGGCCTTTCGGCAACCTACAGGTGCGTCTTACTCCTGGTCGTTCCTTGGCACTGGACCAGCAGGTGTATCCGCCGGCAGCACTTGTCTTTGTGGAGACAGAATTCCCTGTCGTCGATGAGGATGGCACAGTACGCGCGTGGCACCCTGTTAAGAGATTCATGCTTGTGCAGGATAGCGGTGGAGCAATTAGTGGACCCCAGCGGGCTGATATTTTCTGGGGCAGCGGAGAAGATGCAGGCAGGATCGCTGGCTCGATGTACCGAGAAGGAACACTTTACTTTATAGGATCCTTAAAGCGACCATGATGTGCCACCTAACGGTGAGATCACCTGAGGTTCACTGTACGTACGACCTTTCATAAATGCTCGTATGTTCAGCTCCTGTGCCTTGTCCCTGAAAAGGCTCTCAATGGATTCCTTATAGCTGTCCACAGGAAGTGGGAGCCATTGAAGGGCTGCAAGGACACCCACCATCACGATATTCATCGCTCGAACATCTCCTGCCTGGGCCGCCATGTCGGTGGCGTTGACGACAATGATCTCTGCGACCATCCGTCTGATTTCCTGTATGAGCATTTCCACTGACGGATAGGTATCGTGACCTGCAATAACTCCGATAGGGAGAAGTGGTCTCGGATTGAGAAGCACCTTTGTTGTGGGATTGGCATAGTCGCACGCTACCTTGAATGTTTCCAAAGGCTCGAAGCCTATAAGTACGTCAGCATGACCCTTGGGTATGAGGGGCCCGAGTTCCCTTTGGCTCGTGATCCTGACATGACTCATCACTGATCCCCCTCTCTGCGAGACCCCATATGTTTCACCGATAGTGGGGGAAAGCCCATGACAGAGGGCTGCCAAGGCAATTATCTGGCTGGCTGCAATGTTTCCCTGACCCCCGACTCCAGCGATGATAATGTTCAGGGGTTCTTTTGGGAGGACAGACATGGTGAGTCCTTTTCCTCGATAACTATTGCGTGCTGCGGACACAGCGAGGCACACAATCCGCATCGTGCACAAATGACGTCGTCGATGCACGCATGCCCTTGCAGAGCATCCCAGGTAATGGCAGGACAACCAAACGCAGACGAGCAAAACCTGTTGCAGCCACACTGTTCTCCCAAGCAGCGTTGTGCATCAACGTAGACACGGCGGTGTGGCAGTCCATGTTGTCTTGTGTGAAGTACGGCGCAGGTATGTCGAAAGATAATCACCTGGAGCTCTTCCTGGGTGAGGAGGCGACAGAGGAGATCTATCGCATGTGACACCTCGAATGGGTCAACTACGTGAACTGGGATATCGAGTGCCTGACAGATCCGCTCAATGGAAAGTTTCGGTGCTTCTTTGCCAAAGGCATCCTGCCCTGTTCCTGGATGGGGCTGGAACCCAGTCATTGCTGTAGCGCTATTGTCCAACACGACGCATACAAAATGTGAGCTATTGTAGCGGGCGTTCACAAGCCCAGGAAGGCATGCATGAAAAAACGTGGAGTCGCCCACAACAGCGATCAATGGTTGGGTAAAGCCACAGTGACCAAGCTTTCCCATGCCCGAACAAAATCCTATGGCAGAGCCCATACAGTGCATCGTACGCGAGAGGTAGTACCCTGTCCTTCCAAATCCAAGGGAATAGCATCCTATGTCGCCGATGACGAGCCCATCCCTGCCATCAAGTTTAACGGCATTGTTCATCACCCAATAAGAGGCTCTGTGAGGGCAGCCAGGACAGAAAGCCACCTCTCGCCTTGGCAATGGAATGCCGTGTGGCGTCTCTGTGTACGACAAAGTGGAGGCGACAGCTACGCCGCGTCGTGAGGTTCCGATGTCTAAGATTCGACAAAGGGTATGTAGTACTACGTCAGGATCCATCTCGCCGACACCGGGTCCCCATGGTCCTTGGACATGGCCAGATCGTTTTCCGTATATCTTGATCTGTGCTGGGATATCGTGGGAATAGTCATAGAGTATCTCCTTCAGATTGCATTCGAGGAAGGGATCTGATTCCTCGATGACCACTACAGAGGTGACGCCTCTGAGATGTTCCAGGATGAACTGCTCTGGGAGGGGCCATGTGGTACCTAGTTTTATGATGCCCACCCGATCTCCGAGATCCAGGAGGTCGATGGCCTCTCTGCTGTACTGCCAGCCCGTGCCGCTTGTCACAATAACGAGCGAAGGAGATGGAGGCCCTTCGTAACAGTTGAAGACTGAGGTCTCGAAAATCGCCTTGGCCTTGAAGAGCTTTTCCTTCAGCAGCTTGTGTTGTGGACAGGGAGGAAGCGAGGCATACCGTTGATGAGGTGCAAGCCGCGGTGTACGTGGGCTTTTGGCGATCGGGCCGAGTTCAATGACGCCTCTGGCATGGGAAATCCGGGTTACGCTTCTCACCATACAGATCAGTTCCAACTGCTCTGAGAGCTCGAAGGCCCACTTTACCATATCCTTTGCGTCTTGGAGGGAGCCTGGTTCGAGCAGGGGCATGTCTGCAAGCCGCGCATAGTTTCGCGTATCCACTTCGTTTGTGCTCGATATGCCCCCAGGATCATCGCATACAACCAGCACGAGTCCTCCCGGTGATCCTGTGAGCGTCATGGCGGTAATGAGATCCGAGCACACATTCACGCCGTTTTGCTTCATACTGCTCATGGCGCGCAGACCTGCAAATGCTGCGCCACAGGCGCCCTCGAGTGCCACCTTTTCGTTGGCAGACCATTCCGCATAGAATCCCACGTACGGAGCAACACGCGCGAGGGCACCCACTATCTCTGAAGATGGTGAGCCAGGGTATGCAGAACAATAATCCACTCCAGCCTCTATTGCACCTCTGGCAATGGCCTCATTTCCCATCAATAGCACTCGTCTGCCAGGTTCATCGATGATGAGTGGATCGATCGGTAGTTCGTTAGCCATCCCGTATCGCCGCCTTTTCAGCTTCTTCTAGGATCAGGTAAGGCCTCCGTCCATCCTGCAGGGCATCTGCTTCGAGTGATGCAAGGGCCTTTTGTTTCTTTATTCGCGATGCCTCTCGAAGGATCCTGATCCTGTCTTCGTTCATAGGTCTCGTCTCCACACAGCCGCTGCTGCGTGCACTATCGACCAGTCTTGATCCTACTGCACTTCGAACAATCAATGTGTTCCAACCAGTCTTCCATTCAGTAGATCCTACTGAGATGTCGGCACATTCAGCAGTGAAGTCCATGCAGCGTTGGCATGTCTTCAAAGAGAAACCTCGTATGGCATCATGGGAAAGCTCGATATGCGTCGATCCGCAGGTCACACGACACCTGCCTTTCGGGATGTCCATCTTGGTTATCGTTCGCGAGCCCACCAATGGCCGTACATAGCGCTCCACATCGCGGTACGAAAGGGTCCACATGCAGAACAGGCCCATAAGCAAGACTATCTTTTCCGAGGGGAAGGTGGCATCGTTGATGCACTGCCGCTTACGGATCGCCAGCAGTTGGCACGGACGGCCAACAACAGCCAGTCTATGGACATTGGGTGATGGCAGATTGAGGAGCTTGAGCGACGGAGAGGCTGTATACTTGGATCCTGCAGCCTTTAGGATTTCTTCTCTCGAGGTTGCCAGGATGGGGACGGCTAGCAACGATGCCTCCTGGCCTGCCCATGTGGTGAGGAGGGCACCGTCAATAATTCCGCTCTCCAGGGCGTGGCACAGTAGCGCAGTAACCGTAGCGCCGTATTGGCCTTTTCGGCGTAACGACGCCTGTGTGGAGCGAGACATTCCAAGGGAGGTGTACTGTCCGAGAAGGGGGTCGTGGTACGGTGCGTCGGCAAGGAAAGAACGTAGCAATGGAAGGTCCACCTCTGTTCGGGGGCACACGCTGTAGCACCGACCTTCTGACCTGCTGCATTCAGCCACAAAAGCGATGTGCTCGGCCCTCTCCTGGATATAGGGACACAGGCCGACGCACATCCCGCAGGCCGTGCACAATTGTCGATCTAGAACCATCTCTTTTACTTCTTTGGGGCCGCCCGAGGTCATTCACTGCTATCCTGCTTCGGATCTTTCCTTTTGTACAACAGTATTCCATAATACTGGTCCTCTATTGGTGCTGTCAAAGACTCTTCGGCATCATGGCACGATGTGCGAATGCTGCGCCGGGAAGCTTTATAAATCGAGCACAAAAGGGGACGTATGCTGGTATGAGCAGACCAGGACTGATCGCCTCGATGGTACTCCTGGGATCTGTACTCTGTATGGACGTGGATACGGTGTGCGCTGTGCCACTCACAGAGTCCTCGTCCCGACTTTCTTTTGCAGAGGTAGTCAAATCGAACCGGGACTCGATCGTTCAAGTGTCAGCTGAGATTTCTAAATACAAGAAACTATACTACGACTACACCGAGCCACGGCCGAAACGGCCGTTTTTTCGCAAAGGCGTGGATATGCTCCTTCAGGCGACATGCTTTCTTGCGTGTGTCGTGCCCTGTACTGCCCTGGATCAAATTGCAGGACTCCTGTGTGGTGGGGAGCCAGTACGACGCATAAAAAGTCGAGGCACAGGTTTTGTCGTCTTTCGCGAGGGATACATTCTCACTAACTATCATGTCGTAGGATACGCAGACCAGGTACGGGTCACGTTTGTCGATGGCACGACACGGGAGGGTCGCGTGACCGGCCGGGAGATCGAGACTGACTTGGCTATGATCAAGGTGATGCTCGATCCACACGAGGAACTTAGACCAGTCACGTTCGGAGACCCTGACGAGGTAGAGGTGGGCGATCTTGTAGTGGCCATAGGCAGTCCATTCGGATTAGACCAAACGGTAACCACTGGTGTTATCAGCTCGCTGAGTCGAAAAGGTCCCTATGTGAATTACCTTCAGACAGATGCAGCACTCAATCCAGGCAGTAGCGGGGGACCGCTGTTGCTCTCAGATGGCAGGGTTGTCGGGGTCACTACTGCGGTAATCGCACAAGCTCAAAATCTCGGGTTTGCCATCCCGACCGATGTCGTGCTTCCGGTGCTCGAGGCACTCAAGCACGGCGATGTACGAAGGGGGAGTATTGGCGTTGATCTGACCACTGTTCGAGAACAGAAAGCACATGCCCACGGAATGTCGACCGAACGATGTTACAGGATTACCCATGTGGATCCGAAAGGGCCAGGAGGAGAAGCTGGCCTCAAGGAAGGGGATATGGTGTGTGCTGTAGATGGAACGACTTACGATACTAAGGTTGGACTGCTTACCAAGATTGCTTCTTCTCGGCCTGGGACGACGCTCAAGCTCACGATAGTGAGAAATGGGGCGTCTTTCGAGGTTCATGTTCGTGTGGCAGAGCTACGGCGCAGAGGTACGGACGAGCTCGCTCCTTAGAATGGTACCTGCATTTGGGAAGGAGGCAGTCAGCCGTATGGACTTCCTGACTATTCCATATCATGTGTGACGAGAGCGCACGCGCTCAAGAGCGATCATTGCAGCCCCGAGGGCGCCGGTAAGCTGAGGTTCTTCTGGGAGCAGCAGTGAAATGGAGAGCCTCTCCTCCAAGGCCCGAACCACCCCTTTGTTCTTGGCAACACCTCCTGTGATAGCTACCTGAGGTGCAATTCCCACACGAAGTGCAAGACTTGCAACTCGATCTGCAATCGCAAGATGGAGACCGTGGAGTATATCTTCTACGCGCTCCCCACGCGCAACCAGCGAGACCACCTCTGACTCGGCAAATACCGTGCACATGCTGCTGACTTTGATCTTCTTGGTTGCCTTACGTGAAAGGTCGCCCATATGGGCTAACGGCACGCCGAGGCTATGACTCATCACCTCGAGAAATCGTCCTGTGCCTGCTGCGCACTTGTCGTTCATAGCAAAATCGATCACTTTTCCTGCGTCGGTAATTTTGATGACTTTGCTGTCTTGGCCCCCGATATCGATGATCGTGCGTACGCTCGGCATGAGCGCGTGGACCCCCCGTGCGTGACAGGTAATCTCGGTAATGGTTTCGTTTGACCGCGCTGCAATATCCCTCCCATATCCAGTCGAGATGATATACGCAGGATCGGTAGTCAGCGCTCCTGTAGCGAGCGCTGAGGCCAGGGCCTTTCCTGATGCATCCCTGCTATCTGCGCCTGTTGGTGTGATCGCGTGGGAGAGGACCTTTCCATGCTCATCAAGTATGACGGCCTTTGTCGTCGTCGATCCTACATCAATGCCAGCAACTGTTTTCAGAATCCTCGGTTCGTCCATTGTTGGTGGTTCACGATGCAATCGAACATCGGTACGAGTGCGTATCGGACAGGTGATCGTTACCTGTGGACATGCCGACGCATCTTTAAGGGGTGGAGGAGTGTTCGTTCCATAACATGCTGCTGGGCAGTCACTCTACCTTCACAATGCGGTAGGATCGTGAACCCAGACCTAGTTCTTCACTATATTCCAAGATCCGCTCCCAGTGAACCCCAGTGATCTTGAAAATCTTGTCGGGCACGGCAACATCGCTTCCGAGTTTGGAATGGGGAAGCCCAGGTGCCTGATTGACAAGATCAACTGAAGCTTGGTCGATGGCAACCGGATCAGTGGATGCCAGGATGCCTATATCGGGTACAAAGGAAGCATCATTCCAGGAAAAACAATCGCAGTCAGGACTTACGCGTATGAGAAAGTTCATGAACCCGCACTTTGTTTCTTTTCCGTGTAGAGCGGCAAGGGCATACTCTGCTGTCTTTTCTTGCACTATGCGTGCATCTGTTTTCCAACGAATGGGGATAGCTTCGGTTGGGCATATCGCAGTGCACTCACCGCAGCCAATACAGCGCTTCTGGTCTACCGAGGCCTTACCGTGTTCCATGACGCGGATGGCGCCCACAGGGCAATGTCGTTCACATGAGCCGCAGCCGATGCACAGAGATACTTTTACCTTCGGTCTGAGATCCGAATGCATGGCCTGCTTGCCTGCTGGCGAAGCGCATCCCATGCCCAGGTTCTTTATTGCGCCTCCGAATCCCATCAGCAGGTGTCCTTTCACGTGGCTGAGCACAATAAGTGCGTCAGCATAATAGATTGCGGAACCGATTTTGAGTTGTTCGAAATGTCTGCCTGCTCCTTTGATGGGTTGGTAATCTAGACCCTTGAGCCCGTCGGCCACAATAACAGGGGCATCGACAGCGCCAATAGAGAAGCCGTTCTTGTATGCAGTCATGATGTGGTCGACGGCATTTCGTCTGCCTCCCCGGTACAGGGTGTTCGTGTCTGTGAGAAAGGGCTTTCCTCCAGCCCGTTTTACCTCTTCCACCACCGCACGAACCAGTGGAGGTGGTACGTACGCAAGATTACCTACTTCTCCCCAATGCAGCTTAATTGCGACAAGATCGTTTTGTTTGATGAATCCAGCAAGACCTGCCTTGAGAAATAGACGCTTTGTCTTATCGATGAGATTCGATCCTTCCTTGGTTCTCATATCCGCGTAGTAGACAGGGACTGTCGAACGTGACGTTCGTTCCATTGCCGTACACCTTCAATTTGGGTAGTGGTGAGAAGAGGCCCTACTATGCGTAGGGTCGACATAAGAGAGAAAAGTAACACAGGGAGGTAGGTGGGTCAATTTGGGGCGACGGGAGCGGTGTTGCACAAAAATCTCATTGACGATATCGGGGATGGATGGTACTATTTCAAAAATTTGCAGCCTAGGCGAAGCCGCATACGGCAATTACGGTTGGAAAGGAGGTGAGATGAGAAAAGACAGGAAGGTCAGGTGCTGCCCCTTATAGGCAGGGACCGCCGGACCGGTGAATGAGTAGCCTACAGATACCGTTCAAAAGCGAAAATTCGCGTCTTTTCGGGCAAGACTGATTCGTAAGCCGAATGTAGGGGGGGTCAGATGGATAGTGCAGTCAATTTCAACATTGGCGATAAGGCCGTCTATCCTGCTCACGGAGTGGGCGTCATCGAGGCAATTGAGAAAAAGGTCGTATCTGGCAATGAGCAGACCTTTTACATCTTGAGAATCCTCAACAACGGCATGACGATCATGATCCCATCCGATAATTTGAAGTCAGTTGGATTGCGTCAGGTCATTTCAACCCGAGACGTCAAAAAAATTTACGAGATCCTCAAACGAAAAGATCCCCCTCATGACAATCACCAGCCGTGGAACAGAAAGTACAGAGAATACACCGAAAAAATTAAGACGGGTTGTATCTTCGAGATTGCAGAAGTACTTCGTACACTTTTTCGTAAGAGATCTATTAAAGATCTTTCGTTTGGAGAGAAGAGGATACTCGATACGGCTCACAACCTCCTCGTGAAAGAGATCTCTATTGCCAAGAATCAAGCAGAGGAGGTGGTGCGCAAAGAAATGGCAAGTTTGCTGAGTTCCTAACGAGTGACTCTGTTCCTGTCTGTTTCTGAAACGACAAGCTATTTCCTCTACGGAAGGGTTGTTCTGGTCACATGAACAGCCCTTCCTTCACGGCACACCTTCCGGACCGAGTGAGCATCGATGCCCCTGTAGCATGACCACATACTGCCTGGTCTTCCGCGTGTGGATGCGTTTATACACGTGCGAAGCCGTTGGCAGCGTATACTGCGTTCGCATCACCGATACCTCCAGGAGGGGAACGAACTATGGCACTTGTACTGTACAATACCATGACACGACAGAAGGAGCCGTTTGCATCCTTGCAGTCTGGCACCATTGCAATGTACGTCTGTGGTCCGACGGTATACGACCACGGCCATGTGGGGCATGCACGCAAAGAAGTCGTCTTTGATGTGATTGTCCGTTACCTGCGGTACGTTGGCTACACCGTCCGCTATGTACGCAACATTACTGATGTGGACGACAAAATCATCCAGAGAGCGCAGCAGGAACAGTGCTCGTGGAAGGAAGTGGCGAACACCTACGAGGAGCAGTTCCATAGGGATATGGACGCCTTGAACGTTATTCGGCCCGATTACGAGCCACGGGCGACAGAACATATCGCCGATATGCAGGAACTGATACAGCTGTTGCTTGACAAAGGCTATGCGTATGTTTCCGAGGGGAACGTGTATTTCTCCGTCGCCATGCGGTCCGATTACGGTAAGCTTTCGCACCGGCGTATGGAGGAAATGCTGGCAGGCGCGAGGATAGAGGTCGACGAGCGAAAACAGAACCCCCTTGACTTCGCACTTTGGAAGGCATCGAAGCCGGGTGAGCCCTACTGGAAAAGTCCATGGGGAAATGGTCGACCCGGGTGGCACATCGAATGCTCTGCAATGAGCAGGGTATTTCTTGGCGATACGCTGGACATTCACGGAGGAGGGCTCGATCTTGTGTTTCCTCACCACGAGAATGAAATTGCGCAGTCTGAATCGGCAACAGGTACGACGTTTTGCCGCTACTGGATACACAATGGGCTGCTTTCAGTCAGCCGGGAAAAGATGTCGAAGTCATTGGGGAACATAGTGACCATAGCAGATGCGCTCAAGCACGTTCACCCTGAAGTGCTTCGTTTCTTCTTCCTCAGCCATCATTATCGTACTCCTGTGGACTACTCTTCAACACCGTTGCAAGAGGCACGAAAGAATATGGATTATTTCTACACTACGCTGCTTCGGATAACCGAGATAAGTGGGGATGAAGAAGCTGAACCCTCTTTAGAAATCCCTCGGAATCGATCAGACCTTGAGCAGGAGGTCTACCAGTTGGAGGACCACTTTGTACGGTACATGGACGATGACTTCAATACCGCTGGATTCCTCGGTCAACTCTTCAAGACGATTACAGGGGTGAATCGGTGGATCGATTCCAGTGGGCAGGCCCGGACTCGTGAGGGTGGGACGTTACTTCGGCTGACGCGGAGCACGATGAAAAGAATAGGCGCGGTACTGGGGATCTTGCGTGAAGATCCCGTGGTCTGGTTCAGAAGGAGTCGTGATGTAGATGCGAGGTTGGGAACATGCGTGGACGACGGCATGGTCGAACAAATGATTCGGGAACGAGACGAAGCTCGCAAAGCCAAGAACTGGGACCGAGCAGACAGCATACGCAAGGAATTAGCAGCCTGTGGTATCATTATTGAAGATACACCCCACGGGACGAGGTGGAAGAGAGGGTGTTGAGAGGGAATCCGTGGTTGTCTCCGTGAATAGAAGATGTGATCTCATAGAAGAGGCAAACCATACCCCATATCTGCCACGAGGCCTCAGGACAGACAATGCGGTTTGAGTTGGTCTCAGACTACACACCACGGGGAGATCAGCCCGAGGCGATTGCGGCATTGGTCAAGGGGGTCAGGGAGGGAAAGAAGCACCAGGTCCTCCTTGGCGTCACAGGATCAGGGAAGACCTTCACCATGGCCCATGTCATCGCCCAGGTGCAGATGCCCACACTCGTGATCGCGCCCAACAAGACATTGGCAGCTCAACTCTATACTGAGTTCAGAGCGCTGTTTCCTCACAATGCCGTCGAATATTTCGTAAGCTACTATGATTACTATCAGCCTGAGGCATACATCCCCGCTACTGATACCTATATCGAAAAGGATGCCGCTATCAACGAGGAAATCGACAAACTCCGGCATTCTACGACGAGGTCGTTGCTCGAGCGGAGGGACGTCATCATCGTAGCAAGTGTCTCATGCATCTATGGGATAGGATCGCCGGAGAATTACAAAAACATGCACGTGGTCCTGACCGTTGGACAGTCATTGAGCAGGGAAGACCTCTTGGAACGGCTCGTTGAAATACAATATGTTCGGAGCGATATGGATTTTCATCGTGGTTCATTTAGGGTTCGAGGCGATGTGGTCGATGTGTTCCCCGCCTATGAAGGTGACGTAGGCATCCGCATAGCATTTTTTGGAGACACTATTGAGGAGTTGTCTCTGATCGATCCCCTCAGGGGCCGAAACATGAAGGCCTGTACGCACGCGACTATTTTCCCTGCCAGCCATTACGTCACGGATCGGGATCGCCTTGAGAGGGCGATCACGATGATCGCTGAGGAGTTGCGCGAGCGGGTCAAAGAACTGCGGGCCCAGAACAAGATACTCGAGGCACAGCGATTGGAGCAGAGAACCAAATACGACTTGGAGATGCTCAAAGAAATGGGGTACTGCACTGGTATCGAAAACTACTCACGGTATCTTGACGGGAGAGGTCCTGGGGAACCGCCGTTTACCCTTATTGACTATTTCCCGAGCGAGTACCTCATGTTTATTGACGAGAGCCATTTATCCATTCCTCAGCTGTACGGGATGTACCATGGAGACCGTTCTCGAAAGCAGACATTGGTCGAATACGGTTTTCGCCTTCCTTCAGCCCTAGATAACCGTCCCCTGAGCTTCGAGGAGTTCACGGCGCGCGTCCATCAAGTGATTTACGTCTCTGCGACTCCTGCTGAATATGAATTGGAGGTAAGCGGTGGTGAGGTCGTCGAACAAGTGATCCGACCCACGGGGCTCGTTGATCCCGAAGTCAGTGTAGAAAGGGCCTCACACCAAGTCGAGCATCTCCTTTCAGAGATACGCCGGACAGTGGCCAAGGGCGGACGTGTACTCGTGACTACGCTCACCAAACGTCTCGCTGAGGATCTTACCGATTATTTTTCCGAGATGGGGATTCGGGTGAAATACCTTCATTCGGATATCAAGACCCTTGAGCGTATGGAGATCCTAAGGGATCTGCGTCTCGGGGTGTTCGACGTATTGGTAGGTATCAATCTGCTCAGAGAGGGCCTTGACCTTCCAGAAGTTTCACTGGTAGCCATACTCGATGCCGACAAAGAAGGATTTCTTCGTTCCGAGCGATCCCTGATACAGACATTTGGAAGGGCCTCTCGAAATGTCCACGGCAGGGTGATCCTGTATGCCGATGTGATGACCACATCGATGAAAAGGGCGATCCAGGAAACCGAACGGCGAAGGAAAAAACAGCTTGCGTACAACCGCCGCCATGGCATCACCCCTGAATCGATTAAGAAGTCGATACGCGACATGAGAGATTCATTGTACGAGGCTGACTATGTCTCCCTGCCGATGATTCGCGAGGAGGGTGTGCCGCCGTGTTCGCCAGAACACATCTCCGAGACGATTACGCGTCTTCGTATACAGATGAAGGAGCATGCGGCAAAGCTCGAGTTCGAAAAGGCTGCAGAACTTCGCGATACGATTCGGGAACTCGAACTCATAGCACTGTCACTACGCGAATCACCAATGCAGACGTCCTGATCCGTCCATGGCCAAGGTCGCACACACTTCTGGTGCTGAGACGTGTCGTGCTTTTTGCTGCGGTTGTGCATGGCCGTGTAGGGGAAAAGGTGCATGGGCATACTAGACCAAAAGGTAAAGACGCTACCCGAATCGCCAGGTGTCTATCTCATGAAAGGGCGTCAGGGGAACGTGCTCTACGTTGGGAAAGCAAAGGATCTTAAGGCTCGGATCAGGGCGTACACTGGGGCTGGGGGATCAGGCTCGATCAAGACGCGTTTCCTGATACGCAATGTCAGCGATCTCGACTACATCGTTACTAGGACGGAGAAGGAGGCCCTGCTTCTGGAGCATACGCTGATAAAGCGCTACAAACCGCCTTACAATGTGGTTTTCAAGGACGACAAGACATTTCTCCATATTGTGATTGATACGAGCAGTCCGTATCCGCGGCTTGCTCTGGCGCGTAGGCCTGATGCTCGGCAAGGAGTGCTCGTCTTTGGGCCCTACACATCTGCCTCTGCAGCTAGGGAGACGCTTCGACAGATCCAGCGATTGTATCCCCTTCGAACCTGCAAGGACAGGGAATATTCCACAAGGAGACGACCATGTATTCATTACCAGATGCGCCGATGCCTGGGACCTTGCTCTGGTGAGGTGTCCCAAGATGCCTACAGGGAGCTCGTAGACCAGGCTGTCATGATCCTCCAGGGAAGGAATGAAGAACTTGTGAAGCTGTTAGAGCAAAAGATGGAGGAAGCGTCGGAGGCGCTTCGCTACGAGGAAGCTGCAACACTACGCGATAGAATACGTGCGATACGAACAACGATCGAGCAGCAGCGCGTTGTAGACACGTCGGAGAAAGATCAGGACGTCATTGGTTTTTATCAAGAGGGGCCTCGAGCCGAAGTATCGGTCCTGGAGATAAGGAACGGTCGTCTGGTTGGATGCAAGGGATTTTCGTTCCCGCAGCTCGCAATGGAACCTCCGGAGCTTCTCGCTTCTTTTCTCCTTCAGTATTACGACCGGCAGGCTGAGCCCGGGGGGCCCCTGGAGGTAGTCCTCCCTTTCGAACCAGAAGGGATGAGTGCTGTAGAGGAATCACTCTTTGAGATGGGACAGGGCAAGGTGACGCTCTTTGTGCCAAGGCGATCAAAGAGGCGTGAGCTTGTGCGTATGGCGAACCTCAATGCCAAGACCAGATTTCAGGAACGAAGGGCTGAAGAGCGTCGCCACGTTATGGCTTTGGAGGAGATCAGAGCGAAGCTTGGGATGGAGAGGCTTCCTCGGCACATCGAATGTATAGATCTTTCGTCACTTCAGGGGACGATGTGTGTTGGAGCACGTGTGACGTTCAAGGAAGGGTTGCCGTATAAGGACGGATATAGAAGATACAAGATTACAATGCCAGTCGGAGCAGACGATTACGCAATGATGTACGAAGTGTTGATGCGCAGTTACCGTCACACACAGGATGGCAGCGAACTGCCTGATTTGCTTCTGGTAGATGGAGGAAGAGGGCATGTGGCTGTCACTGTCAGGGCACTGAAGGACATAGGCATCCGTAGCGTCAGCGTTGCGGGTATTGCGAAAGCTCGACATCAAGGCCCCTGGCCGTTGGGTGAGGTAGAAAAGCAGGGTGAAAGAGATCGAATATTTGTTCCTGGCAGGGTTGACCCTGTCCGTTTTGATCCACACTCAGCAGGATTTCGGCTGCTGCAGCACATACGAAACGAGGCACATCGGTTTGCCCAGGCATATCATCATCACCTTCGTTCAAAAGCGATAGAACATACAGGTCTTGATGGGATCCCTGGTATAGGAAAAGCCAGGAAGCGGATGCTGATGATAACCTATGCAGGTGATCTTGAGCACATTCGAAACGCCACCGTAGAGGAGTTGGCACGAATCCCGGGTATCACGAAAAGCGTCGCCAAGCGGGTATGGAATCATTTTCACGTGTCTTGTGACAACGCAGGACCGTACACTAAGAAATCCAGTTCGTAGCGATTCTTCATGAAATATCCGTTAGTCCCCCCTCTTGTAGTGTGTGTGCTCGGAATCGTTGCGGGCTACTACGGGGTTGGAAATGAGGATTCCTGGCTGCTCCCCAGTGTATGTGCAACAGGTGTAGCAGGCCTGTGTGGGTTCCTGGCCATTGCGAGGAAGTGGAGGACAGCATTCCTCCTGGCATGCATCTTCCTGGCAAGTGTTTCATCAGTCAAGATCAGACTAAATCCGCGGCTTCCTAAGGATCACATTGTTCACCTTCCCAAAGGGACGCCCACACTCCTGGAAGGGACGCTCTATCGAGATCCTCTGTTTGACGAAACCCACACCAAGCTTTTTCTCCGGACGAGCCTCGTACGTGGACCAGGACCTCCAAAACGGGTTCAAGGCGATCTCGAACTGTTTCTCCCCGAACGACTTGAGCACCTCAGAGAAGGCGATATCGTCGTGGTTGAGGCACGCCTTCGAGATCCTCGAACTTATGGGAATCCAGGAGAATCCGACCTCGTGAAACGGCGGTTTCTGAAAAGGATCTATGTGCAGGGGACGGTTGCCGAAGCCTTTAGATTGATACATCTGGGGAATGCGAAGCATTTTGGCATAAGATCGCTTGTTGCCGCTGTGCGGGATCATACAAGAGCATTTCTTCGTCAGGTGCATGATCCCTGCGCACAGGGATTGCTTTACGGCCTGATCGTGGGAGATAAATCCTTGATTCCTCAAGAGGTGAGAGAGAGTTTTCGTAAGACCGGCCTCTCCCACTTACTAGCCATCTCTGGCCTTCACGTAGGGCTCGTGGGTCTGTTCGTGTACGGGAGCGTACGCTTTCTTCTGAAGCGATCCTCGTGGATTCTTGTTCGATGGCCGATACGCAAGGTTGCTGCCGTATCGAGCCTTCCCTGTGCTGCGTTCTATGTGCTTATCGCCGGCAGTCCGGTGACGGCTGTCAGGGCTTTGCTCATGGGACTGGTGGTTATAGGAGCAGTGCTGAGCAACAGAGTCACTGCAGTCAATAACGGGGTTGCATTGGCAGCGCTCGTTATCCTTATTGTCGAGCCTGGCTCCTTGTTTTCTCCTGCATTTCAGCTTTCTTTTGCAGCTGTTGTGGCCATTACGACTGGGGCTTCTCGGCTCAAAGACCTCATCCACAAGACACCAGACCAGCCAGAAGGCACAAGGACCAGGATGTCCCTTGTATCGTCGTGGCTCTTCAAACGTCTCACAGAGGCTTTGTGCGTGTCGGTTGCAGCACTCCTAGGCACTGCGCCGCTTATTGGGTATTACTTCTATCAGATAAATCTTGTTGGGATTATCGCCAACGTGCTTGTAGTTCCACTAGTAGGATGGATAGCCATCCCGTGTGCGTTTGTAGCGAGTATGCTTTCTATAGTGAGTCGTGCCATTGCCACTGTCCCATTGGCTTGTTCGGTATGGGTCCTCAAGGCCGCAATGGCGACGGCAGCGGCGTTGTCAAAGGTGCCCTTTGCGTCCCCGCATATAGGATCGCCCACCCTAGCGGAAATGGTCGTATGGTATTTCGCTTTGATCCTTTTGGTCTGGAAACCTCGCACCCGTCTATGGAGATTGTGTGTGGTGGGCTGTGGTGTTTTTTTCTGCCTATCAGGGATATGGGCATGGCTTGGTCCGCGGTTTTCCACCGATCTGGTGGTGACGTTTCTCTCGGTCGGCCAGGGGCAGAGTATTTTTGTAGAACTGCCTGGGGGCAAACGTATGCTTATCGACGGAGGCACGGCGCGCGAAGGTGCCTTCGATACTGGCCGTCACATCATAGCCCCGTATCTCTGGAGGAGGAGAATTAAAAGAGTTGACTACCTCGTGGTGTCTCACGGAGAAGCGGACCACTACGGAGGTCTTCCCTACCTTGTGGAGCATTTTGAGGTGAGTGAGGTGTGGACTGGACCTTCTGAGGATGATGAGGCAGAAGGGTACAAATGCTTTCTTGCGCTGTGCCAAAGCCACGGCATAGCGCGAAGGATACTCCACGATGGTACACGTCCCATGGTGATCAATGGTGTTGTGATGCATGTGCTCAATCCGGGCATCCCTGATTCCACGGACGTCAGCAGTGTGAGCGACTCCACCATCTTGACCAGAAACGACCGGTCCCTTGTCCTCAAAGTAGTGTATGGAAGCACGAGTTTTTTATTCACCGGGGATATCGGTGTGAACACTGAGCAAAGACTTACCAGCCTTTACGGGGACATGCTTAACACTGCAGTCCTTGCCGTGCCTCACCACGGAAGCGATTCGTCCTCCAGCGAATCGTTTATTAGAAAGGTATGTCCAGATATTGCCATTGTAGCAACTGGTGTTGGAAATCGCTTTGGGTTTCCCAAACAAACTGTGATTGATCGCTACAGACGTCTTGGCGTGAGACTCTATAGAACTGATCTCGATGGAGCAGTATGTGTGAGGAGTTCAGGGACGGGATATTCCGTAACGACACATGCGCGAGAGCCATTGCGCGCAGTTGCGTCAATAGGTTATCAGTGACTTCGAGCGAGTGTGCCTGCACGAATTACCACTTGACCCACTCCACCTGTTTTCGAACTTCCTGGGCATAAGCGTTACGGAAGATCGACCCGGCAGGCACGTGACCAGTAACTACCGAATGAGCACCGACTACAGCACCCGCACCGATAGTGGTTCCTTTCAATATCGTAGCGCGGGCACCGATCCACACGTGATCACCAATTACAACAGGTGCGGTATCTTTTTTTCTGAAGCCTCGAGAATCGATGAAGTAATGCCAGTCCGCATCAGTGATAAGTACGTCCCATGAGATAGCGCAATCCCTTCCGATACGTACAGACTCTTTGACGACGATTTTTGTATTTGGGTTTATCAGTGTGTCTGCCCCAAGCTCGAGCACCGCACCCGGGTGGAGCCAAATGATTACTCCGTCGCCAACAACTACCTTACCAGAAACGATGAGCCGAGAATGTTCCATGAGGTGCAGGCCACCGCGGCCTCTCCACAGGTACCAAAACGTGCCAAACTGGATGTGTCCGCTTCGACGTTCTATTCGAGCCGTAGGATGGATCTTTATCCGATTACCATTGAAAAGGTAGACACCTGATAGAAAGGATTTCCAGTGTAAGAATGGGTAGACCAGATTCATGGGGTTGTGGTGTACTGCCTTGCGGATCTTACGAAGCGTCTCACTCACGTGGGCCCTCTCCTTTGCTGCACATATTCCGTCCAGGAAGGTTCGTTGTCCTTCAGGGGAAAACCTGCTACACTTGGTAGTGCGAATTGTGATGCGTTCAAACGACATTGATGTTACCATCTTCGGCTCAGAAAAGACATGGAGCAGGTACTCCTTCCCGATAGTGACGTGCGAGCGGATCTGTTTCTGTGATACCGGCACTATGTGTGCAGGCAGGAGAGCGAAGACTGCTGTCGAGGTAATTGTGCATACAATGGAGCAAGCACACGTGGAAGTTCGACACAGTCAGGCGTAGGGTGGTTGTTGACGGGGCAATGGTACATTCGCTGCAGGAAGGCAGGATCTTCTTCACTCCCTCATAGGACGGATATCGTCAAAGCCTTGTAATGGCACCCGGATGAGAGACAGAGGATGGTGTGTACGTGGAGAAGGACGGAGCCTGTGAGTAGTTGTACAGCCTCATTGGGTGCCTATCCCGTGTGATGCAGTGGTTGACAATATGGCTTAGATAAGTTAGTCTAAATTGTTTTATAATATTACGTGCCATACTGCCTCGCTGGTATCCAAGCGATACACTTGCTATATCGTGCGGGAAGCTGGCGTAGCTCAACGGTAGAGCAGCTGATTTGTAATCAGCAGGTTGCGGGTTCGAATCCCATCGCCAG
>FWPU01007987.1_pt1 | contig 18614 bp, 18 predicted proteins | sample 2228361 | NCBI WGS metagenome assembly FWPU01 (sample SAMEA103939777, study PRJEB20133) | metagenome
GAGTTTGCGGCCGGGTTGGAGGCGATCCTGCCGGCGGTGGAGGATGAGCGAGCAGGCGTGCACGGGGACGTCTCGACGTTCGGCGTGCTGACGGCGCTGTTCTTCTGGCTGGCGCGGGCGCAGGTGCCGCGGGTGGAGTGGCAGGTGGTGGAGGTGGGCCTGGGCGGGACGTTCGATGCGACGAATGTGTTCGAGGCGACGGACGTTGCGGTGATTACGCCAATTTCGCTGGAGCACACGCAGATCCTAGGGAGCACGACGACGGAGATTGCGCGGGACAAGTCGGGGATCATCAAGCCTGGGACGACGGCGGTGGTGGCACGGCAGCGCGACCCGGCGGTATTGGAGGTAATCCGGGAGCGGTGCGCGGAGGTTGGGGGGGAGCTGGTAGATGTCGGTGCCCGGTATGCCGTGGAGGTGGCCGAGGTGCACCCGTGGGGGCAGCGGGTGGTGGTGCGGCGGGTGGATGGGAGCGAGCTGGAGCTGCGGACGCCGATGCTGGGGCGGCACCAGGCGGAGAACGTCGCGACGGCGGTGGCGGTCGCTGACGCGATTCGCGCGCGGGGCCACCGGCTGGACGAGCGGGATGTGGTGGAGGGGATCGCACGGGTGCGGGTGCCTGGTCGGCTGGAGGTGATGGGACAGCGGCCGCTGATGGTGGCGGACGGGGCGCACAACGGGGAGAGCGCTGCGGCACTGGCGGCGGCGTTGAAGGAGTGTTTTCGCTGGAAGCGGTGTTTCCTGGTGATTGGGGTGACGCGCGATAAGAACCTGCGGGCGATTGGGTTCGAGCTGGCACGGCTTGCGGAGCTGATTGTCTGCACGGGGTTTCGGAACCCGCGGTCGATGGACCCGTACGTGATGATCCAGGAGATCGGGTTCCTCGGCCCGCCGGCGGTGGCTGAGGAGACGGTGCCGGCGGCGATTGAGACTGCCCTGGCGCATGCGAATGAGGAGGACCTGGTGTGCATCACGGGGTCGCTGTATGTGGTGGCGGAGGCGCGGGAGGCGATCCTCGGGGAGAGCGTGGTGCGAGACGGCTGAGCGGGAGGGCCGGTGCCGGTAATGGAGGCGCGGGACGCGTGCGCTGGGGCTGGCTGGCGAACCATCCAGGGAAGGGGGTGGCGGCGTAGGTGAAGTGAAGGTCCGGTTTCGGTTGACCTGTGCCCCGTCTATCGGCAGGATAGGCGGGCCCCTGGTTCCCGCGGGCTTTCACTACATCCTCGTGGGGTTTTCCTGACGCATGAGTGCATACTGGGATTCGTACTGGCGCCGGCGGCGCATGAGCAGGCGCGGCGTGCTGGCTGGCGGTTCAGCCGCAACGCTGGGCATCGCTTCGCTGGCCATCGCGGGGTGCGGCGGCGGCGATGACGATGACACGGGCGGGAACGGCGGCGGATCGCAGCTGACGCCGACGGCCCCGACGCCGGACACGACGGAGAAGCCTGTTCGCGGCGGGACGCTGCGGTTCATGGGTGGGCCAATCGGCTCGGTCATCGACATCCATCGGACCAATACGCCGTGGGAGTCGTCGTTCCTGTGGCACTGGTGCGGCAACTTCCTGATGCGCTTCCAGAAGACGCCGCCGTACCTGCCGGAGCCAGACCTTGCGGCGAGCCAGCCGGAGATCACCGACGGTGGGACGACGCTGATCTTCAAGCTGCGGCCGGAAGCGAAGTGGCACAACAAGGCGCCGGTAAACGGGCGACAGGTGACTGCCGAGGACGTGAAGGCGTCGTTCGACCGGATCAAGGCGCTCGGCGCCAAATCGCCGCGCTCGGGCAACTACGCCGTGGTCGACAGCATCGAGGCGATCGATGCGACCACCGTGCGGTTCAAGCTGAAGGCGCCGAAGGCCGACCTGCTGAACGCAATGTCGGACCAGTACGACCTGATCATCCCCAAGGAGATTGCGGACCGCGGGGAGGATGCGATCACGAAGCCCGAGGATGTCATCGGCTCGGGGCCGTACGAGATTGCGGCATTCGAGGCGGGGCAGCGGATCGCGGTGAAGCGGCGGGCCGACGATTACTGGAAGCCGAACACGGCGTGGCTCGATGGCGCGGAGGTCGTGAACCAGACGGACAACCAGGCGAAGGTGAACGCTGTCCGCGCGAACCAGGCGGATTCGGTCGATCTGCCGGCGGACCTGGCGCGGCAGTTCGAGAATGACGCGAACTTCTACATCACCCGCGCGCCGAACCCGACGCGGGAGTGCCTGCTCATCAACCACACGAAGGAGCGGTACAAGGACCCCCGCGTGCGGCAGGCGCTCTGGCGGGCGGTCGACCGGAAGCAGGTGTACGACAACGTGTACGCGGGTGGCGGCATTGCCGGTGGCGCGATGACCCCGGCGGCCGGTGGCTGGCTGCTGCCCGAAGCGGAGCTGGCGAAGCTGCCGGGCTTCGGCAAGCGGGAGGATGAGCTGAAGGAAGCGAAGGCGCTGCTGACGGCCGCCGGGTACCCGGATGGGTTCGACGAGACGATCATGACGGCGACGGCGTTCAGCGCGAACCTGGTGACGGACGTGATTGTTTCGAACCTGCGGGAGATCGGCATCCGCCTGACGATCGACAACGTGGGGACGGACTTCGCGACGATGCTGCGGCGGCAGGTGGCTGGTGACTACAACCTGGCCGGGACGCTCTTCCTCTCGGGCCCGTACCCGGATGCGCAGCTCCTGATTTACCACCACAGCGACCCGGCGAAGGGTTCGCGCAACTACGGGAAGTTCGCCGACCCGGAGATCGATGACCTGCTGGACAAGCAGTCGGTGGAGTTCGACTACGAGAAGCGGAAGGCGATCGTGCTCGACATTCAGCGGAAGCTGGCCGAGAGGCCGGGCCCGGTGTGGATTGGCTCGCGCGTGCTGTTCTACGTGCTCAATCAGCGGGTGCGGAACTCGGTGGCGACGCCCTTCCTGGCGGGCTACGACGACGCCGAGGACGTGTGGATCCGGGCGTAGCAGCCTGGTGAGCTTCTGCTAGGATCCGGGGCCCCGGGGGTAACTCATCCCCGGGGCCTTCGTGGGAGTAGCTGTATGCAGAAGGTGATTGTGCGGCGGATTGTGCTGTCGATTCCGACGCTGCTCATCGTGTCGTTCCTGATTTTCGGGATTCTTCGGCTGGACCCGGACGCGGCCGTGGCGGCGCGGCTGGGCGAGGGGTACACGCCGGAGGCGGCGGAGCAGTTGAAGGAGGAGCTGGGCCTGAACAACAACGTGGTGACCGAGTACCTGAAGTGGCTGGGGAACCTGCTGCGTGGGGACTGGGGCACCTCGATGTACAGCAAGGAGCCGGTGCTTTCGGAGGTGCTGCCGAAGGTGGGCGTGACGCTGGAGCTGGCGCTGGTGGCCGTGTTCTTTGCGGTGGTCATCGGGATCCCGATCGGGGTGATTTCGGCGATGCGGCAGGATAGCTGGCTGGACTACCTGTTGCGCGGGTTCTCCATCCTGGGGCTTTCGGTGCCGGGATTTGTGGTGGCGACGTTCGTGCTGGCGTTCCTTTCGATCCAGTTCAAGTGGATCCCGCCGACGCAGTACGCGGCGCCGTGGGAGGACCCGGTGCGGAACTTCCAGCAGTTTGCGCTGGCCGGGCTCATCCTTTCGCTGGCGACGGCCGCTTCGGTGATGCGGTATGCGCGGACGATGATGCTGGACGTGCTGCGGCAGGACTATATCCGCACGGCGTGGGCGAAGGGTCTGCGGGAGCGGGTGATCATCATGCGTCACGCGCTGAAGAACGTGCTGCTGCCGGTGGTGACGGTCATCGGCCTGACGATGGCGACGCTGGTGGGTGGGACGGTGATTTTCGAGTCGCTGTTTACGCTGAACGGGGTTGGCCGCCTGCTGATCCGGGGTGTGTACGAGCGTGACTACCCGCTGGTGCAGGGGATTACGCTGCTGTTCGCGATCGCGGTGGTGGTCATCAACCTGGTGGTCGACATTTCGTATTCGCTGCTCGACCCGCGGGCACGGGCGTAAGGGGGTTCGGCATGGCTGATGCAGCTGCGCAGATCGTGGTCACGGAGCCGCTGAGCCGGCCTGCGCCGGGCGCGGTCGCGCGGTTCCTGGGGTTTTTCAAGCGGCTGGCGAGGACGAAGCCGCTGGGCTTCGTTTCGCTGATCATTATCGTGCTGCTGGGGGTGCTGGCTGTGGTGCCGGGGCTGTTCGCGACGCACGAGCCGGCGGATACGCGGGCCGGTGTGCGCCTGCAGAAGTACTGCCTGGGCCCGCAGGAAACGTTCCTGTGTCCGACGGTGGTGGAGCGCTCGGCGACGTTTGGGGACCGGACGGTGCCTGGCAAGCTTTCGAACCCGTTTGGGACGGACCAGCTCGGCCGGGATAACTACAGCCGGATCGTGTACGGTGCGCGGAATGCGTTTTATGTTGGGCTCGGTGCGGTCGCTATCTCGACGGCGCTGGCGCTGTTCATCGGTGTGACCTCCGGGTACTTTGGGGGGAAGTACGACGCGGTGCTGCAGCGGCTGGTCGACGCGGTGATGGCGTTGCCGGTTTTGGTGGTGCTGCTGGCGGCGACGACGATGCTGGGCGGGGCGAGCTTTGGGAAACTGATTGTGTTGCTGGGGCTGCTCGGCGGGTTTTCCGGTTCGCGGGTGATCCGGTCGGCGGTGATTGCGGTGCGATCGTCGCAGTTCCTGGATGCGGCGCGCGTGCTGGGCGCGACGGATGCGCGCATCATGGTGCGCCACGTGATCCCGAACATCTTCGGGCCGCTGATGGTGCAGGCGACGATCGGGATCGGGTCGATCATCCTGGCTGAGGCGGCGCTGAGCTTCCTCGGCTTTGGCGTGGTGGACCCGGATCAGCCGACGTGGGGCCAGATGTTGCAGATTTCGCAGCAGATTGCGAGCGTTCGGCCGGACCAGCTCGTGTGGCCGGGGCTGTTCATCGCGCTGGCGGTGTTCAGCTTCAACATGCTGGGGGATGCGCTGCGCGATCTGCTCGACCCGCGGCTGCGCGGGGCACGGGGCGGGTTCAGCTAGGCCGGCTGGACGGAAGGGCGGCCGGGATCGGAACCTCTGCGCATGCGGTTTATGGATCGGGTGGCGGCCGGCCGCTTTGCTGTTGCGCTCGAGATTACGCCGCCGCAGCGGCACCTGCCGCGGGTGCTGCTGCGGCGGGCGCGTCTGCTGGGGGATGCGGCGCAGGCGATCAACGTTATCCAGCGGCCGGAGCGGCAGCCGAGCCTCGAGGCATGCCTGGAACTGAAGGCGGCCGGGCTGGAGCCGGTGTGGCACCTGGTGGCGCGGGGCACGACACGCGAGGAGGTGGCTGCGGCGGCAGCGCGCGCGGAGGCGGGCGGGATCGAGCAGGTGCTGTGCATCGCCGGGGACCACCAGGGGCGGGCAGATGAACCATCGATTACGGTGCGGGCGGCGATCGGGGTGGTGCGCGAGGTGATGCCCGCCGCGGTGGTTGGTGCGACATTCAACCAGTACGCGCGGGACTCGGAAGCAGCGCTGCGCAATCTGCTGCCAAAGCTGGCGGCAGGGGCGTCGTACATCCAGACCCAGCCAACGTTCGACACCGCGCAACTGGAGCGGCAGGTGGCAGCGGTGTACGTGGAGGCGGGCGAGGTGACCACGATTGCGATGGCGATGCCGCTGCTGACCGCGGAGGCTGGCGAGCGGATCGCGGAGCGCCTGCGGCTGACGCTTCCGGACCGCCTGCGGGACGTGCTGGCGACGGGAAACGAGCGAGCGGCGTGGGAATACTTCGAGGCGACGCTGGCGGGGCTGGTGGAGTCCGGGCGGATCGCGGGCGTGGCGATCATGACGTTTGAGATGGATCCGCCGCCCGAGACCGGCGAGCGGGTGGTGGCCGCGCTGGAGCGGGCGGGGGCGCTGTAGGGCGCGGGCGCTGAGCGTGGCGATCGCACCCGCCGATGATCGCGGGGATGGGGCAGTGCACGAGCTGCGAGGATGCACCGGCGCGCTGGCTGGTGCGCGCCTGGGGGTTGCGGCGCTTCCGGGCGTGGCGGGTGGAGCGGCCCGGCACGGTGCAGCGCGCGGAGGTGTGCGAGGCATGCGCGCAATGGCTGGCCGGGCTGGTGGTGGATGCGCGGTCGGGGGCCGAGACGGGGCTGCTGGGCGCACCGGGTTCCGGTGGGCGGCACCTGGTGTTCGATGACCAGTGCGCGGCGTGTTGCGACTCGCCGACGGAGGTGGCGTATGGGCTGCGCTGGGAGTGCGATGGGGCCGTAGCGGGGGAGCTCTTCCTGTGCCCGGGATGTGCCCGGTGGCTGCTTGGCCTGGCCACCGCGGGGCGCACGGCACGCGGGCGGGGAGAGCGTCGCCTCGATGGCCCGTACGGCGTGTGGCCGCATCCCCGCCTGCGCGGGCTGAGCGTCTGGCTCGATGCGGACGACCCGGGGCTGGAGCGCCTGGTTGCGATGGCGGCAGCCAGCATGGGGATGGCCCGGGCGCCACTGCCGGGCGGGGCAGACGTGGCAATCGTGGAGGCGAGCGCCCGGGGGCGGGCCCGGCGGGCAGCGGCTCGGCTGGGCGCTGGGGCGCGCGCGGTGATCGTGGCGTCGCCGGCCGGGTCGGGGGTTGACACGCTCGCGGCGATGGCCGCTGGCGCGGCGGGATGGATGACGGTGCCATCGACGCCGCAACAGCTGACGTGGGCGATAGCGCGGGCGGTGCGGCGGGAGGTGCGGTCGGCGGCCATCGACCCCGGGACAGGGCTGCCGATCGCGCTGCGGGACGCGATCGAGCGTCCGTGGCTGGCGGTGCGGCCGCCTCGGGGCGAGGAAGGCTGGGCGGCGGCGTGGCAGGTGCGGCGGTTTTCGCGCGGGTATGACGAGGTGGCGGTGGTGGACGGCGAGCTGGCCGTGGTGCCGGTGGCGCCCCCCGGGTCGGTGGGCCGGGTGCGGGAGCGGCTGCTGGAGATCCTGGGACCGGGCTGGGAGGTGGAGCTGGCGCTGCCCGGGCAGCCTGGCCTGCGACGGCTCGATGCTGCGGGGTAAGGGGGCGGGGAGTGGGGGGATTCCCCAACGGCGGGCCGGGATGGATTGTGGCATGCTTGCGGCATGTACACGGCCCGGGTGACCGCGGAGGGACGCCTGCTGATCGAGGCGAGCGAGCGGCTCTCGACGGCGGAGGCGCTGCGCATGATTTCGCAGGGGTTTGCGCTGGCGGAGGCGGGCGCCCTGACGGACCTCGTGGTGGACGTTCGACAGGTGCGCCGCGGGCCCGGGCAGTGGCTGGTGCTGGGTGCGCTCATCGCGAGCCGGATGGAACCGGTGATGCGGCTCGCGGTCATCGCGGGACCGCAACAGGCGGGCGTGGCGCGCCGGATCCTCCGGTATGCGGGGCTGCGAGACCGGGCGCGGCTGGTGGCGGATGAGCGGGAGGCGGTGCGCTGGTTCGCGGAGCGGTTCCGGCAGCGCCAGGAGGTGAGCCCGGAGCCCGGCGATGTCGCCCTGCGGGAGGCGGAGGAGATCAGGCCGACGGCGGGATGACCGTGGCCTCGCCTTCTACCACGACCTTCCCCTCCTGGTTGGTGACGGTGGTTCGGAAGCGGACCCAGCGGCGCTGCTCGAGCTTTTCGATGGCTTCGACGCGGGCGGTGATGGTATCGCCAATGAAGACCGGTGCGCGGAAGTTGAGGGTCTGGCCGACGTAGATGGTGCCCGGGCCGGGAAGCTGCATGGCGAGGACGGTGGAGATGAACGAACCGGTGAGCATGCCGTGGGCGATGCGTTGCTTGAACATGCCGCGGGCGGCGCTCACGGCGTCGACGTGGGCAGGGTTGAGGTCGCCGGTGATGCCTGCGAAGAGGTAGACGTCGGTCTCGGAAAGGGTCTTGGTGAAGGAAGCGGAATCGCCGATGGAGATGTCGTCGTAGGTAGCCATGCGGGGAAGGATGGGGCCGGCGCCGGTTCCAGTGAAGGGCGGCTACGGTGTCGGCAGGAAGAGCTGGTAGCGGCCGGCCACGGGCGTGCCGGCGGCGAGCGGGGCCTCGATGACGAGGGTCATGGGGCCGAGTGACTCGCCGACGACGGTGCGTGCGGCGGCGACGATGGTCACGTTGCGGCCCTGGCCCGAGGCGACGACAACTTCGGAGCGGCCCCCGAGGGTAGCGAGGGCGGGGAAGGACTGGCCGGCGGCGGCGAGGATGGCAGAGCGGAGGTTGAGCTGGCCGAAGAGGCGGGAACTGTTGGCGATCCAGAGGTCGACGAGGACGACGTGGGTCATGCCGGCGGTCTCCTGGCGGTGGATGGCCGAGGCGAGCTGGAGGGACTGGCTGCCGCCGGCGGCGACGAGGATGCAGGAGAAGTAGTCGATGGGGTAGACGGCGGCGCGGGTTGCGCGGATGGAGATGCCGCTGATCGCCTGTTCGACGTTGAGTGCGATGCTGGACTCGCGGAGGGTGCCGCACTGGGTGGGCTGGTCGAGCAGGGCGGGGTCGACGGTGGGCTCAGCGGCGGGGCTGGGCGTGGAGCGGGCGCCGGCGACTTCGGCGGCGGTCGAGGGCTCGGCGGGGGCCCCGGGGGTAGGAGTCGGGGGCTGCGGTGTTGGGGAAGGGGGGATCGTGGGGGACGAGGGCACGGCAGCGGCGCGGATATCGGCATCGGCGCTGGTGTGCTGCGGGTTCGGCTGGACGGTGATGGCGAGTGCGAGGGCGCCGACGATGACGGCCGCGGGGAGGAGGTAGGCCGGCCGGAGGAAGCGCCCGAGGACGGCGTTCGGTTCGAAGGCGGCCGGGGGTGTTTCGCGCGGTTTCACCGATGCGAGCGTATCGCGGGGAGCCCGGGGAGGGGATGCGGAAATCCCTGATTCGGCGGGCGGCGTACATGGATAACGGAGGGAACGCGGCTCCAGGGGTGGTGGCGGGGGCGGGCTGCGCGGGCCTCGGCGCAGCTTACGGCTCCCGTCACAGCAACGGGCAGGCGGTCACGGGTGAGCGACCCGGGCCGCCTGTTCGTTTTCCTGGCCAACCGTTCAATATTGATCAACTGTTGATCTCTGCTACATTGCCGGCGTGGCGGTGTATCGGCCGGGCAGAGCGGCGTACCTGGAGGATCCCTATCCGGAGCTTGCACGGCTCCGCGCGGCGGAGCCGGTGCACTGGAGCGCCGAGCTGGAGGCGTGGGTGCTGACGCGGTATGCGGAGTGTGAGCGGGTGCTGCTCGATGCGGAGACCTTCTCGGCGGACCCGGCGGACGAGGCAGGACCGCGGGGGGAGCGAGTGGTGGCGCACCGCCGAGCGATGCCGCTGGGCGATGTGAGCGTGCTGGGGCATGTGGACGGCGCGGTGCACGAGCGGCTGCGCGGCGCCGTGAACCGGGCATTCGGTGCGAGGGCGGTGGGCGCACGGCGAGCGGCGGTGGCGGAGCGGGTAGGTGCGCTCCTCGCTGCGGCGCGCCCTGGGGAGCCCTTTGATGTGATGGGGCAGCTTGCGCGGCCGCTGGCGGCGATGACGGCGATGCATCATTTCGGGCTGCCGCCCACGACGTGGGAGGCATTCTACGGGGCCGCGCTGGCCGTGATGCGGGCACGGGTCGATGGGCTGGAGGACCCGGGGGCGGCACCAGCGGCAGTTGCGGCGGCGGAGTTCATCCTCGGGCTGTTGGCCGACGCGATGGAGGCGAGCGCCGGGGACGGTGACGAGGGCAGCCTGGCCGCCGAGCTGGGGCGGGCGATCGACACGGGCGCGATCTCGGCGGGCGAAGCGGTGATGCTGATGGTGCACATCGCGCTGGCCGGGAACGGGCCGACGGCGATGGCGCTGGGGACGGCCCTGTGGGCTCTGGCTGGCGATGCGGCGGCGCGGGAGCGGATGAGCAGCGAGGAGGGGGTCGCGGCCGCGGCGGTAGAGGAGACACTGCGCTGGGACAGCCCGACGCACTGTGTGCCGCGGTTTGCGCGGAAGGCGACCGAGCTGGCCGGACGGCGGATCCGGGCGGGGCAGCGGGTGCTGGTGCTGGTTGGCGCGGCGAACCGCGACCCGGAGGTGTTCCCGGAGCCGGATCGATTCGACCTCGAGCGGGCGGGGGCGCGGCACCTTTCGTTTGGGGTTGGCCCGCACTACTGCCTCGGGGCACCGCTGGCGCGCCTGGAGCTGGCGACGGCGCTGGCCGCTGCGGTGCGGGCGCTCGGGGCGTACGAGGTGGTTGAGGCGAAGCGGGGCGGCTCGCTGGAGGTGCAGGGGTTCGAGCGGCTGGTCGTGATACCGGGCGCGGTGGGTTCGCCGGGCTAGGCGGGAGGAAGGAGCGGGGCGTAGCGGCGGGCGCCCTGCAGACCAAGGCGCTGGAGGAGATCGGCGGGAGCCGCGGCGAGGCCGGGGATGGGCGCGGGCCAGATTTCGGCCAGGGGCGCAAGGACGAAGGCTCGCTCGGCGATGCGCGGATGGGGGATGGTGAGGTCCGGGGTGTGGAGCTGGAGTTCGCCGTAGAGCAGGATATCGAGGTCGATGGGGCGGGGCCCCCAGCGACGGCCGGGGCGGCGGCCGAGGTCGTGCTCGATGCGCTTGAGGGCCGCGAGGAGTTCGCCCGGGGCGAGGTTCGTCTCGGCGAGGAGGGCGGCGTTGAGGAAGGGCGGCTGGTCGGCGGGCACGGGGGGTGTCTCCCACACGGATGAAGCGCGGGAGGGGGTGACGCCGTGGTCGGGGAGGGATGCGACTGCTGCGCGGAGGTTGCCGAGGCGGTCGCCGATGTTGGCACCGAGGGCGATGGCGACGGTGGTCATGGGGGCGGGGGCTGGCGCAAGTTGGCGCGGACGATGGCGTCACTCATGCGGGCGACGCGGGCCATGGCGGCGACATCGTGGACGCGGACGAGGTCGGCGCCAGCGGCGATGGCGAGGGCGACGGTGGCGGCCGTGCCCTCGAGGCGCTGGTCGACCGGGAGGTCGAGGACGAGGCCGATGGTCGACTTGCGGGAGGTGCCAACGAGCAGGGGGAGCTCGAAGCGCCAGAGCTCGGGGAGGCGGCGGAGCATCTCGAGGTTCTGCTCGGGGGTCCAGCCGAAGCCGAACCCGGGGTCGAGGATGATGTGCGCGGGTGGGATGCCGGCCTGTGCTGCGATGGCGAGGGTGGCTTCGAAGCCGCCTGCAATATCGCCGGCGACATCGTGGAATGGACGACCGCGCTGGTTGTGCATGGCGATGAGGGGTACGCCCGCGCGGGCGACGACGGTGGCCATGGCAGGGTCGCGGCGGAGGCCCCAGATGTCGTTGACGGCATCGGCTCCGGCGGCGATGGCGGCCTCGGCGACGGCGGCGTGGTAGGTATCGACGGAGATGGGAAGGGAGGTGGCGGCGCGGACGGCTTCGAGGCAGGGGAGCAGGCGGCGGAGCTCTTCGTCGGATTCCAGCTCCTGGGCGCCGGGCCGGGAGGATTCGGCGCCAATATCGAGGATATCGGCGCCCTCGGCCTCGAAGCGGCGGGCGAGGGCGGCAGCGGCGGCCGGGTCACCACCCAGGCCATCGCCGCTGAACGAGTCGGGGGTGACGTTGATGATGCCCATGATCCAGGTGCGCTCGCCCCAGCGGAAGTCGCGGTCGCGGATGCGGAGGGCGGGGGCGGCGTAGGTGCGGGTAAGGGGCCAGGCGATGGGAATGGTCATCCGGGGATGATTTCGAATTCCTGTTCGATGGGCTGGCCATCCTGGATGTACCAGACGCGGACCTCGGGATTGGCGCGGTCGGCGACGCCGATGACGAAGTGGACGAAGGGGGGGCCGAAGAAGGGGCCCATGACGCGGATATCGGTGGGGCTTGGGACGGCGGGGGAGCCGGTGTGGGAGTGGTAGAACCCGGCGAGTTCGGCGCCAGCGGCGTCGATGGCCTCCTCGTGGCGGCGGGTTTCGAGGGGGTCGATGCTGAAGCGGTAAGGGCTCTGCTCGACGTTACGGGCGCGGCGGATCTCGGTGACGACGCCATCGCGGGCGGCGATGAGGCCGCAGGCTTCGATGGGGGCATCTTCGAGGGCGTGGGCGACCATCTGGTCGACCTGTTCCCTGGTGAGGCGGATGACGACTGCCACAGCGGCTCCGGGGTGAGGGGTTGGTGTGGCGTCATTGTAGGGCGCGGTGGCCGGTGAAGCGCGAAGGGGGCGCCCGGGCCGGTGGGCCGGGCACCCCCTCGCAGCGAGGACGGGCGTGATGTTGGGGTCAGGCGTTCTGTTCGCACCAGAGGGTGAAGACACCCTTCTCGGCAGCGGGGATGTCGGTGCGGGAGCCGGCTGTCGCGGCGACCCGGAGGTCGGGGGAAGGTTCGGTGACGGGGACGGCGACCGTCTTGAGAATATCGGCGACCTTGAAGTTGTCGTCCTCGACGACGAGGACGGTGACGAGGCCAAAGAAGCCGGCCGCGCTTTCGGCGTGGCTGAGGACGTGGCAGTGGAAGGCCCAGAGGCCGGGTTCGAAGCAGTCGATGATGGTGTCGTAGCGGTTGCCGGGCGGCACGTCGATGGTGTCGCACTTGTAGGGCTGGGGCAGCATGTAGCCATCGACGGCGATGACTTCCATGGCGAGGCCGTGGAGGTGCATGGGGTGGTACATCATGCCCTCGTTCATCCAGCGGACGAGGATGCGCTCGCCTTTCTTGGCGATGAGGGCGTCGGTAGCCGGGAAGCCCTTGCCGTTGAGCGTGTAGCCGAGGAGGGAGTCGTTGAGGATGAGGATGTACTCGCGGTCGTACTTGGGGTAATCCTTGGGGTCGGCGGGGTCGACGATGAAGGCGCCGAGGAGGCCACGGTTGACCTGGTCGGCGGAGTCGTGGTGGGAGTGGTACATGTGGGAGCCGGGGTTCTTGAGCGTGAACTCGTAGGTGAAGGTTTGGCCCGGCTCGATGGGGTCCTGGGTGACGAAGGGGACGCCGTCCATGGTGTAGGGGACGTGGATGCCGTGCCAGTGGACGGCGGTGCTTTCGGTGAGGTTGTTTTTGACGTTGACGCGGACGCGGTCGCCGACTTTGCCGCGGAGGATGGGGCCGGGGATCATGCCGTTGTAGCCGCGAGCTTTTTCGACCTGGCCCGGGGCGACCTCCCAGTCGATTTCGTCGACGGTGAGGTCCCAGACCTTGACGCCGTTTTCGATGCGGGGCTCGAGGGGGATGTTGCCGCGGCCCTTGGTGATGGGGGCCTTCTGGTTGCGGAGGAAGTCGACGATGCCCTTCTGGTGGTCGGCGTCGATTTTCTTCCAGCGCTCTTCGCTGGCGTTGGTACCGCCGGATGCCGGGGTTGGGCCGGGTTTGACGTTGCCGGGGGCGACGCCGGTGGGTTCGGCCTGGCTGCCGGTTGGGTCTTCGTAGCAGGCGCTGGCGAGGACGGCACCGGCGACGGGGAGTGCGGCGCCGACGGCACCGGCGCGCTTGAGGAAGCGGCGGCGGTCGAGCCGGGGCGTGGCGGCCTGGGCGGGTGCGGTGGGTTCGGTCATGGAGCGTGGTCCTCCTGTGCGACGTGTCGCATGGGTATCGTCGCCGGGCCGGGGGCTGGTGGAGACGGCCAGAGGGCCGGGAACGGCGGTCCGGTCGGTCATTCGTGAACGATTTCGCAAAGTTGGGGCGGGTGGCCGGCGAAGGGGGCCCAGTTGGGCACTCGCGCGCGGCGGCGGAATGGGTCATGCTTTGGCCACCAGCGGAAAGGATGGACGACCATGGCTGAGAACGGACCGATTCTCGTGCCGCTCGATGGTTCGAGCCTGGCGGAGCACGCCCTGGTGGATGCGGCGTGGCTGCGACGGGTGACCGGGCTGCCGGTGCGGCTGCTGCATGTGGCGGAGCACGATGGCACCGCGGAGGAGCGGCAGCATGTCGCGGAGAAGTTCCGGGAGTACGCCGAGGGGCAGGCGGCGAAGCACGGGCTGGGGGAGGCGGTGTGCGACGTGGTGTGGGGCTCACCGGCGAAGGAGATCCTGCAGGCGGCCGAAACGGCCTCGTTTGTTGTCCTTGCGACGCACGGGCGGGGCGGCTTCAAGGCGATGGTGCTGGGGAGCGTGGCGGACAAGGTGATCCGGGGGTCGAAGGTGCCGGTGCTGGCCGAGCCGGGGACGGAGCCGCCGCAGCCACCGGGCGAGGGGCGGCCGATCGTGGTGGCGCTCGATGGTTCGGAGGAGGCGGAACGGGGGCTGGCGCTCGCGCGGGAGCTTGGCACGAAGGCGGGGATGCCGCTGGTGCTGCTGCGCGCGTACAGCGTGCCGCCGCCGGCGGGGATCGAGTTCTCGTACTACCCGGCGGATCTTTCGGCGACGCTGGAAGCCGCGGCGAAGGAGTACCTGCAGGCGACGGCGAGGGACGGGGAGCGCACGGTGCTGGTGCAGGGGGATGCGGCGACGGCGATCCTGGAGGTGGCGGAGCAGGAGAACGCGAGCATGATCGTGGTCACCTCATCGGGGAAGGGGCTGGCGCGACGGCTCGCGCTGGGGAGCACCACCGACCGGGTGGTGCACGGGACGCACCGGCCGGTGCTGGTGGTGCCCACGCACCACGACTGATGGCGCAGGGCGCGATGTCGGCGCAAGGCGCGGGGAAGCGGAAGGCACCCGGGCTGGAGCTTTCGCGCCTGGAGCGGCGGGCCGCGGCGTGGATTGCCGAGGGCGGGCTGGACGAGGCGACGTTCCTGGCTGCGTACAACCTGAACTCGGCCGGGCAACTGCTTGGCAGCGCGCTGAACCAGGCCATGCAACGGACGCTGGGGCTGACCTACGAGGCGTGGCGGATCCTGTGGCTGCTGCAACTGGTGCCGAGCAGTGAACCGCGCCGGCTGGCGCACACGCTGTGGCTGAGCCGGCCGGCGGTGACGGCGGCGCTGAACCGACTGGAGGCCGAGGGGTACGTGACGCGGACCCGTGCAACGAACGACCGGCGCCTGGTGGTGGTGGAGGCGACGGCGGCCGGGCGGGAAGCCGCGGAGCGGGGACGCGCAGCGTACGTTGAGCTCATCCGGCTGCTGTTCGATGGGCTTGATGCGCGGGCGCGGGAGCAGCTCTCGGCGCTGGCGCGAGCGTTCTGGCTGGGAAGCTACGAGCTGGCCAGGCGGGCGGGGATGGAACCGAAGGTCCGCCCCGGGGTGACGGAACTGCCGCGGGATGGGGAGTGAGCCCAGGGCAGGCGCGACTGGCGTACGTTGACGCGAAGGTTAGAATAGGCGCCCGGAGGGTAGCCTATGGCATCGGGACCGTTGCAGGGCGTTCGTGTCCTGGAGTTTTCGCAGATCATCGCGGGGCCGTTCTGCGGCATGCACCTGGCGGATATGGGGGCGCAGGTGACGAAGTTCGAGCCGCTGGAGGGCGAGCCGTGGCGTGTGTTCGTGGAGCTGGTGCCGAAAGAGTCGCGGACGTTCGCGAGTCTGAACCGGGGGAAGCGGGGCGTGGCGATGGATATGACGCGACCGGAGGCGCAGGAAGTTATCCACCGGCTGGTGCGCGATACCGATGTGGTGGTGATCAACTATCGGCCCGGCGTGGCGGAGCAGTTGCGGATCGACTATGAGACGCTGCGTCAGGTGAACCCGCGGCTGATCTATTGCGAGAACACGGCGTATGGGCGGTATGGCCCGCTGGCGCGGCGCGGTGGCTACGACCTGGTGGTGCAGGCGATGACGGGGCTGATGGCAGGCGAGGCGAAGATGCAGGGCGATGTGCCGACGTACATCTACCCGGCGGTGGCGGACTACGCGACGGGGATCCAGATGGCGAACGCGATCTGTGCGGCACTGTACTACCGGGAGCGCACGGGGAAGGGGCAGCGCATCGACTGCACCCTGATGGGGACGGCTATTGCGATGCAGACGAGCCAGTTCACGTGGATCAGGGCATTCGATGAGCAGGTGATCCCGCCGATGCTGGCCGAGCTGCAGCAGGCGCGGGCGGAGATGAAGAGCTTTGCCGAGCAGGTAGCGGTGCACAATAAATACCGGCCGGCCGCGGTGGGGAACATCTACTACCGGGTGTACCAGACCAAGGATGGGTTCATTGCGGTGGGGGCGCTGAGCCAGTCGCTTCGCCTGAAGGTGCTGGCGGCGACGGGGCTGCGGGATCCGCGTTTCCGGGAGGATGGTTCGTACGAGGTGAACCCGCCGGGGTGGGAGGTGGAAGGGCCGAAGCTGGTGAAGGAGGCGGAGGCGCTGTTCCGGACGAAGACGACGGAGGAGTGGGCGGAGATCATGGAGCGGCATGGGGTGCCAGCGGGGCCGCTCTTCTTCATCGAAGAGCTGTTCGACCACCCGCAGACGCTGGCGAACGGGCTGCAGGTGGAGCTGGAGCACCCGTTGCTGGGTCCGTACAAGATGGTGGGGCCGCCGTTCCAGATGTCGGAGGCGCCGCTGGCAGCCCAGGGGCCGAGCCCGATGCTGGGCGAGCACACGGACGAGGTGCTGGCAGAGGCAGGGCTCGATGCGGCAGCCATTGCCCGGCTGCGCGAGGCGGGTGTGGTGCGGTAGGGCGGTGGCCCGGGGCGGACGGCGCGAAGTGGCGCTGTGCGCGCCCGGCCTGGCGGGGCACACTCGGGGCACACCATGCACTGGGAGGGCCCCGATGGCTACGTGGTACGACGGGATCGACGAGGAGCGGCGGCGCTTCATCGAGGCGCAACACGTGTTCTTCGTGGCGACGGCGCCGGCCGACCCGGCGGACGGGTACCCGAACCTTTCGCCGAAGGGAAGGACGCTGCTGAGAGTGCTGGGGCCGAACCTGGTCGGGTGGCTCGACTACCCGGGCAGCGGGAACGAGACGGCGCGGCACCTGGCCGAGCAGGATCGGATCACGGTGATGTTCTGTAGCTTCGATGCGACGGCTGGGATCGTCCGGCTGTATGGGAGAGGGCGGCGCGTGGACCTGGGCGACCCGGAGCTGGCGGCCTACCGCGATGCGTTCCGCGATGACTTCCACCCGTATGTGCGGCAGGCGTTCTTTGTGGAGGTGGAAGCGGTGCAAACGTCGTGCGGGTATGCGGTGCCGCGGATGGCGTACCAGGGGGAGCGGGACACGCTGGACCGGTACTGCGAGCGGAAGTACGTGCCGCGGGAGATGCGGGACGGGGTGCCGGCGGCGGGGCCGCTGCGGCCGAAGGAGCCAGGCAGCTAGGCGAGGGCGGCGCGGAAGGCCTCGACGGTGCGGCGGATGCCTTCATCGAAGGGGACGGTGGGCTCCCAGCCGAGCTCGGCGCGGGCGCGGGAGCAATCGAGCCAGAAGTTGCGCACGTCGCCGGGCCGCGGCGGGCCGTGGCGTGGGGGTACGGTGTTGCCGGTGGCGGCGGAGAGGGCCCGGTAGATCTCGTTGACGCTGGTGCCGACGCCGGTGCCGATGTTGGCCACAAGGGCGGGGCCGGCGTGGAGGGCGAGGAGGTTGGCGCGGACGATGTCGCCGACGTAGAGGTAGTCCTTGCGCTGTTCGCCGTCCCCGTCGATGGTGCAGGGCTGGCCGGCGAGCATGAGGCCGGTGAAGATCGCAACGACGCCGGCTTCGCCGTTGGGGTCCTGGCGGGGGCCGTAGGCGTTGCCGTAGCGAAAGATGGTGTACTCGAGGCCGGCGGAGCGGGCCGCGAGCTGGATGTAGAGCTCACCGACGTACTTGGAGACGCCGTAGTTGGAGCGCGGTTCGATGGGGTGGTCCTCGGTGACGGGGAGGGAGCGGGGCTCGCCGTACACGGTTCCGCCGGAGGAGGCGTAGATGAGCTTGCGGACGCCGAGCTGGGTGGCGAGAGCGACGATGCGGGCGGTGCCGCCGCCGTTGATTTCGAGGTCGTGCACGGGGTCGGCCTGGCCGACCTTGACGCTAGCCTGGGCGGCGTGGTGGTTGATGACCTCGGGCTGGACGTCGCGGAGGATGCGTTCGAACTCGCGGGCGTGGATATCGACCTCGTAGAGGCGGGCGTCGCGGTGGACGTTGGAGCGACGGCCGGTGGAGAGGTTATCGACGACGACGACTTCGTGGCCGGCTTCGATGTAGCCATCGACAATGTGGGACCCGATGAACCCGGCGCCGCCGGTGACGAGGATGCGCATGGTCCCCAGTGTGGGGGGCGGGGGCCAACGGGCAATGCGAGGGGGCGTCTACGCGGGCTGACGGAGGCGGGCGAGGCCCCAGCCGATGGCGGCGCAGGTGGCGCCGGCGATGAGACCGCCGAGGAGGATGGGGCCGAGGAAATCGGAGATGGGTGCGCCGGAGGCAACCTGGGCCCACTTGGCGACGCCGACGTTGAGAGCAAAGCCAGCAGCGAATCCCCATGCGGCCCACTGGCGTTCGCGCGGGGTGCGGCCGAGTTCGAGCTCGGCGAGGACGCCGGCGAGGGGGTTCGCCGCGTCGAGGCGGCGGGCCTCGGCTTCGAGGGCGGCGACGAGTTCGTCGATGAGGGAATCGGGGGCCGAGGCGAGGATCTGTTCGTAGGCGGCAGCCTCTTCGGCGGGCGAGCGGTGCGGGGCCCGGACCTCCTCGCGGAGGGCGGCGAGGGGGCGGGCGCAGGCATCGCAGAGGGGTCGGCCGCTGGTCCAGTCGGCGAACGGGAGCGGCCGGGAGCAGGCGGCGCAGCGGGTACGCGGCGCGGTGGCAGCCATGGTTACCCCTCGGTCGGCGGCGGCGTGGGAGTCGTGGCGCCCTCGCTGGGCGGACGCGGGGTTGGCGTTGGGCTGGGGGTTGGGCTGGGCGTGG
>FWPU01007988.1_pt1 | contig 18612 bp, 25 predicted proteins | sample 2228361 | NCBI WGS metagenome assembly FWPU01 (sample SAMEA103939777, study PRJEB20133) | metagenome
GACCGGATCTTCGTCGGTGGCGACACCGGCTGTGAGTCCTTCTCCTAGCGCGCCGTCGTAACCATCGCCTGGACGGCACGCTGCGGCGGTTCCTTCGAGTCGAGCGCGGGGCCCCGGCGGGGACGCGCCGGGACGGGGCCCACGGCGACGGCTCGGACGAGAACACCTAGCCGACGAGGGAACCGGTCGTCGGCATCCTCTCGCCCGGCCATCTCCGGGTGCAGCGCGGAGGTCGTGCCCTCCCCGTCCCCGGGTAGCCCGTCCGGGCCAGGGAAGTTCATCCCCCGCCATGGCCGTCCGGCCGGTGTCCCGGGATCCCTCCCGCGTCGACACCTCGACCGAAGGGAGGGACGATGCGGGTACGGGAGGAGCGCAAGCTGTCGCACCGGCGGCGGACGGAGGAAGAGGCCACGGGAGGCCCAGGGGCCGGGACGGACGCGTCGCGGGCGACCGACCTCCGCGACGAGATCGACGACCTGCTGGGCGAGATCGACGGCTTCCTCGAGGAGAACGCCGAGGAGTTCGTGAAGGGCTACGTCCAGAAGGGCGGGGAGTAGGAGCGACCGGGCGGGCCCCAAGCGTCCCGATGTAGGTCCCTGGGGCTCACCTCGGGTCGTCGTCGATGATGTGCTCCCCGGGCCTCCCCGTCCAGCTCGCTCGCGACGAGGTCAGCCGGTGGGAGGAGGCGGGGTCAGCGGACGGCTACCTGGTGGCGATCACCTCCAGCCGGATGGCCAGCAGGCGCCGGGCGCCGTTGCGTGACCACCGCATGCCTCGGCGCTTGAACCGGCGGTTCACGGTGAGCTCGATGTGCTTCTCGGCCGGGGCCGAGCCGTGCATCCGCTCCCCGGGGCCCATCTCGCGGCAGGTGTGCAGGTGGCCGCCGTTGTTCCCGAGGTAGATCGCGAGCTCCCGGGCCCTTGTCCGGATCCCCCCGCCAGCGCCCGCAGCAGCTCGGCGGCGAGGCGGTGGGGCGAGGCGAAGGCCCGGCGGAGCATCCTGCGGAACCGCTGCTCCTCCCGGTCGCAGAACCCCCGGATCTTCACCGCCGGGTGGAAGTGGTCGCACCGGTAGCGGGCGGAGGGGAGCCAGTCGCCGGCCAGGTTCTCGATCCAGGTCTCCCCGTCGGCCAGCAGCATGCACGCGCCGATCCGGTGGGCCCCGTCGGTCCGTTCGAGCTCGTGGGCCAGGGCCCGCCCGAAGGGATCGGGCTCGCAGGTGTCGGCGAAGACGTGTCGGTCCACGGGCCGGCGCCTCGTGCCGCCGACCTGCTCGGTCCCCGTGAAGGACACGGCGAGCTCGACCGAGGCCCCCTCGCCCTCGATCAGGCGGATCCCCGTGGCGTCCACGGCCACGGTGAGCCGGTCCGGGACCGGGCGCTCGGGGCGCGGCGGCGCCTGGCCGTCACCGAACATCGCCTCGACGTGCTCGGCACGCCGGCGCAGCTCCTGGTCGCCGTCGGCCTGGACCCATCGCCAGATGGCCCGGTGGTCCACGCGGGTGCCGACCTCGGCGGAGAGGAGCCTGGCGGCCTCCCGGTAGGGGTGCTCCGCCGCGAGCTCGAGCCCCCGCCGGCGGACGGCCGGCAAGGCCCCGTGGTGGGGGGCGAGCCCGAGGCGCTCGTCCAGGGGGAAGTACCTCGTGCCGTCCGCCCGTCGGGCCCGGCCACGGGTGATCGTCGGGTAGCCGCAGCGCTGAGGACCGTGCGTCGCCTCCCGCCGGGGCGCCTGCGGGCCCTGCGCCCGCGGCCGTGCTCCATCCGGCGGACGATCTGGCCCATCGCCTGGCGGGCCGCACGCCTGGACGCCTGCACGCACGCCTCCTCGATCCCCCCGATCGTGGCGGTTGAGGGCACCTGCACCGTGAGCGACACTGAAACCTGCACCGGGCTCTCAAGGCCGCGGCGGGCGGCTCAGCTCGGTTGATGTATCGACATCATGGGACCGGATGCTATGATGCGACCCCCGCGCGCCACGGTGACCCTGGACCCCGACCCGGAACAGCTGATCCGGCGGGCGATGCGGGAGCGGGGGCTCAGTTTCAAGCAGGCCGTGAACGAGGCCATCCGGGCGGGGCTCGGCGGCCGGCCCCGGCTCGGTTCGAGATCCCCACGTTCCGCATGGGGTTCGAGCCCTCGGTGCCCTGGAACAAGGCGCTCCGCCTGGCGGGCGAGCTCGAGGACGAGGAGCTGGCCCGCAAGCTCGCGAGCCGGAAGTGATCACCCGGGGGGGACGGGCTGAGCACCCGCCCGGACCTCTTCCCTCGCCCCTTCGCCCCCGAGGAGGCCTTCCGGGTGGTCGACGTCTGGCTGGGGGCGCCGGCCGCCGTCGTGGTGGATCCGACCGTCCGGCACCTCGCCGTGCTGCGCGGGCTCGTCGCACCGCTCGGGACGGCGGCGAACCTCGTGAACGATGCCCACCTGGCCGCCCTCGCGGTGGAACACGGTGCCACGCTCATCTCCTTCGACCGCGACTTCGGGCGGTTCCCTGGGCTCCGGTGGGAGGAACCGCCCGACTGAGGCGGGAACCCGGGGCCCGCTCGGGGCCGGGAGGCCGGGCGAGCTCCATGGCGTCCTCGGTCCCGGGTAGCCCGTCCGGGCCAGGGAAGTTGATCGCGCGCGGTGACTGTCCGGCCGGCAATGTCGGTAAGACGCTATGCGACGTACCCAGCTCTACCTCGACGAGGACCAGTACCGCTGGCTGAAGCAGCAAGCGGGTGCGAGGGGCAGCATCGCCGCGGTCGTGAGGGAGCTGATCGACCGGGCCAGGACCCGCCGCAGGGACCTGCGTCGGGACCCCCTCGTCCGGTACCTGCTGGACACGCCGGCGGAGGGGAGGCGGCGGTCGTCCGTGGCGACGCTCGACGAAGACCTCTACGGCGGGTGAGGCGGGTCTTCGTCGACACGAGCGCTTTCGTGGCGCTCAGGAACCGTCGGGAGGAAGAGCACGAGGTCGCCCGTCGGGCCTTCGCCGACCTCCTCACCGAGGGCGCGAGGCTCTTCACCTCGAACCTCGTCTTCGCGGAGACCTACACGGCGCTCCTCGTACGGATCGGACGGGAGGAGGCGATCCGGTGGGGTCGGGCCTTCAGGTCCGGGGAGGCCGTCGAGCTGGTACGGGTCGACGAGGATGTCGAGGAGGAGGCCTGGTCCATCCTCGAGACCTACGAGGACACGGAGTGGAGCTACGTGGACGCGACCTCCTTCGCGCTCATGCGGCGCGAGGGCGCCAGGGAGGCGTTCGCCTTCGACCGTCACTTCGGGCAGCGGGGCCTCCTCCTGATCCCACGCTGACCCGGGCCGGCGCGGCCCCCGGACGTCCGGGCCGGACCCGGGAGCCATGTACGATGCCGCCGTGAAGGGGTTGGAGGAGAGGCTCCGCGAGGCCCTCCAGGCCCAGGAGGACGTCCTCGTCGCCTACCTCTTCGGGTCCGTGGCCCGGGGGAGGGCGGGGCCCCTCTCGGACGTGGACGTGGCGGTCCTGCTGGCGGCGGAGGGGGACCCGTTCCCCCGGTTCCTGGAGGTCGCGGAGGAGGTCGCCCGCGTCGTCGGCCCCGAGCGGGCCGACGTGGTCCTCCTCAACGGTGCGCCGGTGGCGCTCGCCTACCGGGTGCTCCGCGACGGACGGCTCCTCGTGTGCCGCGACGAGGGGGCCCGGGTCGACCACTGGGTCCGGACGGTGGTCCGCTACCTCGACATGGAGCCCTTCTTCCGGACCTTCGAGGAGGGGCTGCGGCACCGCATCCTGGAGGGCCGGTTTGGTCGACCCTAGGGCGGTGCGCCTCCGGCTGCGGGAGGTGGACCGACGGCTGGGCGGGCTCCGCCGGATCCAGGGACGGGGGCGAGAGGCCTTCCTGGCGGACCCCGAGGTCCAGGCCGCCGCCGAGCGGCACCTCCAGGTGGCGATCCAGGGAGCCATCGACGTCGGCGCCCACCTGCTCGCCGAGGCGTCCTCGGAGACCCCCGGCGACTACGCCTCGGTCTTCGTCGCCCTGGCCCGGATCGGAGTGATCGACGACGAGCTGGCCGAGCGCCTGGCCCGGGCGGCGAGGCTTCGGAACCTCCTCGTTCACCTGTACCTGGAGGTGGATCCGGAGCGGCTGTGGGAGGCGCTGGGGAGCCTCGGGGATCTGGAGGCCCTGGCGGCCGCGGTGGAGCGCTACCTCGGTCCCACGGCGTGACCACCCCACTGGGCCATCCCCCGGCAGGGACGCCGCTCGAAGCGGCGCTACGGGGCCCCGAGGTCGGCCACGGGGACGCCGAGGGCGACGGCCGCCTGGGAGAGTCGGCGGTCGTAGCTGGCGAGGGTGGGGCGCTGCCCGTGGCGGCGGAGGAAGTCGATCGTCGCGAGGTGGAGCGCGTCGAGCGTGCGGACCGGCACCGGGAACGGGTCCAGGGCGCGGGCGAGGACCGGGGGGGCGAGCTCGACGAAGGCGATGCCCGACAGGAAGCCGCGGGCGAGCTCGCCGTGGCTCTCGGCCAGGCCGCGGCCGTGGATCCGCACCCACAGCTCGTACTCGACCAGGCGGCTCGAGACGAACGGTCCCCCCGACCAGAAGGCGGGGCCGGGGTGGGTGTCCTCGCCGAGGAGCTCGGCGAGGATGACCGAGGTGTCGAGGTAGATCACCGGTCGGCCCGGTCCGCCTCGAGCTCCTCGAGGAGCGCCCGGAGCGGGGCCACCGGCTTCCTCGGGGGCGGCTGGGCGAGCGGGTGGAGCGGGGGCGTGATCCACCCCTCCCTGACGGCCTCGGCGAGCAGGGCGTCGGCGAGCCTGGGAGCGCGCCCCGGCCGCGGCGGCCCGAGCTCGGCCACGACCCGGTCGCGGTCCGTCACGAGGACGGTCTCGCCCGCGGCCGCCATCCGCACGTACTCGCTCAGCTTGTTCTTGAGGACCTTGAGCCCGACGGCGCGCACGGGACGAAAGTAGCTCCCGGGAGCTACCTCGTCAACGCCGGACCGAGGTCCCCGATTCCACGGATCCTCAACACGCTCCGCGGCCGTCCGGGCCCCGGCGGGCGCTACGATTCCCCCGTGCCGCTCTACCGGGAACAGGGCATCGTCCTCCGCACCCACCGCCTGGGCGAGGCCGACAAGATCGTCACGGTCATGACCCAGGGCTCGGGGAAGGTCCGGGCCGTGGCCAAGGGCATCCGCAAGACGACCAGCCGCTTCGGAGCCCGCCTGGAGCCCTTCACCCACGTGGACCTGCTGCTCTACCGGGGCCGGGGGTCCCTCGACACCGTGACCCAGGCCCAGATCATCTCGGCCTTCCTGCCGCTCCGGGGCGACCTCTCGCTGTTCGCCGCCGGGGAGGCGATGCTCGAGGCCGTGGACAAGGTGGCCGAGGAGCACGAGCGGAACGTCCGGCTGTTCCTCCTGTTGCTCGCGGGCCTCCGGGCCCTGGAGGCGAGGCCGGCGGACCCCGCGGCGGTGGCGGAGTCGTTCCTGTTGAAGCTGCTCTCGCTCTCCGGGTTCCACCCGAGCCTGGCCGCCTGCGCGGTCTGCGGGGCGCCCGACCCCCCGCTCTTCTCCTCCGGGCAGGGAGGGGCGGTATGCGGGGGGTGCGCCGAGCACGGGGCGGGCCCCGCCTCGGCGGGCTCCCTCCGGCTCCTCGACGCGCTCGCCCGGGAGCCGCTCGACCGGGCCGGCGGGCTCGCGTTCGACGAGCGCGACCGCCGGGAGGCCCGGGCCCTGCTCGCCGGCTTCGCCGAGTACCACCTGGAGCGGCGGATGCGCTCGCTGCCGCTCCTCGCGAGGAGCCTGGTCCCGTGAGCTCGTTCCTCGACGACCTGGACCGCTCCCGGCTCCCCCGGCACGTGGCGATCGTGATGGACGGCAACGGCCGGTGGGCGAAGCAGCGGGGCCTGCCCCGCACCGAGGGGCACGCGGCGGGGGAGCGGGCGATGTGGGACACGGTCCAGGGGGCGGTGGAGCTCGGGCTCGAGTGGCTCACGATGTTCGCGTTCTCCACCGAGAACTGGAACCGCCCGGTCTCGGAGGTCCGCTACCTGATGGGGTTCAACCGGGGCCTGCTCCGCCGCCGGCGCGACGAGCTGCACCGGATGAACGTCCGGATCCGGTTCATCGGCCGACGCGACCGCCGGGTCCCCCGGTCCGTGATCCGCGAGATGGAGGTCTCGGAGGAACTGACCCGGCGGAACACGGGCCTCACGCTCACGATCGCCTTCAACTACGGGGGGCGGGTGGAGATCGTGGACGCCGTCCGGAAGCTCGTGGCGGACCTCGAGGCGGGGAGGCTACGGGGGCGGCGGATCACCGCCGAGACGATCGCGGCCCGCCTCTACGACCCCGAGATGCCCGACCCGGACCTCATCATCCGGACCAGCGGCGAGCAGCGCATCTCCAACTTCCTCCTCTGGCAGGCCGCCTACTCGGAGCTCTGGTTCACCCCGGTCCTCTGGCCGGACTTCAACCGGGAGCACCTGTTCGAGGCGATCCGCGACTACCAGAAGCGCTCGCGCCGCTTCGGCGGCGTCCCGGAGAGGTAGGAGCCCGAGCGCGCCGCGGCCCTGGCCGGCGACCGGGCCGCGGCCGGCGCCCGGGCCGCGGCCGGTGGCCGGTGGCCGTCAGACCAGGTTCTCGCGGAGGGCCCGGACGACGTCCTCGCGGGAGGGCGTGGGGGCCGGACGGGAGAAGGGCCCCACCACCGGGCCACCCGCCGGTTCGGCGTGCAGGACGACGGGGGACGGCTCCGCGGGCCGAGGCCCCGCCGCCTCGGGCAGCCGGGCCAGCAGGGCGCGCATCCGCTCCTCGATCCGATCGAGCTCGCGTCGGGCCTCCCCGATCCCCGCGAGCACCTCGCGGGCGGCCGCCGCGGCCTGCTCGCGGACCCGGGCCGCCCCCCGGGCGGCCTCCTCGAGGATCGCCGCGACCTCGCGCTCGACGCGCCCGGCGAGCTCGCGTGGGTCGAGCGCGGACACCTCCCGGACCCCGGGCTGCTGGAGCGGCCGTTCCGGCGTGCGAGGGGCCGGGCCCCAGGATCCGTTCCCGTCGGTGGCGACGTCGTGCAGGTCCATCGCTCTCCTCCTGCTCCTCGGGGAGATGGTGCGCCGCGGGTGGGGGACCGCGCATCCGCCGGTCGGGCGGAACCGCGGCCCGCCCCCGGCTAGGTCGCGGGTCCCGGTCCCGGGGCCGAGGGCCTAGTTCCGGCGCCGGACCCGGGTCAGCGCTGCGGGCGGCGGGCCGGGGGCCGCTCGACGAGCGGCCCGTCGATCCGGACCAGGCGGCCCGGACGGGGCAGCAGCAGGACGTCCGGGTGGCGACCGACCCGGGCGAGGCGCGGGACCAGCGCGACCACGGCGACGGCCGAGCCGACCACGAGGAGCCCGAGGGGGGCGCCGGCGGGGCCGACCGTGCGCACCCACGCCCAGGCGAGGGCGGCGGCCGGCCCGACGAGCGCCAGGGCGAGGAGGGCGAGCCACGGCCGCCGGATCCCCCGGTGGGGCGAGGGCAGGACCTCGGCGTCGGGCACGCGCACCAGGAGCGGGGCCAGGCACCTCCAGCACCAGTCGGCGCCGGGGCCCAGCGCGGCCCCGCAGGCCCGGCAGTCTGGCCCGACCGGGCGGGGGACGTCCATCGGCCCATCCTCGCCCCCCGGCCGGGGGGCCGGCATCGGCCGAAGGTCTCGTTCTCCCCGGCGCCGCCGCCGGTAGACTGGCGGGCACGCCAGCGGCCGCCGCCAGCGGCCGGGAAAGGAGGATGCGCTGTGGCCGACCTCATGGAGGCCATCACCGCCCTGGCCAAGCGCCGGGGGATCGTCTTCCCGTCGAGCGAGATCTACGGCGGCCTGCGCTCGTTCTGGGACTACGGCCCGCTCGGCGTGGAGCTCAAGCGGAACGTGAAGAACGCCTGGTGGCGTTCGATGGTCCAGCTCCGCGACGACGTCGTGGGCCTCGAGAGCTCGATCATCATGTCGCCCAGGGTCTGGGAGGCGAGCGGGCACCTGGAGTCCTTCACCGATCCCCTGGTCGAGTGCCTCCAGTGCCACCAGCGGTTCCGCGCCGACCACGTCCCCGGCTGGCACGCCCCCCAGTCGGGGCACGAGGAGGACGAGTCCACGATCGACATGGCCGCCCGCCCCCGCTGCCCGAACTGCGGGCACGACCGGTTCACCGACCCCAGGAACTTCAACCTGATGTTCAAGACGTTCATGGGGCCGGTGGAGGACGAGGCGGCCACGGTCTACCTCCGGCCGGAGACGGCGCAGGGGATGTTCGTGGACTTCGTCACGGTCCAGGCCGCGAGCCGGAAGAAGCTGCCGTTCGGGATCGCCCAGATCGGGAAGTCGTTCCGGAACGAGATCACCCCCGGGAACTTCGTCTACCGCACCCGGGAGTTCGAACAGATGGAGATGGAGTTCTTCGTGGTCCCGGGGACCGACGAGGAGTGGCACGAGTACTGGATCAACGAGCGGCTCCAGTGGTACGTGGACCTCGGGATCCGCAAGGAGAACCTCCGGACCCGGGAGCACACGAAGGAGGAGCTCTCCCACTACTCGAAGCGCACGGTCGACATCGAGTACCGGTTCCCGTTCACGGACTGGGGGGAGCTCGAGGGGATCGCGAACCGCACCGACTACGACCTGCGGGCGCACGCCGCGAAGAGCGGGGAGGACCTCAGGTACTACGACCCCGAGCGCGACGAGCGCTACTTCCCGTACGTGATCGAGCCGGCCGCGGGGGTCGACCGGGCGCTCCTCGCCTTCCTCCTCGACGCCTACCGCGTGGAGGAGGCGCCCACGGCCTCGGGGGGCACCGAGAAGCGGACCGTCCTCGGCCTGCACAAGGACCTCGCGCCGATCAAGGTCGCGGTGCTCCCGCTCTCCCGCAACGAGGCGCTGGTGCCGGAGGCGAAGCGGGTCTTCGACCTGCTCAAGCCGCACTGGGCCTGCGACTACGACGACGCCGGGTCGATCGGGCGCCGCTACCGGCGCCAGGACGAGGTCGGGACCCCCTACTGCGTGACGATCGACTTCGACACGCTCGAGGACCGCCAGGTGACCGTGCGGGAGCGGGACTCGATGCGGCAGGACCGGCTCCCGATCGACGCCCTGGTCGCCTACCTCCGGGAGCGGCTCTGAGGCGGCCCGGACCGGTGCGCGGGGCGGCGTGCGCGACGGGCGGGGCGACGATCGGCGAGGGGCGATGAGCGGGGCGGCGACGGGGCGGCCGCGGGGGAGCCTCGGGCTGTACGCGCTCGCGTTCGCGCTGACCGTGGCCTCGGCGGTCGCGCTGGGGGCGGCCGTCCTGAGGCTCCTCGCCTCGGTCGGCTTGCTCTGGGTCTCGATCGGGCTGTCGGCGCTGGCGCTCCTCGCGGCCGTCGCGAGCGTCGTGGTGCGGCGGTGAGGCGCGGCCGGAGGGTCCGGGGAGCCCCGCTCGTCGCGGGTCTCGCGCTCGCCCTCCTCGCGGCCGCCTGCTCGCCCGGGGGCCCGCCGACCCCGACCGAGGCCCCGGTGCCGTCGTCGCCCGAACCGCTCCCGTCGCCCCCCGGCGGACGCGGGAGCGCCTACGCGGCGCTCCGCGAGCTCTGCGACCGACCGGGCGTCCCGAAGGAGGAGGAGGTCCGGGTGGAGGGCGAGGTCCCCCCGGTGGTCGCCGACGTCCAGCGGGCGATCCAAGAGGTCAGGGGGCTCCGCTTCCGCGAGCCCGTGGCGGCCGATGCCGTCTCGCAGGAGGAGCTCGTGCGGCGGCTCCGCCGCTCGTTCGAGCACTCGTTCCCATCCTCGCTCTACCGCCGGCGGAGCGCGGCCTGGGCGACGATCGGCGTGATCTCCCCCCGGGCGAGCATCAAGCGCGAGGTGCGGGAGTTCGCCGCCGGCCAGGTCGTGGGGTTCTACGTCCCCACCTCCGGCGAGCTCGTGTTCATCGGGAGCGAGCGCCCCACGCCGTTCGAGCGGGTCGTGCTGGCCCACGAGCTCACCCACGCCCTGGACGACCAGCACTTCGACCTGGACCGGCTGGACCGGCTCGAGGCCAGGTGCCGGGACGAGGCGCTCCAGGCGGCCCTGGGGGCGGTCGAGGGGAGCGCGCAGTACTTCTCGGTCCTCTACGCCCAGCGGTTCCTCAGCCTCGAGGAGCAGCTCGGGCTGGGCGCGGTCGACGTCCCCCCGGTCCCCGACGTGGAACCCTTCATCGTCCGCCTCCAGCTCTGGCCCTACACGGCGGGAGCGGCGTTCGTGGCGGCCCGGGCGACGGCCGGCGGCCGGCCGGCGGTGGACGAGGCGCTCGAGCGCCTGCCGGTCTCGACCGAGCAGGTGATCCACCCCGAGCGCTACCCGAACGACGCACCGACCCTGGTCGACGTGGCGGACCTGGCGGACGCCCTGGGGCCGGGCTGGCGGGACCTCGACGTGATGGAGGTGGGGGAGGCCTGGCTCCAGACGATGCTCGGCCTCCGCCTGGACGGGGCCACCGCCCGGGCCGCGGCCGCCGGGTGGGACGGCGGGCTCTACCGGGCCTGGTCGCACGGCCGGGACGTGGCGGTGGTGCTCGAGACGGCCTGGGACCGGGGGGCGGACGCGGCGGAGTTCGCCGAGGCCCTGCGGTCCTGGATCGGGCCGGGCCGGCCGGGGACCGTCCGCGTGTCCGGGGACCGGGTCACGGCGCTGTTCGGCTCCGACCGGGCGACCCTGGAGGCGCTCGAGGCGGCGCTGGGCTGAGACGGCGGGTCTGGGAGGGCGTCCGGCCGAGACGGGGGCGCGGCCGCGGAGGCCGCCCCGCGGGGACGGGGGCGCGGCCGCGGAGGCCGCCCCGCCCCGGGACCCGGGCCGGTCGTCGTTAGACTGGGGCCACGGATCTTCCGGAGGGGAGCATGCCGAAGTACGTCTACGACTTCCACGAGGGCAACAAGGACATGAAGGACCTCCTCGGCGGGAAGGGGGCCAACCTCGCCGAGATGACGAACCTCGGGCTGCCCGTCCCGCCGGGGTTCACGATCACGACCGAGGCCTGCATCGCCTACCTGGCACGGGGCGACTTCCCGGAGGGCCTCGAGGCGGAGGTCGAGGAGCACCTCCGCCGCCTCGAGGAGGCCATGGGCAAGCGCCTCGGCGACCCCGACGACCCGCTCCTCGTCTCGGTCCGCTCCGGGGCCAAGTTCTCGATGCCGGGGATGATGGACACGGTCCTCAACCTCGGGCTCAACGACGCCTCGGTCCAGGGCCTGGCGAAGCAGTCCGAGGGCGACTGGCGGTTCGCCTACGACGCCTACCGCCGGTTCATCCAGATGTTCGGGAAGATCGTGATGGGCGTGCCCGGCGAGCGGTTCGAGCAGGCCCTCGAGGAGGCGAAGCGGCGCAAGGGGCCGGACGCCCAGGACACCGACCTCGACGCCGACGACCTGCGGGAGCTCGTCGAGCGGTTCCGCGCCATCTACCGGGAGCACGTGGGCGAGGACTTCCCGCAGGACCCGCGGATCCAGCTCCGCCTGGCGATCGAGGCCGTGTTCAAGAGCTGGAACGGCAAGCGCGCCCGGGACTACCGCCGCCAGAACAAGATCCCCGACGACCTCGGCACCGCGGTGAACGTCGTCGCGATGGTGTTCGGGAACCGGGGGATGGATTCCGGGACCGGCGTGGCCTTCACCCGCGACCCCGCCACCGGCGAGAAGGTCCCCTATGGCGACTACCTCCCCAACGCCCAGGGCGAGGACGTGGTGGCGGGGATCCGGAACACGCTCCCGCTCGCGAAGCTCGAGGAGCTCGACCCCGTCTCCTACCGGCAGCTGCTCGAGGTCATGGACACGCTCGAGCGGCACTACCGGGACATGTGCGACATCGAGTTCACGATCGAGAAAGGGAAGCTCTGGATCCTCCAGACCCGGGTCGGGAAGCGGACCGCGTTCGCCGAGTGGGTGATGGCCTACGACATGCTCGAGGAGGGCCTGATCGACGAGGACACCGCGCTCCTGCGGGTCGACGCGAACCGGCTGGAGGAGCTGTTCAAGCGGGTGATCGCCCGGGACGCCGTCCAGCGGGCCCGGCCCATCGCCCAGGGCCTGAACGCCTCGCCCGGCGCGGCGTCCGGGAAGGTCGTGTTCTCCGCGGACGAGGCCGAGGAGTGGGCGCGGCGGGGGGAGCGCGTGATCCTGGTCCGGACCGAGACGACCCCCGACGACTACCACGGGATGATCGCCTCGCAGGGGATCCTCACCTCGCGGGGCGGGACGAACTCCCACGCGGCGGTCGTGGCCCGCGGCGAGGGGATCCCCGCGGTGTGCGGGGCGGCCGCGATCGCGATCGACCCCGCGGCCCGCGCGTTCTCCGTCGACGGGACCCGGGTGGCCGAGGGCGAGGTGATCACGATCGACGGGTTCACCGGGAACGTGTACCTCGGCGAGCTGCCGCTCGAGGAGTCGGTCCTCGAGCGGGCCCGGACCGGGGACCCCGCGGCGCGGGCGGAGAAGATCTGGCGGGCGTTCGAGCGGATCATGGCCCACGCCGACCGCCGCCGCCGGCTCCGGGTGCGGGCCAACGCCGACACCCCCGAGCAGGCCCGGAACGCCCGGGACCGGGGGGCGGAGGGGATCGGACTCGCCCGCACCGAGCACATGTTCCTCGGCGAGGAGCGGGTCGCGGCGGTCCGGCGGATGATCTTCGCCTCGACCCGCGAGGAGGAGGAGGCCGCCTACGCCGAGCTCCTCCCGCTCCAGACCGAGGACTTCGTGGGGATCCTCCGGGAGATGGACGGCCTCCCGGTCACGATCCGCCTCCTCGACCCGCCGCTCCACGAGTTCCTCCCCAACCTCGAGGAGCTCGCGGTGGCCGTGACCACGGCCGAGGCCCGCGGCGAGGGTGAGGTGGAGGTCCGGGGCGAGCGGATGCCGCTCGAGGAGGCCCGACGCACCCTGGCGAAGGTCCGGGAGCTCCACGAGGCGAACCCGATGCTCGGGCTGCGCGGCGTGCGCCTGGGGATCGTGAAGCCCGGGCTGTACGCGATGCAGGTCCGGGCGATCGTGGAGGCGGCCTGCCGGGTGAAGGCGGAGGGCGGCGACCCGAAGGTCGAGATCATGATCCCGCTCGTGGCCACCCGGGCGGAGCTCGAGCAGATGCGGGCCGAGGTCGAGCCCGTCGCCCGGGAGGTGATGGAGCGGACCGGGCAGGCCCTCGACCACCTCGAGTGGGGGACGATGATCGAGGTCCCGCGGGCCGCGCTCACCGCCGGCGAGATCGCGGAGGTCGCCGACTTCTTCTCGTTCGGGACCAACGACCTCACCCAGATGGGGTTCGGGTTCAGCCGCGACGACATCGGGAAGTTCGTCGGGCTCTACGAGGAGCGGCGGCTCGTCCCCGCCAACCCCTTCGTCACGATCGACCGGGCGGGGATCGGCCGGCTGATGCGGCTGGCGACCGAGGAGGGCCGCGCCGCCAACCCCCGCCTGCACCTCGGGATCTGCGGCGAGCACGGCGGGGACCCCGCCTCGGTGGTCTTCTGCCACGAGATCGGGCTCGACCACGTGTCCTGCTCGCCGTTCCGGGTCGAGACCGCCCGCCTGGCGGCCGGGCAGGCCGCCGTCGGGACCGCCGAGGTCGCCTCGAAGTAAGCCGGGCGTCCGCCCCGGCGCCGGGGGCCGCGACCCGCGAGCCGTCGGCGGGCGGGGCCGTGATGCGGGACACGGCCGAGGGCGGGGGACGTGACCCCGGCCACGGCGGGCGGCCGGAGGCGTGACCCGGCCCACGCGGAATCCACCGCGGAGGGCGCGGGCCTCCCCCGGTCCGGCGATGCGCCCCGCGCGGGCCTCCGCTAGCATCGGTGACCCTCCCCACCTCCCCCACGGACCTCGAAGGAGGTGGCGCATGTCCCTTTCTCCGTGGCTCGCCCGGCGGCGACGATCGGGCGCGGCCGGGCTCCTGGCGGGTGTGCTCGCGGGCTCGCTGGCAGGGGCGATCGCGGGGCCCCAGGCCCCGCCCCTGCCGTTCCGTGCGCGGATCCTGCACGCTGCGCCGACCCTGGCAGAGCCCGGCGAGCCGGTGCAGCTCCGTTTCGCACCCGTCTGCGAGCAGGCCGCACCGGCCTGTGATCTGGCCGCGGGCACGCTGCACGTCCGAACCGGAGGTGCATGGACCTCCATCCCCGGGTCCGTCGAGGGCGGGGAGGCGGCGTTCGAGGTCCCCGGCGAGCTGGTCGCCGAGGACGGGTTCGCCTACTACGCCGAGCTCGTCTCGGCGAGCGGGGCCTCGGTCGCCTATCCGCCGAGCGGGCCCCGGCATCCGATCGAGGTGGGCAGCACGGCTGGGTTCGCCTCGGTCGCCCTCCCGGAGGATCTCTCGCTCGATGACCTGCGGTCGCCGACCGCCACGGAACTCTTCCTCCCGTGGGGGTCCGGTCCAGGCCAGGTCGGTCGCACCGGTGGCCGGCCCGGCGAGGACGTCCTCGGGCCATCGAGCTTCGCGGTCGGGCCGGCCGGGGAGACGTTCGTCGTGGACTGGGTGAACGACAGGGTCGCCGTGTTCGGCCCCGACGGGTACCGCGAGGTGCCCCTCCCCGTGCGGCGGACGTTCGATCTGGGCGTGCGGCCCGACGGGGGGATCGCGTTGGTGGGTCTCGGGATGGGTGCCCCCGCCTACGAGATCGCACCGGACGGCACCACGCGCGGCCCGTATCGGATGGCGCTCGGTGCACCCGCCCGGGTCGGAGTGGGGCCCGCGGGGCCCGCGGTGATGGTGGGTCCCGGGCAGTGGGTCCCGCTCGGCCCTGCCGGCGAGTCGCGGCAGGACCTGGCCCGTCGGGGGACCCTCGACGGCACCTCCTCCCAGGAGCTCGGCGAGGACCGGTTCGCGGTGGCGTGGACCACGGCCGACGGCGCCCGGGCCGGCGCCGTGGTCTCCCTCCCCCCCGGGATCCGGGTCGGACCGGCCTACTTCGTCCAGCCCCTCGACGACGGCGGGGCGCTCGTTGCGAGGGGGCTCTGGGACGACAGCCGGACGGCCGTCGCCGTCCTGCGCCTCTCGGCGGCCGGCGAGCTGCTCGAGCTCTCCCTCCTGCCCGAGCCGTCGACCTCGATGGACGCGAGGTTCTCCACCGTGCGGTTCCGGCCGCCGGACGAGGTGCTGGTCGCCTACGACCGGCTGGACGGGGTCGCCATCGAACGATTCGAGGTGTCCCGATGATCGCTCGCATCCGGAACTCCGTGGGCTTCCCCGCCGTCTGCTTCGTGGCAGGGGTCGTGAGCGTGCAGCTGCTGCTCGGCGGGGCGCGCGCCGTGGCCGGCACGTGGTCGGACGCCAACTGCAGCGGTTCGGGGTACGCGATCTCGACCTGGAAGCGGTCGCAGGCCAAGTCCTACGCGCAGCAGGCGAACTACGAGGGCTACGAGTGGGGTGGAGGTTGCTACAAGCTGAACGACAGGGACGACACCCCCGGGGCGCCCGACAGCGGCGGAGAGGGTGCGGACTGCTCGGGCTTCACCTTCAAGACCTGGGCGTTGAAGCCGACCCTCGGCGCCTCCGGCTTCGTCTACCACCCCCACCCGCAGAACATCCACGGCCCGTACAGCACGGGCCACTTCTACTCGCCCTGCAGCACGTGCCCGTTCAAGGCCCTGTCGAGCAAGTCGTACTCGGCGACCACCTACATGGACGCGTTCGTCTACCGGACGAGCGGTGGCGGGCACATCGGCATGATCTACTCCGAGGGGTCGGGCGGCACCGACCTGATCGTGGAGGCCAAGAGCGACGACCTGGGGACCAGGATCGCGTGGACCGACTACCGCAGCCAGTCCGCCTACAAGGCCATCGCGAGGACGTCGTGGACCCCCGAGTGCTACCCGCGGTGCACCTGAGCGGGGTGCGGCGCGCGTGGGCCGCGGCGTTGTGCCTCGTGGTCACGCTCGCCGCCTGCCGCTCGGAGCCCTCCGCCCGCCCTCGCGGTGCGGAAGGCTCCCAGGCGCCCACGGCGGGGTTCGCGATCTGGCCGGAGGAGACCCCCGGCGAGGCCGTCGCCGCCGCCGAACGTCTCGCGGCGGGGGAGGACCCTTGGCGGGCCGACGCGGTGGAGACCGCGCTGGTCTTCGCCCGCGAGGTCCTGGGATGGGAGGATCCCGTGGTGGGCCCGGTCGAGGAACAGCCGGCCGGGCTCACCCTGGTCCAGGTCCGGCGGGACCCAGGGGGCCCGGTCGTCAGCGTCCGCGTCGCGAGGCTCGTCGACGACAGGTGGTGGAGCGTGTACAACGCGTGGGGAACGGTCGAGCACGACCCCACGGTCTCGGTGGTGGACGGCCGGTTCCGGATCGCGTTCGACCTGGAGGACGCGGCGAGGGCGACGCTGGTCGTGGAGTACGGGGACCTCCGGATCGAGCGGGAGGTCGAGCGTCCCGGCCCCCTCCAGCTCGACCTGGGCGGGCCTCCCCGCGTCCCCGGGTACTTCCTGGTCCTGCTGCGGGACGGCTCGGGCCGGGTGTTCGACGTGGTCTCCTCGCCGCTCCCGGCGGGGGACTTCGCCGCCGGCTAGGCGGGGAGGCCCCGCCGCCTGAGGCGGCTCGGGCGAGCGGGGAGCGGCCCCGGGGGGCGTCGGAGCCCGTTGCTAGGATCGGCGCGTGGGCGGGCTCCGACGCCACCCCCTCCTCGCCGTGCTCGGGGGCGCGGCCCTCCTGGCCGCCGGGCTCCTGGCCGTCACCGGCGTCGCGGTGTGGCGGGCGGCCCACGAGGACGACGCGGCGCGGGTGGCCCGGGTCGACGCCATCCTGGTCCTGGGGGCGGCCCAGTACGACGGCCGGCCCTCCCCGGTGTTCGCGGGGCGCCTCGACCACGCGCTCCTCCTCTACCGGCAGGGGCGCGCGGATCGGGTCGTCGTGCTGGGCGGCGGGCGGCCCGGGGACCGCACCACCGAGGCCGAGGCCGGCCGCGCCTACCTGATCGCCCACGGGGTCCCGGCCGGGGCGGTCGTGGCGGAGCCGGTCGGGCGGAGCACGCTCGAGAGCCTCCGCGCGGCCGCCCGCTACATGCGGCGGGAGGGGCTCGAGACCGCCTTCCTCGTCTCGGACCCATGGCACAACCTGCGGGTCGAGCGGATGGCCCACGACCTGGGGATCCGGGGCTACGCCTCGGCCACGTGGCACTCCGCCGCCCGCACCGAGTGGACACGCCTCGAGGGCTACCTGCGGGAGACCCTGGCCTACCTCTCCTACCGGCTCCTCGGGCGTTGAACGAACCCCGGTCCGGGCGTTGACGCGCCGGCGCCGAGCGCGCCCCTGGGGCGGGCGCCGCCGGGCACCGGGGCCGGGCTCGGACCGGCCGGCCGGCGGCCGGACGCCGTAGGCCTGACGGCCGGCAGCCCGTCCCCCGTCCGGGCCGCGGCCTGGTACGTGCTCGTACCCGGGAACGGGTACCCCGGGCGATGCGCGAGCGAGGGCCGGCCGCCGAAGATGGGAAGAGGGAAGAGGGTGCCCGGCGTCGCCGGGAGGAGGTTCCGATGACGGAACTGCTCGCACCGCTCTCCAGCCAGTGGCAGCTCGCGCTGTTCGTCCTGCTGCTCGTGATGGGGGCCATGCTCTGGCGGGGCCACCGGCAGGTCTCGCTCCTCGGCCAGACCGCCCACGAGATGCGGGAGCAGCTGACCCGGCTCGCCGCCACGGTCCAGGAGATCGAGGGACGGACCACGAACACGGAGCACACGCTCATCGCCAACCTCTCCGAGTACCGCATGGCCATGGGCAACACGAGCTCCTACCGGGAGTACCTCCAGAAGCTCGGGGTGGCGCCGGCCTCCGACGTGGAGCCGATCCTCGAGGCCGTCCCGGACGGCGCGCTGGCCGTCTCGAAGGAGGGGAGGGTCCTCTACGTCAACCGGGTGCTGCACCACCTGCTCGGGATCTCCTCGGGCGTGACCCTGGGCGAGATCGCGCGCCGCTTCGCCGTCCGCACCTTGGGCGGCGAGCCCCTCGCCGAGGCCGACCTTCCCGAGTCCCGGGTCCTGCGGGGCGAGGAGCTCCGACAGGAGCTGGTTCGGCTCCGCCCCGACGAGGCGGACCGGGACGTGATCCTCGCGGTGAACGGCTGCCCGGTCCGGGACGTCCTCGGCCGGGTGGTGGCCGCGGTGATGGTGGCCCGGCCGATCTCGGAGGAGGTGGCCCTGGCGATCGAGGTCCGCAAGGCGGCCGAGCGCGAGCAGGTGGCGGGGGCGGCCCGGTAGCCCGGGTCAGGTCACGACCAGCGTCCCCTCCATCCCCTGGGCGGCGTGGAACCGGCAGACGACCCGGTACCGTCCCGGCGGCAGGTCGATCGCGACCTCGGCCGAGGCCAGGGGCGCGACCTCGACGTCGATCGCGGTGCCGGCCACCGTGAACGTGTGGGCGGTGGCGGCGTTCCCGTTCCGCACCTCGACGACCGAGCCGCGGGGGACCGCGACGCGGGCGGGCGCGTAGGAGAAGTTGTTCATCTGGACGGTGGGGGCATCGGCGCCTCCCGCGGCGGGCGGGGCGACGCCCGAGCCCTCGTCGGCGCCGCACGCCGCGGCGAGCACGGCGCAGGCCACGAGCATCCCGAGCCGCCTCCTGACCGCTCCGCCCACTCCTTCCCCTCGACCGTGGTGGGCCCACGGTAGTACGGGGAGGCCGGGCCCGCCCGCAGGGCGGGTCGGTGGCGGGCGCTACCATGGGCC
>FWPU01007989.1_pt1 | contig 18612 bp, 18 predicted proteins | sample 2228361 | NCBI WGS metagenome assembly FWPU01 (sample SAMEA103939777, study PRJEB20133) | metagenome
GGTGCTGGGCGGGGGAGGTGGGGGGCCGCCCAGCACCGGGTACGGTTACAGACCGGGCAGACGCCGGGTACGCGGCTTAGACCACAGCGAGAACGGTCTGTGCGGTGGGGAGGTTTCAGTGAGCGGTCGGTGTGAGGGAGGATGAAGACTTATTAGACTACGAGCCGCTTTCATTGCCGGGACAATCGTCGATGTTCGCCGTAATCTGCTATCTAGCTCAGCCATAATCATTTAGCTTCGACCTATCGCCCGCTGCGCCTGGGCTGTAATCGGCTCTGGAGCAGGCGCCGCACCATCGACTTCAACGGTTCCAGATCAGACGATTTAGGGACAAAGAAATCGATCCAGGGAGCCGCTTTGAGCAACTCGGCAGCGGGCGAGTCGTTGAGCACGAAGAGGGGTCGCTTTTTACCGCCAATTTTCCTGATCGTCTCGATTGCCTCCAGCTCCGTGCGGCCGAATGGGCGCCGGTCGATTACCACCAGATCGGGCTGCGCTCCGGCTATCTTTTCCAGAGCCTCGAGGCTGTCGCGGGCGGTCAGCACGCGATAACCCTCCTGGTTGAACTCCTTTTCGTAAAGTCGCAGGAGCGTCTGATAGCCATCTATGATCAGGATCGTCTTTGTCACTGCCATCGGCGGCTCGAGTTACTGACTACATCTTTTCGGCGTAGCTGGCGCGCAGGATGCCGTGCAGCTGCTCGGCCAGCCCTTCGCTTTGAGCTTTGATCTTAAGCACAGCTTCGCGATGGCTCCGCAGCAAAACGCGGGCGCGATTCAGGCTCTGGCGCACGGCCGCCATGCCATTGTTCTCGCCCCTGTCTTCTTCGAAGAGCATTTCGACATAAAAGCGGGCCAGTTCCATGATGTTTTCCAGGTCGGCGCAATTTCGCCATGCCGTTTCGACCTGGCCGTGCAGTTCTCGCAGGTCAAGCTGAAGGTCTTCGACGGAACGGGCGATATTCAAACTATTCATATTACTGCCCTGCAGGACGACGGCCTCTCCGTGGCGACGTCCCATTAATATGCCCCCGCCGGGACGAAACTTTCCCAGCGGACTACTGCTTGCGGAATATCTAACCAGCGGGTCCGATGGTGCCCGCACGCCCTGTGAGGTTTAACATCCTCGGGCGTGCAATCATTATAACCACAGGCCTCTATTCCCTGTCAAGACAAATTTGTAACGTCACATTACATTTTTTGCTTGACACAACAGGCGCGGGAGGGTACACTACAGCGCCATGGAAGAGAACATTTTGGCCGACCTCAGGTTCTCGCCGAGCCAGGTCATCAAGATCTCGGGCATCACGTCGCGAAAACTATGGTACTGGGTATCACAAGGGTTTATACAAGCACATGGTAGCGGTAAAAGCACTCGCTTCGATTACCGGCAGGTCGTGAAGGCCAGCTTGATCAAGGAGAAGATGGACGAGGGCTACCGGCTGCGCGAGGCGGTGCGCCGCGCCGAGGAGGAGATGCGCGGTTACCCGCCGCTGCGCGGCCCGCGCCATTCTCTTCCCGTGACGGCCGACGGCAAAGGCGACCCGGCCAGCATCCTGCTGGTCGACGACGATCCCGATTTCCTGGAGGTGCTGGAAATCTTCTTCCGCAAGAAAGGCTACCGGGTCCATACTGCACGCAACGGGCTCGAGGCAATACGCCGATTCAAACAGCGACCGGCAGACGTCGTGGTTCTCGACTTAAAAATGCCCAAGCTCGACGGCATCGGCGCGCTGCAGCGGATGCGCAGGGTCAACCCGCTGGCCGAGATCATAGTTCTCACTGGTTACGGCACCAAGGATGCCGCCATCGAAAGCCTCCGCTTCGGGGCATATGATTTTCTCGAAAAGCCGCTGCACCACCTCGAAGAACTCAACTCAGCGGTGGAAAGGGCGCTTGCCGCCAGAAGATCCTTTTTGAGCAATGCTCATCTCATCGATCAGCTTTCGGATAAGATCGCAAACAGCTTCGAATTGCTCAACGCCCTCAAACGCCAGCATCGCAATCTCATGGCTCAAAGGCTGCCGGATCATAAGAAGCCATAAGGCAGGAGTCAGAATCCAGAATAGCCGCTGGCCCCCGAACGGATTTTTGGTAAGCGTTCAGCAATCAGCCGTCAGCAAAAACAAGCAGGTGCGAGAAACAGCGCACGAATTTCCCAGACGAGGGTTTACACATCAGCCGTTGTTTTTTGGTCTTGCTGATTGCTGACGGCTGAAAGCTTACGTTTTTCATCTCACCGCAGGCTCACAGTATGAGCATACAGTCGCCGTAGCTGTAGAAGCGGTACCTGCGCTCTATCGCCTCGGCATAGGCTCGCATGGTCAGTTCGCGCCCCGCAAAGGCCGACACCAGCAGGAGGGGCGTCGAGCGCGGCAGGTGGAAATTGGTCAGCAGGCCGGAGATGACCTTGAACTGGTGTCCGGGAAAAATGAAGATATCGGCTGTCCCGGCCCCGGCCGGGACGGGCCCGTCGCCGCGCGCCGCCGATTCGAGCGCGCGCGTGGTCGTGGTGCCTACGGCTACGATGCGGCGCCCTTGGCGCCGCGCGCTTTCTATCTTTTCAGCAGCCTCGGCCGGAATGAAATAGCTCTCCGGCTCCAGCCGTTGTTCCTCGAGCTTCCCAGCGCGCAACGGTTGGAATGTTCCGTATCCGATGTGCAAGGTTATCTCGACTATTTCGATCCCCCTCGCGCGCATCTGATTCAGGACCTCCTCGGTGAAGTGCAGGCCGGCGGTCGGCGCGGCTATCGATCCGACCTCGGCGGCGTAGACCGTCTGGTATCTCTCTTTATCCTCGGGGCGAGGCGGGCGTTTAATGTAAGGCGGCAGGGGGACCTCGCCGATCTCCTCGAAGGCGCGCCACAAGTCCCCTTCAGCCTCGAAGGCCAGGACGCGGCGCCCCTCTGCGCCCGCCGCCGCAATGTGCGCCTTCAGGCGGTTACCGAAAATTACAGATGTTCCCGGCTTTGCCCGCCTGGCCGGCCTGGCCAGCGCCTCCCAGGTCTTCTCACCAAGCTCTCGCAGCAGGAGGAACTCGATCTCTCCTCCGCTCGGCTCGCGCCGCGCGCGCAGGCGGGCCGGGAAGACGCGCGTGTTATTTAAAACCAGAAGGTCCGACCGCGAAAGCGCTTCGGGCAAATGGCGGAAAACGCGATGCTCGATAGTTCCGGCATCTCTGCGCACCAGCGCCATCCGCGCATCTGCTCGCTCGGCAGCCGGTTCGCAGGCTATCAGCTCTTCGGGAAGGGGGTAATCGAACTCGCTGATCTCCATCTTCGAATAGGAACCAGTATAAAAACCGCAGGTCGTTAGTCGCAGAGAAGACCAACTCACGACTTACGACTCACGAATTCTGGCTCCTGCTTTTTTAATTATACGCTGAGGCCAGACGAGAGGCAGCGGCAGGCGTTCTAGAAATTCCATTTCCTCGGTCGATTCCAGATACCTGTGCAAATGGGCCGAGATTTGCGCGCCGTAGAGCATGATCAAACTGGAAAGATAGCTCCAGGTGAGGACGGCGATAGCGGCGCCCAGTCCGCCGTAGACCCTTTGATAGCTGAAGTAGGGGAGCAGGCGAGCAAAGAGGTAGTTGGCGCTCTGCCAGAGCACTGCGGCAGCGAGCGCGCCGGGCAGGGCCTCTCGCCAGCGCACCTTGGTGTTTGGGACGATCTTGTAGATCAGAGCGAAGACCGCGATGTTGAGGGTCAGGCCGCCCAGGAAGAGGAAGGACTGCCAGAACATGCCAAGCACAACTTCCGGCATAAGGCCTAGAGAGGCGATACGAGCCGCAGCCGCCTGCGCGGCGGCCACCGTCCCGGTCAGGATTATGGAGGCGGCCAGCATGAAACAGCTGATGGCGGTCATGGCGAGGGCCAGCAGCCTGCTGCGCCAGAAGCTGCGCCGCTTTGTCACATCCCAGGCCCGATCGAGCGCGCTCTCGATAAAGGTGAAAACCCAGTTGGCCGACCATATGAATATGACCAGGCAGGAGGCCACAATCCCCAGGTTGATCTGCCCCCCCTGGAAGTCGAGGAGGTTTTCTCGGATCAACCGGCGCGCCCCCGGGAAAAGCTCCACGATCTTTTGGACCGCTTTATCCCGCAGGTCTAAATATTCCAGGAAGTGGCCGCTCAGGGCAAAAATGAGGATAACCGCCGGGAAGAGAGAGAAGAGGGCAAAGTAGGCAATTGCTGCCGCCGTGGCCGGACACTCTTTCTCAAACAGGCTCTTGAAGGAGCTGAGCAAAATGGAAACTTCGTTTTTCTGTTCCCCATCTGATCTACGCATCGCGCTAAAAAGCCTCCTCCCGCGCCGGGCTAGCTCCTTCCCGCCGGCCTGGTGAGCCTGATCCTGGTCATGCGCTCGAGCCCCTCGCTGCAACCTCTGAGCACCTGTTCCAGGAAAAAGCGCCGCAGCGCGTCGTCTCCCGCCTCGGCCAGCTGCCGACGCGCCCATTCGGCGACCAGATCGAAGGTAATCTCGCGGCGCGCCTCGGAATCTAGCAGCCCGTCGTAGATATCGCGCCGCTTGAAATCGGCCATGCGCCGCTCGATCTGCTCGAGCAGCTCGCCGGCATGTGCGGCGTCGAACACCAGCATCTCCCGCTTCTTTTCGTCGAGACGGTATGCCCGCTCGAGCAGTTCTGACGACAGTGTCTTCTCCTTTTCTATCTCGACCACAAGATAATTTTCAGCATTGGCATCGAAGCGCAGCACCAGCTTATCGTCCGCGCCGAAGCCGGCATCGCGCAGGGGCCGCAGCAGGCGCAGCGGAGCGTCCAATCGCGGTACATACAATACGAACGGCGGGAAAAGATGTCGCTCCACCACGTCCCAAATTTCTTCCTCCATCTCGATCGTATCCAGCGCCTGCCAGAGCAGGTCGATGCCCAGGCTTTCCGGCGAGGCCGCAAGCTGATATTCCTCCACGAGTCCTGCCGTTAACAGCCGACCCAGATCAAGCTGGTTTTTGTAATCGGCCAGCACCTTTACCCTCATGCCAAATCTCCAACTCAAAACCCAAGTCGGCGACACTCTAAACAGGGCCTGGATCTGACTTACGCTATATCCTACAATATAACGGTAAAAGTGACAACAGGAGGAAGGGTGCCGGCAACTAGAAATCGGTGGAAAAGAGCAATGTAGCGGCGGCCTTCAGGCCGCCAGTTGTACGACGCTATTAGCGTGTCCCATCCTGGCGAGCTGTAGGGGCGCAGTTTACTGCGCCCTGGCCGCTACAATGTACGGATAGTTGCCGCACCCGACTGGCTCTTGAAGATGGCATTCTCTTGCCGATTGCTGTAAAATAAATCCTTGTTCTTTCGGCTTTAGGACGATAAGGCTGTGAGTAAAGGTAAATTGGGGCATTAGGAGGAAGAAACCGATGGCCTATATAATCGCCGAGCCTTGCATCGGGGTAAAGGATACAGCGTGTGTGGAGGTTTGTCCGGTCGACTGCATCCATCCGCGGAAGGATGAGGGAGGATACGAAGAGGCCGAGCAGCTTTATATCGATCCCGATACCTGCATCGATTGCGGCGCGTGCGAGCCGGTTTGCCCGGTCTCAGCAATCTTCCCGGCCGATGGCGTGCCCGAAAAATGGGCAAGCTTTATCGAGAAGAACAGCGGCTACTATAAAAAGTAGGCTAAGCCTACGCGGCCGCCGAGGCGCACCGCAGGCAGTTCAAAACCCGCCAGGATGTGCCCCGCCGGCATTTATTTTTATAAACTCGGCCAATGGCGGAAGAGAACAGCTTTCCCGGCCGGCAAGATCTTGGGGCGCCCTTTCCTTTTGGGCTGCGGGAGCTTCTTCCGGAAGACCGAGCCGAGATTGTCAGTATCCTGGAACTGGCTTCGGTTTTCAAGCCGCATGAGGTCAGAATAGCTCTCGAATTGATTGACGACTATCTGACGCGGGGCGAAGAATCGGGATACGGTTGTCTGGTCGCTCGGGCAGGCGGTCGTTCCCTCGGGTATGTTTGTTTTGGCCCGACGCCCATGGCCGATTCTGTTTTCGACCTCTATTGGATTGCCGCCGACCCGCGCCCGGGCCCCCGCGGCATCGGCAGTTTTCTGTTACAGGCTGTGGAGCAGCGGGTCGCGGCGCGCGGTGCAAGGATGCTGGTCATCGAGACCGCCTCGAACCCCCTCTATCATAAAACCATCTCTTTTTATCGCAAGCACGGCTATCGCGAAGAGGGTCGGGTGCCGGATTTCTACGCCGACTCTGACGACAGGATTATTTTCGTCAAGCGCTTTTCGAGCCGGTGAGCCTGCAAATTTTCACCAGGGGCGCACGGAGGACAGAGAGACTCCCTGGTCCCTTCGCCGCAGTGGTGAAAGAAATTTTGCCGAGGAGGACCGATCTCATGAACCGCAAGTTTGTCTGCTGCCTTGTTATTTTTCTGCTCGGGGTGGGGACGGCGGCCGGAGTAACCCGCGCAATCGAAGAGAGCTACCGCCAGCGCTACGAGAACCGCGCGCTTTTTTTGAGAATAATCGTGCGCGGCACCAAGCAGCTGATGATGGTCGGGCCGGGCGGAACGCTGCGCTCCCAGCGGTCGGCCGATCCGCTTGCCTTTAAAGTCGGCGACCAGGTGCGCATACTGAAGGTAGACTTCGGCCGGGACGAAGTTAAATTCAAAATCGCCTCGACCGACCTCGCCCGCCAGGCCGAGCTGGTATTCACCTTCCCGCAGCCGCTCGGAGAAACTTTCCCCCAGGCGGCTGACTTCGACAGCGCGCTCGAAAAGGTGTTCACCCAGGGGCTGAGCTACAAGGAGATAGAAGCTTCCAAGCTCGAGTATCTGCGCGGCGAATTTGAGAGGATCGCATCTGAACTCGCTGTTTCCAGCAACAGCTCCCGCGAGTTCGTCCTGGATGCGGTGGCCGAGCTGGTGCCGCGCTACCAGGAGGCCCGGCAGGACCTTAATAACCTCGGACAAAAAAACCGTGAGCTCGCATCGCGAATCGCCGAGATTGAAGCCAGGCTGCGCCGCTCCGAATCGGAAAAGACCGCGCTTGAGTCGGAGCGGGCGCGCACGCGGAGAGCGCTCGACCTGATCCGCCGCGAGCTCGGCATCGAGGTGTCTGACGACGACCTTTCGGCTGAAGTGGCAAAGCTCAAACAGCGCATGGCCGAACTCCAGCGAAGCCTCAACCTGCGCATCGAGAGCAGCAAGGACCTGGCGCGTCAGATCGAGGAACTGAACCGCGCATCGCAGCAACTGCAGAGAGAGAAAAGCAGGCTCGATCAGGAACTGACCACGGTTAAAGCCGAGCTGGAGAAGGCAAAGAAACAGATCGACGATGACCTGCGCGAGATAACTAAGCTCCAGGGAGATAACGAAAGGCTGAGCCGCGATTTGAGGGTTCTTACCGAAAAGGAAGGATCGCTGGCGCGCCGTTACCTCGATTTGCAGCGGGAAAAGGACCGCACCGATTCCCTGCTTGCCGCCACGCTGGCCGTTTCCCTGGAAAGGCTCGATGAAGCCAGAAAGGACAATTATGTGGAAAGAGAGTTTCTGGTTAAGCTGAAGGATACAGCGTTGGGCAGGTTCGGGCTGCGGCTGCCGATCGAATTGAAAGCCGGCGAGAGCAAAAGCGCTTCGGCGGTCTTTATAGCCGAGTCCATCGACTATGTTGCTCTCTCCGACAAGGAGCGCAAGATCCTGTCGAGCCTTGGCAAATCGCTCAAGGTCGAGCAGCAGCTCCTGCCGGCGGGCGACGGCGTGCAGATTGCGCCGGCCGCCGCCGACCGGCGCGAGGTCGAGGAGCGGGGCAGCGAGCGCTGGGAGTGGACGGTTACCAAAAGCGGCCCGGGGCCGGCGGCGATAACGCTCAAGGCCCGCTTGATAAACCAGGACGGAGCAGAGGTACCATTTTATGCCGATAAATTCGAGATAGCGGCGCCGAGCCTGGTCGAGAAGATGACCGGTTTAGTCCAGCCCGTTTCTTTGCTCCTGGGCGGGATTTGCGGCGCCCTGCTTGCCGGGCTCATCATGTTGATATGGCCACACCGGCGCCCTTCCTCACGGCCCGATATCGCAGACCAGTATATCGCCGACAAGCAGCTTTAAGCGGGATGGGTGAGATGGTGGGCGCGGTAGGATTCGAACCTACGACTTCCACCTTGTGAAGATGGCACTCTGCCGCTGAGTTACGCGCCCATTTATGGTGGACGGTATGGGATTCGAACCCACGACCTCCGCGTTGCGAACGCGGCGCTCTCCCAACTGAGCTAACCGCCCACGCGGCCTGCCTGGACCACAAATCTAAATGTTATCACAGGCGAGCATTTCTGGCTACCGGCTAAAACCGTGAATAGTGAATCGCCAAGGGTAAGATGCGAGTTGAGAGCAGCCCCTTTACCGCTCACGATTTACCATTCATGAAAACCGGGTAGCCTTCGAGGGCGATGTCCGGGCCGATTCTGAAAATGCGTATCTTATCCAGTGCCACCGCCCGGTCCAGCTCGAAACCGCTGCCGCCGACCACCGGCACCGCCGCCCTTCCCCCCAGGATTTTCGGCGCCAGGATAAGCAGAAGCTTATCGACAATTCCCGCGGCCAGAGCCGACCAGTTCACCTCCGCGCCTCCCTCTATGATCAAGCTGGAAACCTGGCGCTTTCCGAGTTCGCGGCAGACGAAGTCGAGATCGATCTGTCCTCCACTTGCCGGCGCAATAATGACCTCGGCTCCGACCCTTTCCAGCCTGAGCTTCGCCTCCGAATCGCAGTCAGCGGCAGCTAAAATGAGCACCGGCTCGGCACGATCAAAGATAGCGGCACTTTGCGGAGTGCGCAGTCGCGCGTCCAGGATCACGCGAATCAGCGGCCGCCGCTTGGGCTCGGCCAGCCTGTAGTTGAGCTGCGGGTTGTCGCAGAGCAGGGTGTTTATGCCGACGAGTATAGCATCGTATTCGCGCCGCAGGCGCTGGCTGTAATCGCGCGCCGCGGGCGAAGTGATCCAGCGCGACTTGCCCGAAAAGCTGGCGATTTTGCCGTCGGCGGTCATCGCCGCTTTCAGCAGGACGAAGGGGCGTCCGGTAACGACGAATTTAGCGAAGGCTTCGTTCAGGCGCGCCGCTGCTCCGGCTAACAGTCCGGTTTCGACCTGAATGCCGGCGGCGCGCAGCATAGCGAAGCCGCGCCCCGAGACGAGGGGATTGGGGTCCTCGATCGCAGCGACCACCCGCGACACGCCGCGCGCGATGAGGAGTTCGGCGCAGGGCGGCGTCCGCCCGTAGTGGGAGCAGGGCTCCAGGTTGATGTACAGGGTTGCGCCGCGCGCCAGCTCGCCCGCCTGTTCCACCGCTTTCGCTTCGGCATGTTTGATATCGGCATACGTATATGTCCCCTCACCTACAATCTTGCCCTCTCTTACCAGCACGGCGCCGACCAGCGGGTTGGGGCTGGTCTGCCCGATGCCGGCGCGGGCAAGCTCGAGCGCCCGCAGCATGAACCTTCGGTCCCGCGACATTTTAAATCCAGGAGCCAGGAGCTAGAAGTTAGGAGCTGGGAGAACGATCGCGATGGGGCTACAGAGGTGGTGATGTGGCAATGGGTGAAATGAGAGGAGCGGAGGGCTCCTCTCGCCCCTTACGTACTTAGCCTTACAGCAAATGCATTTATTCTAGCTTCTAGCTCCTAGCTTCTAGCTCCTTCTTTTGGCTCCTGGCCTTCAGCGGCGAGCTTGCGCACGCGCAGCCTGCGCACGCGCTGTCGGTCTCCTTCGACGACCTCGAACATCAGGCCGCGATATTCGATCTTCTCGCCGACCGCCGGCACCCGTCCCAGGAGATTGATGATCAGGCCGGCGACGGTCGCGGCGTCGATGCCGTTCAAGCTGATGCCGAAGAGGTCTTCCACGGCGCGCAGTTCGGCGCTGCCGCGCAGCAGGTAGGAATCGGTCCCGTCCCTGGCCGCCTCGGGCAATTCGCCCTCGTCTCGGATCTCTCCGACCAGCAATTCCAGCAGATCCTCCAGGGTGACCAGCCCGGCCACGCCTCCGAACTCGTCCACGACAATCGCCACATGCTCGCCGGTCATTTGCATTTCGCGCAACAGCTCTGCGGCCCGCTTGGTTTCGGGCACATAGCGCACGGGCTGCATGATCTCAGAGACCGGCCTATCGCCGTTGCCTTCGTCCAGGACGGCCAGCAGGTTCTTAATGAAGGCTATCCCCACGAAGTTATCCGGCTGATCGCGGAAGACCGGTATGCGCGAGTGTTTTGATCTGACCATGAGAGACTTCAGCTCGCGCAGGCGGGCCTTTTCAGAGATAGCCAGGATCTCGGTGCGGGGGGTCATAACCTCTTTGACCAGGGCATCGCCGAACTCGACCGCCGACTGAATCAGCTCGCTGTCCGATTCCTCTATGATTCCCTCCTCTTCGCCGACGTCCAGGTAGGCCTGGATCTCTTCTTCCGTGGTCTCCTCCTCTGCAGTCGCTTCCACCTCAGTTTTCCGCTGTTTGATCAAGCGGATAGCAGATGAAATGGGGAGGGCCAGCGAGCGCAAAAGGCCGTAGGGATATTTAAAGGCGGGAAGGATCAGCAGGAGGGCGGCCTCGGGGTCCCAGGCGGTGAGCAGCTTGGGTATTATTTGCCGGAAGAGCAGCACCACCACGCTCATCACCAGGAAGGCGAGCGGCAGGGCCGGGCTGAACCCATGCTCTATGAGCAGATGCGTGACCAGGATCGAGATGGTCAGCAGCGACACCTGGGTGCCCAGGTGAAGCGGGATTAAAATTTGCAGGCTATCCTCGGAGGCCAGATTGAGGATCTGGCTCTTCCCTTCCATCTTTTCCGCCAGCAGTTTCAAATCTACGGCGCTGAGCTGGCTGAGCGCGCTCTCCACTGCCGAGAGGAAGAGAAGCAGGCCGACGAACAGCCCGATCACTGCGATTTCTAATTGTAGGGGATCCATAGCGCCGAGCCTCAGCGTCTTTTCCGGCCGTCCAGCTGCCGTCTAAGCTCACCGTGCAGCTTCCGCTCGAGCCCGCGCATATGCTTATGACCGCCGCGGCTGCGATGGCCGACCAGATGGAGCACGCCATGTATTATCAAGTTCTCGATCTCCCGCTCGGGCCGGTGCCGGTAGCGGCGCGCGTTGCGCGCGGCCGCTTCCACGGAAATCACGACATCGCCGAGATAGCCGGCGCCGGCATCGCCGGCAAATGAGAGGACATCGGTGGTCCCGGCCCGTCCCGTGAAGGTCCTGTTTAATCCGGTCATTTTCTTATCGCTGACCAGCACGATCGCAAGCTCTCGCTCCAGGCCGAGCTTTTTGAGCAGGAGGTCTGCGAAGCGCGCCAGCCTCCTGCTATCTACCGCCAATCGCCTCTGGCGGTTTATCAGGGTACTTAGCCTGGGTTGTCGATTCCGGCTCCTGGTTGAAATCATAACCTGGGTACTCGATCCTGTGATGATAGACGCCGAGCAGGGTTTTGAGCAGGGTCTTGCTAATAAGATCGAGATCTTTCAGGGTGACATCGCACTCGTCCAGCTGGCCGTCGGCCACGATAGCGTCGATGATGCGTTTAATCATGCCCTGGATCTGGGCCGGGGTCGGGCTGGTGAGGGTGCGCGAGGCAGCCTCGACCGCATCGCATATCATCAGAATTGCCGCTTCCTTGCTCTGCGGCTTCGGCCCCGGATAGCGGAAGTCCGCCTCGTGCGGCTCAATTCCCTTGCCCGGCTGCTGGGTTTCGCGCGCCTTCTGATAGAAGTAAGTCATCAGCCTTGTCCCGTGATGCTGCGGGATCATGTCGCTGATGCGGGGCATGAGCCCGATCTCCCTGGCCATTTGCAGCCCGTCCTTAACGTGGCTGGCGATGATCAAACTGCTCATGCTGGCAGAGAGGTCCTCGTGTTTGTTGCGGCTGAAGAGCTGGTTCTCCACATAATACTGGGGCATCTTGAGCTTGCCGATGTCGTGATAATAAGCCGCAACGCGCGCCAGCAGCGGGTTTGCCCCGATGGTCTCGGCCGCCGCTTCGGCCAGCGTGCCTACCATTATACTATGATGATAAGTACCAGGAGCCTCCAAGGCCATGCGCCTCAGGATCGGAGTGTTAAGGTTGGACAGCTCGAGCAATTTGATGTCAGTGGTTATCTTGAACAGCGATTCCAGCACCGGCAAGAGCATCGAGGCGAACATGGCCGCCAAGATTCCACTCGCAACTCCCGCCGCGGCTTTAATCCCTATAGTCGGGAGCGTCGATCCATAGGCGGGAGCGAAAAGGTCCAGGGCGGCGGCGGTGGCTATGTTGACCAGCCCTATGGTTATACCTGCCTTAAGCACCGTAGTGCGCTCTTTATACTGTTTGATCCCATAGATGGCGGCGAAGCTGCCGATGAGCGAATAAACCGCGAGGTCGATGCTCGAGATCATTGCCCCCAGGAGGAGCGCAGCGACCACGGAATACAGTATGGCGATGTTTACATCTATCAGCAGCGCCACCAGCATGGGGCCGAAAGCCACCGGCGCCAGGTAGTAAAGCGGCACGGGGCCGCTCAGCCCCTTGAAGGCCAGCCGCTCTTCGGCCATATCGGCCAGGCCGAAAAAGAGCCGTGCCGTGACCAGGGAGATGATGAGCACCAGCGAGACTAAAATAAAGTGATTTCTGATCTTCTTGTGCCGCACCTGGTGGAAAACGAAGTAGCGCCAGAGCAGGTAGAGCAGCATCGATGAGAGAAGCATGGCTCCGATGAAGCGGTCGCGCAGCATCCCCGGCTCCTGCAAACTGCGCAAGGCGCGCAGCTCGACCAGGTGCGACTCCTTGACCTCATCGCCGCTTCTGATGATCACCTTGCCGCGCTTGATCTGTCGCACCACCGGCAGGACTTTTTCCACAGCCTCGCGGCGCCTCCGCTCAGTTTCGGCCGCGTTGTATATCACGTCCGGCTGAAGCAGGCCCTCCAGGAAAGCCACCGCCTCGCGTCGCTCCCTCCGATCCAGGGTGGTGAGATTGAATTGGTTCTGGCGTAAAAATGCCCGCGCTTCGGCCAGATCCATTATTTCCAGCTTGTTGAGCCGCCGCTCCTCCCCGGCCGAGGTGCGGATCACCGAGCCGCTTTCCTCGCCGCGCGCAAATAGCTCGCGGGTCCCCACGATCCCCCGCCCATATGCTTGTTTGAGCAGAGTTGCCACTTCCTGTTCCAAGTCCTCGCTGAAGCCGTGGCGGGCGAAGAGCTCCAGCGCCGGCTCGGGAAAGTAGTCTCCCAGGCCTTCGGGCAAGCCTTCGAGCGAAGCCGGCCGGCTGGAGCGGGCCCTTTCGCCCTGCCCCTTCTCGGCCATCGCCGCGCGCGCCAGGCTAAACTTAGCTCTGAGTTCGCCTTCGAGCGCCCCGACAACTCCGGCGTCTCGATCGAAGACCGCCGGCACGGATTGCCCCGCTTTGATCCTTTCTGCCGCCGTAGCCGCCGCATCCTCTATGCTGATATCCCGCGGCGCTACGATGTCTTTGGGCGAGATATCTCCAGGCCTCAGATCGGGCAAGAACTGGTATTTATAGGTTACGACGATCAGGGCTGCCAGCGCGGCGATCAGCGCGCCCAGGATGAGGTCTGGGAAGGTGAGCCTGGCGGCGAGATTCTCGAATAGGATTCTACCGAAGCTTCTATCGGCCGTGGACTTCGAGTCAGACTTTTCCCTGCCCGAAGTGCTCGTCGTATTTTTCATAGCTTTCCCGGATATCCGGGAGTTTAACCCTAAAAAGTATAGCAAAAAAGGAGCCAGGAGTCAGGAGCCAGAATCCAGGAGCAAGAGGGAGAGCGAGAGCAAGAGAGACCCTCTCACTCTTGCTCATTGCTCTTGCTCTTTATTCTGACTCCTGGCTTCTGTTTTAAGAGTCAAAGCGCTTCAACAGTACGCAGCCGTTTGTCCCTCCGAAGCCGAAAGAATTGGACATCGCGCACCTCACCTCTCTCTTTCGCGCCACGTTCGGGACGTAATCCAGGTCGCATTCGGGGTCAGGGTATTCCTGATTAATCGTCGGATGAATGATTTGGTCGCGAATGGTGAGCACAGTAATCGCAGCTTCGACCCCGCCCGCCGCGCCGAGCAGGTGGCCGATCATCGACTTGGTAGAGCTTATCGCCAGAGAGCGGGCATGCTCGCCAAATACCTTTTTAATTGCGACGGTCTCGATACGGTCGTTCGGCGGGGTAGATGTGCCGTGGGCGTTAATATAATCCACCTCTTCCGGATGGACGCCGGCATCCCTCAGGGAGTTGAGCATTACGCGCACGGCTCCGTCGGCCGTTTCCGATGGCTCGGTTATATGGAAGGCATCGGCCGACATACCGTATCCGATGATTTCAGCATAGATTTGGGCATCGCGCCGCAGGGCTGATTCCAAGGCCTCGAGGATGACGAGGCCGGCACCTTCGCCCATCACGAAGCCGTCGCGCATTTTATCGAACGGCCGGCTGGCCTTTTGCGGGGACTCGTTACGCGTCGACAGGGCACGCATGGCGGCGAAGCCTCCCACTCCCATCGGAGTAATCGCGGCCTCTGAGCCGCCCGCTATCATGACATCGGCTTCGCCGCGCTGTATGATCTTGAAGGCCTCGCCGATGGCGTGGGTTCCCGCCGAGCAGGCGGTGCAGGCCGCCAAATTGGGTCCCTTGGCCCCATAGCGAATCGATACCTGACCCGAAGCCAGGTTGATGATCGATGCGGGAATGAAGAAGGGCGATATGCGGCGGGGTCCCTTTTGCAGCAACTCCTCGTGTTCCCGCTCTATCATGTAAAAGCCCCCGATTCCGGAAGCAATGTGCACCCCGACGCGGTGAGCATTTCCCTCACTGATCTTGAGCGCGGCGTCCTGGACTGCGAAATCGGCTGCGGCGATGGCATAGTGGATGAAGGTGTCCATCTTCTTCACGCTCTTCCTGTCGATCCAGTTCAAGGGATCGAAGCCCTTCACCTCAGCCGCGATCTTCACGGGAAAATCCGAAGTATCGAACCTGGTGATATAGCCGACGCCGCTCCTCCCCTCGAGCAGGGCCTGCCAGGTCTCCTCCGTTCCTATGCCCAGGGGAGTAACCAGCCCGACTCCCGTTATTACAACCCTCCTCGCCACAACTTAGCTCCTTTAAGGTTGCGGTTTAGCTGATATGGGATTTAATATATTCCACAGCGTCTCTGACCGTTACGATCTTCTCGGCATCCTCATCGGGGATTTCGATCGAGAACTCCTCCTCGAAAGCCATGACCAGCTCGACCGTATCCAGAGAATCGGCGCCGAGATCATCGACGAACGAAGCGGTTGGGGTAACCTCTGATTCCTCCACACCTAGCTGCTCGACAATAATGGCCTTTACTTTCTTTTCAACTTCCTCAACTGTCGGCATTTTCTCTCCTCCTTAAGAAAGGGAAAAATGATATCCGCGGGAGCAGCCTCACATATACATCCCGCCGTTCACATTGAGCACTTCGCCTGTAATGTATGAGGCCTCATCGGAGGCCAGGAACTTAACCGCCCAGGCCACTTCTTTTTCCGAGCCGATTCTGCCGAGCGGTATCTGCTCGAGCAGCCGCTCTCTCGCCGCTTCCGTTACTCCTCGCGTCATCTCAGTTTCAATGAAACCGGGGGCGATAGCGTTGACTGTGATATTGCGCGAGGCCACCTCGCGCGCGACCGCCTTTGTGAATCCCAGTATAGCCGCCTTTGATGCCGCGTAGTTGGCCTGGCCCGGATTTCCCATGAGGCCGACCACGGAAGCAACGTTAATTATTCTGCCATACCTGCGCCGTATCATGGAAGGCAAAACCTCGCGCGTGCAATAGAAGGTCCCGGAGAGGTTGACCGCCAGCACCTCGTCCCATTCTTCTCTTTTCATGCGCACCACGAGGTTGTCGCGCACGATGCCGGCGTTGTTGACCAGTATATCGATTTTCTCAAATCGCGCCAGTATCTCGGCCACGGCTGCCTTGACCCGCGCATGATCGGACACATCCAATCGAATCGGGAAAGCAGAGAGGCCCCGCTCTCCGAGCTCCGCCGCCGTTTTCTCCAGCGCCTCGGACGTGCGCGCGGCGATCACCGTCTTCGCTCCCGCTTCCGCCAGGGCCTCAGCGCAGGCCCTTCCTATGCCTCGCGATGCCCCTGTAATCAGCGCCACTCGATTCTCAAAAGACATAATTTAGAATGCCTAACAAAGTCACGGGTGATACGGCAAGCCGTTAGCCATCGGCCGTCAGCTTGAAGCTGAAAGCTGACGGCTGATGGCTTGAAATCAGCCTCCCCACATTGAGGACTATCGACTCATAACCTTCCCGCTTCGGCAAATGCGCTTTGCAACCGCTCCAGTCCGGCGGGCTCTTCGAAGGCCCAGGTATTTGCCTCCGGTGCGATCCTCTTGATCAGCCCGGACAGAACCTTCCCAGCGCCGACTTCAACGAACAGCCTGACGCCGCGCGACACGAGCAGCTCGATCGATTCCTGCCAGCGGACCGACGAAGCGACCTGCCGCATCAGGGCAGCCCTGGCCTGCTCGCCTTTATCTATAAGCCGGGCATCCACGTTGGTCACGAGCGGGAAGCGCAGGTCCTTGAACTCGATCGCTTGGAGGTCGCGCGCCAGCCGTTCGGCGGCCGGGCGCATGAGCGAGCAGTGGAACGGAGCGCTCACCTGAAGCAACAGGACGCGCTTGGCCCCGCGCCGCTTCGCCTGGTCGGCAGCGCGACGGACAGCAGCGCTCGAGCCAGCGATAACGATCTGGTCGGGTGCGTTGTAGTTGGCCGGTTCGAGCACCTCTCCGTCGGCCGCGTCGCGGCAGAGCTTCGCGACCGCGACCGGATCCATGCCGATAACGGCAGCCATTGCTCCTTCGCCCACCGGCACTGCCTCCTGCATATAACGGCCTCTCATCCTGACCAGGCGAACCGCATCGGCAAGCGAGAGGCCCCCGGCGGCTACCAGCGCCGAGTATTCCCCCAGGCTGTGGCCGGCCGCATAATCGGGAATCAGGCCGCGGCTCTCGAGCAGGCGCCAGGCGGCGACGCTCGCCGCGAGCAGAGCGGGCTGAGTATTTTCCGTTAGCTTAAGCTCCTCTTCGGAACCGTCGAAGCATAGCTTGCTCAGGGCGAAGCCAAGAGCGTCGTCGGCCTCCTCGAAAGCGCTCCGGCAGATCTCGAAATTTTCCGCCAGCGCCCGCCCCATCCCCGGGTATTGCGAGCCCTGGCCCGGGAAAACAAAAGCTATTTTGACCATATTGAGTTATCAGCCATCAGCTTTCGGCAGCCATCCGATGGCCGATGGCTTGCCCCGGCAGTTTCGACGCTCGTTCTCAAAATAGCGAAGCAAGCTCGCGCTCGATAATCGAGTTGACCTTGTTATCGCAGAAGTCCTTCGCCAGGCGGATTGCGTTCTTGATGGCCTTGGCGTTCGACCTGCCGTGGCAGATGATGGAAATTCCGCGCACGCCGAGCAGGGGCGCGCCTCCGTACTCCGAATAGTCCAGCCGCCGCTTGACGCGGCCCATCGACTGTTTGATGAGCAGGGCGCCGACCTTCGAAGCCAAGGTCTGCGACAGCTCCTTGCGCATGATATTGAGCATGACCTCGATCAGGCCCTCGCTTATTTTGAGAGCGACGTTGCCGGTAAAACCGTCGCAGACGATAACGTCGGCCTTGCCGTGGTAGACATCCTTCCCCTCGATATTGCCGATGAAATTGAGCGAGGCCTCTTTCAGCGCCTTGTGAACCTCTTTGATCAGCTCGTTGCCCTTGCTCTCCTCTTCGCCGATGGACATCAGGCCTATGCGGGGGTTTTCGATCCCCAGGATTTTGCGGGCATAGATATGTCCCATTACCGCGAACTGCCAGAGGTGGTGGGGCTTGCAATCGACATTGGCCCCCACGTCCAGGATGACCGCGGCTCCTTTCAGCGTAGGGACCACGGCGGCCAGGGCCGGCCGGTCGACGCGCTCGAGCGAACCCAGGATCAGTTTGGATGCGGCCATAACCGCGCCGGTGTTGCCGGCGCTGACCAGCCCTTCGGCCCGCCCCTCGCGCACCAGGCTCGCCGTGACGCGAATCGAGGAATTGCGTTTCTTGCGCACGGCGATAGCAGCCGGTTCGTCCATTCCGATGGTCTCCGCGGCATGGCGGATCTCGATAGGCAGAGAGTCAGCGCTGTATTCGAGCAGCAACTGCCGCAACCTCTCGCTCTGCCCGACCAGGACTATGCCCACTTTGTACTCGCGGGCTGCCAGGACCGCTCCTTCCACCTCGCTATAAGGGGCGTAATCCCCGCCCATAGCATCGACGGCTATTGTGACCATAGCTACGCCGCGTTCTGCGCGCTTATACGGTTCGAGTTAGATTTCCTTGACTTCGATGACAGGCTTCCCTCGATAGTAGCCGCAGTGCGGGCACGCGCGATGCGGCAGCTTGGGCTCCCCGCAGTTTGGGCACAGCGATAGGTAGACTGCTTTCAGGGCATCGTGCGCCCGGCGACGACCGCGGCGCGATTTGGAATGCCTGCGCTTCGGGTTGGGCATTTCTAACTCCAGTTTGTCCATTCAAGCGGCATAGCAGAGTTGATTTAGCAATAGATCTAGCGTCTGCCGCCGAAATAGGATGAACTTAGCATTTTCT
>FWPU01007990.1_pt1 | contig 18612 bp, 16 predicted proteins | sample 2228361 | NCBI WGS metagenome assembly FWPU01 (sample SAMEA103939777, study PRJEB20133) | metagenome
CGTGGATCTGCACGGCGCGGCTGGCCGCCTTCATCGCTGTCTCGGAGGCGAAGAGCTTGGCCATGGCGGCGGCGTGGGCCGCCGGCCGCCCCCGGTCCTTGAGCCAGGCCGCCCGCAGGGTGAGCAGGCGGGCCGCCTCGATCTCGGCGGCCAGCTCGGCGATCATCCCCTGCAGCCCGTTGAACTCGGCCAGCGTCCGGCCGAAGGCGGTGCGCTGCTTCATGTACCGCACGGCGTGGTCGAGGGCCGCCTGGGCGATGCCGACGGCCATGGCCGCCATGGCGATGCGGCCGCCCTCCAGGACCTTCATGGCCTGCACGAAGCCCTGGCCCCGCTCGCCGATCAGGCTGTCGGCCGGCAGGCGCGCCTCCTGGAAGATCAGCTCCGCGGTGTCGGAGGCGTGCAGGCCCAGCTTGCGGTAGGGCCGCGAGGCCGAGAAGCCGGGCGTCCCCTTCTCGACGACGAAGGCCGAGATGCCCTTCGACTTCCGGTCCGGGTCCGTGCGCGCCATGACCACGGCCACGCCGCCCACGCTGGCGTTGGTGATGAAGGCCTTGCTGCCGTCGAGGACCCAGGCGCCGTCCCGCCACTCGGCGCGGGTGCGCAGGGCGGCGGCGTCGGAGCCCGAGCCGGGCTCGGTCAGCCCCCAGGCGCCCAGCGTCTCGCCCCGGGCCAGCCGCGGCAGGTAGCGGCGCTTCTGGGCCTCGGAGCCGAACTGCAGCAGGTGCCCCGTGCAGAGCGAGTTGTGGGCCCACATGGTGATGCCCACCGAGGCGTCGCCGCGGCACAGCTCCTCCACGATGAGCGCGTAGGCCACGTGGTCGAGCCCGGCGCCGCCGTACTCCTCGGGCACCAGCACGCCCAGGAACCCCAGCGGGGCCAGGCGGGCCACGATGGCGTGCGGGAACTCGTGGCGCTCGTCGTAGGGGGCGATGCGCTCGCCCAGCTCGGCCTCGGCGAACTGCCGGGCCACGTCGCGGATCTGCTGCTGCTCGGGGCTCAGCTCGACGTCCACCGGCTCAGCCCCTGAGCAGGCTCTTGATGACCTTGCCGTTGGGGTTCCGCGGCAGGGCGTCCACCACCACGACCTCGCGCGGGACCTTGAACCGGGCCAGCCGCGCGCCGACCCAGGCCCGGACCTCGCCGGGCTCCAGGCGGGCGCCCGGCCGCGGCACCACGCACGCCCGGACCGCCTCGCCGTACACCGGGTCCGGCACGCCCACCACCGCCGCCTCCAGCACCCCCGGGTGGCCGCAGAGCGCCTCCTCGACCTCCACGCAGTAGACCTTCTCGCCGCCGCGGTTGATCATGTCCTTGATGCGGTCCATGATCGTCACGTAGCCGTCGCGGTCGATGGCGGCCAGGTCGCCCGTGCGCAGCCAGCCGTCCTCGACGATCGCCTGGGCGGTGGCCTCGGGGTTCGCCCAGTAGCGCGGGATGACCATGGGGCCGCGCACCCACAGCTCCCCGACCTCGCCGGGCCCGCACTCGCGCCCGGTCGCCGGGTCCACCGTGCGCAGCTCGGCGGTGGGGATGGGCCGGCCGACCGAGGAGATGCGGCCGAGGGCGTCGGCGTCGGGCAGGATCGTGGTGGGCGAGCAGGTCTCGGTCATCCCGTAGGCGTTGTGCAGGCGGGCCTGGGGCAGCCAGGCGCGCAGGGCCTGCACCGTGGGCGGGGGCGTCGGCGCGCCCCCGTAGCCCAGGACGCGGACCGTCTGCCCGGTTCCCCGGTGCTCGGGGCGCGTCATCATCATCACGTACACGGTCGGCGCCGCCACCATGTGGGTGATCCGCTCCGCGTCGAGCAGGCGGACGGCCTCCCCGGCGTCGAAGGTGGGCATGATGACGGTGGTCCCGCCCAGGTAGGCCATGGTCAGGAGCTGGGCGATGAGGCCGGTCACGTGGAAGAGCGGCACCGCCACCAGCGAGCGCTCGTCGTCCCGGAGCCCCATGCAGCGCTCGAAGCTGATCGTGGAGTTGACGATGCCGCCGTGGGTGCCCTCGGCGCCCTTGGGCCGGCCCGTGGTGCCCGAGGTGTACATGATGAACGCGGTGTCGTCCTCGCCCACCGCGACGGCCGGCGGCGGCGTCCGGGCGTCCAGGAGCCGGTCGAAGGGCTCCGTCCCCGCCACCCGGTCGCCGGTCAGGTAGCAGGCCTCGCAGGGAAGCCCGGCCCGGATGGGGGCGATCTCCCCCCACCACTGGGCGTTGCCCAGCAGCAGGCGGGCCCCCGAGTTCTGGAGCATGAACTCCAGCTCCCGGCTCCGGAGCTTGGTGTTGAGCGTGACGGCGACGGCGCCCAGGCGCGCGCAGGCGAACACGGCCAGGCAGAACGGGATGCCGTTCATGAGCAGGAGGGCGACCCGGTCGCCCGGCTTGACGCCGTGGCGGGCGTGCAGGCCCGCGGCCAGGCGCAGGCTCTCGGCCCGGAACTCCCGCCAGGTCAGGCGGCGCTCGCGGTCCACGACCGCGTCGCGGTCGGGCACGCGCTCGGCGGCGCGGTCCAGCAGCTCGGCCAGCGTGCGGGGCCGGGGCGGCGCGTAGCAGGTCAGGCGCCGGCCGAAGTGGACCTCCTCGACCAGCGCGCGGGCGGCGGACGCGGGCCAGCAGTCGCGGCCGTGAACGTACATGGCCTACACGGCGGCGCGCACGTGCTCGCGGACGAAGCGCACGATGTCCTGGGTGGAGGTGCCGGGCCCGAACAGCTCCTTGACGCCCATGGCCTTGAGCGCCGCCACGTCCTCGGGCGGGATGATGCCGCCGCCGAACACCACGACGTCCTCCGCCCCCTTCTCGCGCAGCAGCTCCAGCACCCGCTGGAACAGGTACATGTGGGCGCCGGAGAGCACGCTGAGGCCGATGGCGTCGGCGTCCTCCTGCAGCGCGCTGGCCACGATCTGCTCGGGCGTCTGGTGCAGCCCGGTGTAGATGACCTCGAACCCGGCGTCCCGCAGGGCGCGGGCCACGATCTTGGCGCCCCGGTCGTGCCCGTCCAGCCCCGGCTTGGCCACCACCACCCGGACCGTGCGCGCGCTCATGCCCCCTCCGATCGCAGCGCGGCGCGGATGCGCTCGCCGACCTTCATGATCTGGTTGCGGTCACCCGGCACCAGCTTCCAGTCGAAGCCCTTGCCGTCGTTGGTCCAGCGGGGGATGAGGTGCAGGTGGAAGTGCGGCACCGACTGGAAGGCGGCGGCCCCGTTGGCCTGCAGCACGTTGAGCCCGTCCGGGCTCAGGGCCTGCATCAGCGCGATGGCCACCCGGCGGGCCGTGACGATGGCCGCCTGGAGGTCCTCCTCGGCGGCGGCCATCAGGGTCGGCGCGTGGGCCCTGGTGACGACCAGGCAGTGCCCGGAGTTGAGCGGGTTGATGTCCATGAAGCAGAGGGTGCGGTCGTCCTCCCACACCTTCATGGACGGGATCTGCCCGTCGCGGATCTTGCAGAACACGCAGTCGGTCATGACCGCCCCTCCCGATCAGACCTCCACCGTCCAGCCGCGCGGGTCGGGCGCCGTGCCGTACTGGATGCCGACGATGGCGTCGTACAGCCGGCGGGTCAGCTCGCCGATCCGGCCCTGGTTGACCACGATGCGCTCGCCCCGGTACGCCAGCTCGCCCACCGGCGAGATGACGGCGGCGGTGCCGGTGCCCCACACCTCCTGCAGCCGGCCCTGGCGGGCGGCGGCCACGACCTCGTCGATGGCGATCTGGCGCTCGGCCACCGGCACGCCCCACTCCCGCAGCAGCGTGAGCACCGAGTCGCGCGTGACCCCGGGCAGGATGGTGCCGGCCAGCGGCGGGGTCACCACCTCGTCGCCCAGCCGCAGCATGATGTTCATGGTGCCCACTTCCTCGATGTAGCGCCGCTGGGCGCCGTCCAGCCACAGGACCTGGGTGAAGCCCTCGTGCTTGGCCTCCTCGGCGGCGTAGAGGCTGGCCGCGTAGTTGCCGGCCGTCTTGGCCTCGCCCACGCCGCCCGGGCAGGCCCGCACGTAGGTGTCGATGACCTTGATCTTCACCGGGTTCATCCCCTCCGGGTAGTAGGCGCCCACCGGGGACAGGATGACGTAGTAGAGGTACTGCCGGGCCGGCCGCACCCCCAGGAAGGGCTCGCTGGCGATGATGGTGGGCCGGATGTAGAGCGAGGTGCCGACCGTGGAGGGCACCCAGTCGCGGTCCAGGTCCACCAGGGTCGTCCAGGACCGGAGCACCAGATCGGGGTCGAGCGGCGGGATGCACATGCGGCGGGCCGTGTTGTTGAGCCGCTCCACGTGCTTCTGGGGCCGGAACAGGCGGATGCGGCCGTCGCGGCCCCGGAAGGCCTTGAGGCCCTCGAAGATGGCCTGGGCGTAGTGCAGCACCGCCGTGGCCGGGTCCAGGCTGAGGGGGCCGTACGGCTCGATGCGCGGGTCGTACCAGCCCTTCTCCTCCTGGAAGTCCATCAGGAACATGTGATCGGTGAAGACCGTCCCGAACCCCAGCTCGGCGTCCCCGGTGCGCGGGCGCGGCGCCTTCGTGCGCGTGATCCTGATCGCCTCGTTCATGGCCGTCCCTTTCCTCAGAAAATGATCGGCTCGCGATACTGGCCGAACACCCGGCGGTACACGTCCGAGATCTCCCCCAGGCTCACGTAGTCCTTCACCGCGTCGATGAGGACCGGCATGAGGTTCTGGCCGCTGCGGCAGGCGTCGGCCAGCTGCTGGAGCCGCCGCTCGACCCGCGTCCGGTCGCGGCCGGCCTTGAACCGCGCCACCCGCTCGATCTGCTCGCGCTCCACCTGCTCGTCGATGCGCAGGTAGCTGATGGGCTTCTCCTCGCGCATGACGTACTTGTTGACGCCGACGATGACCCGCTGGCCGCGGTCCTCCATGAGCTGGCAGCGGTAGGCGGCGTCGGCGATCTCCTTCTGGGGATAGCCCTCGTCGATGGCCCGCAGCATGCCGCCCATGCGGTCGATGGTCTCGATGTAGGCCATCGCCTCCGCCTCCATCCGGTCCGTGAGCGCCTCCAGGTAGTAGGAGCCGCCCAGCGGGTCGATGGTCAGGGCCACCCCGGTCTCCTCGGCGATGATCTGCTGGGTGCGGAGGGCGACCGTGACGGCCTCCTCCGTCGGCAGCGCCCACGTCTCGTCGTAGGAGTTGGTGTGCAGGGACTGGGCGCCGCCCAGGACGGCGGCCAGCGCCTGCAGCGCGAAGCGGGCGATGTTGTTGAGGGGCTGCTGGGCGGTGGCCGACACGCCGGCCGTCTGGGTGTGGGTGCGCAGGCGCAGGGACTCCGCCTTGCGGGCCCCGTAGCGCTCCTTCATGAAGCGCGCCCACATCCGGCGGGCCGCCCGCAGCTTGGCGATCTCCTCGAAGAAGTCGGAGTGGATGTCGAAGAAGAACGACAGCCGGGGGGCGAAGTCGTCCACGTCCAGGCCCCGGGCCCGGGCCGCCTCCACGTAGGCCAGGCCGTCGGCCAGCGTGAAGGCCAGCTCCTGCACGGCCGTCGAGCCGGCCTCCCGGATGTGGTAGCCGGAGATCGAGACCGGGTTGAAGCGGGGCACGTGCTTGGCGGTGAACTCGATCATGTCCACCACGATGCGCAGGGCCGGCTCGGGCGGGCAGATCCACTCCTTCTGGGCGATGAACTCCTTGAGCATGTCGTTCTGCATGGTGCCGCCCACCCGGTCCCACGACACACCCTGCTTGTCGGCCACGGCCAGGTACATGGCCAGCGCGATGGAGGCCGTGCAGTTGATGGTCATGGAGGTGGTGACGTCGCCCAGCGGGATGCCGTCGAACAGGCGCTCGAAGTCGTCGAGGGTGGAGATGGAGACGCCTTCCTTGCCCACCTCGCCCCGCGCCCGCGGGTGGTCGGCGTCGTAGCCCATGAGGGCCGGCATGTCGAAGGCGGTGGAGAGGCCGGTCTGGCCCTGCTCGAGCAGGTACTTGAAACGCCGGTTGGTGTCCTCGGGGCGCCCGAAGCCGGCGAACATCCGCATGGTCCAGAGACGCCCGCGGTACATGGTCGGATAGACGCCGCGGGTGAAGGGGTACTCGCCGGGGTAGCCCAGCTTCTCCTCGTAGGCGCCCCGCACGTCCTCGGGCGTGTACAGGGGCTGGACCGGGAGGCCGGAGAGCGTCTCGAAGGGGACCTCGCGCTCCGGCGCCCGCCGCCGGAACGGCTCGTACGTCTCCCGCTCCCACCGCGCCTTGCCGCTCATGCCTTCCCTCCCAGGACCTCGCGGGCGATGATCAGCTTCTGGATCTGCGAGGTGCCCTCGTAGAGCTGGGTGATCTTGGCGTCCCGGAAGTAGCGCTCGACCTGGTACTCGCGGGTGTAGCCGTAGCCGCCGTGCACCTGGATGGCGTCGGTCGTCACCTTCATGGCCGCCTCGGCCGCGAAGTACTTGGCCATCGAGGCCTCCCGCACGTAAGGCCGGCCGGCGTCCTTGAGGGCGGCCGCCCGCAGCGTCAGCAGGCGCGCCCCCTCGACGGCGGTGGCCATGTCGGCCAGCATCCAGCCGACCATCTGGTGCTGGCCGATGGGCACCCCGAACGTCTTCCGCTCGCGGGCGTAGGCGACCGCCAGGTCCAGGGCGCCCTGGGCGATCCCGACCGCCTGGGCGGCGATGGCGATGCGGCTCGAGGTGAGCGTGGCCATGGCGATCCGGAACCCCTGCCCCTCCTCGCCCAGCCGGTTGGCCACCGGCACCCGGCAGTCCTCGAAGACGAACTCGGCCGTGTCGGAGGCCCGGATGCCGAGCTTGTCCTCCGTGCGCGGCACCAGGAAGCCCGGCGTGCCCTTCTCGATCAGGAGGGCGATGACGCCCCGGTGGCCGGCCCGGCGGTCCGTCTGGCAGAAGACGAGGGCGGCCGAGGCCTCCCGGCCGTTGGTGACGAACAGCTTGCGGCCGTTGACCACGTAGTGGTCGCCGTCCCGCACGGCCATCGTCTGCTGGTTGGCGGCGTCGGAGCCCGCCTGGGGCTCGGTCAGCGAGAAGCAGCCGAGCTTGTGCCCCTGGGCGTAGGGGACGAGGAAGCGCTCCCGCTGGGCGTCGGTGCCCCAGGTGAGCACCGGCTCGCAGTAGAGCGAGTTGTTGACGATCATGACGATGGCGTGCGAGGCGCACACCCGGGCCAGCTCGATGGCGGCCACCGCCAGCGAGACGGCGTCCCCGCCGGCGCCGCCCCACCGCTCGGGGACGATCATGCCCATCAGGCCGAGCGCGCCCATCCGCTTGACCGTCTCGTGCGGGAAGCGGGCCTCGCGGTCGATCTCGTCGGCGATGGGGCGCACCTCCCGCTCGGCGAAGTCGCGGGCCATCGCCTGGACCATCTGCTGCTCGTCCGTCAGCTCGAACCGCATGCTTCGCTCCGATCCGCGCCCGGGCCTACCTCTCCAGCAGCTTCGCGAACTCCTGCTTGAGCGCCGGCACGACCTCGAACAGGTCGGCCACGATCCCGTAGTCGGCGATCTTGAAGATCGGCGCCTCCGGGTCCTTGTTGACGGCCACGATGACCTTCGACGACCGCATCCCGGCCAGGTGCTGGATGGCGCCGGACACGCCGAAGCCCATGTAGAGCTTGGGCGAGATGGTCCGGCCGGTCTGGCCGATCTGGAAGCGGTGCGGGCGCCAGCCGGCGTCCACCGCCGCCCGCGAGGCCCCGACGGCCGCGTTGGGCAGGATCGCGGCCAGCTCCTCCAGGATCGCGTAGTTCTCGGGCCCCTTCATGCCCCGGCCGCCCGAGAGCACGATCTCGGCCTCGGTCAGCTCGGGCAGCCCGGTGGAGACCTCCTCCCGCCGCTCGACGAACTTCATCTGCGCGGCCGGGATGGTGACCTGCGGCCGCTCCACCGGGGCCGTGCGGCCGGCCTGGGCCTCGGCCGGTCGGAAGACGTTCGGGCGCAGGGTGGCCACCCACGGCGGCCGCGCCCAGGTCACCTTCGCCATCAGCTTGCCGGCGTAGACCGGCCGCGTGGCCACCAGGCGGTCGCCGTCGCGGGCGAAGCCCACGGCGTCGGCGGCGATGCCGGCGCCCAGCCGCGCGGCCAGGCGCGCCAGCAGCTCGCGCTGGCGGCTGGTGACCGGCCCGAAGATCGCCCGGGGCGACTCCCGGCCCGCCAGCTCGGCCAGCACGCCCACCCACACCTCGCTCCGGTAGGGCGCCAGCGCCTCGTGCTCGACGAGCCAGATCCGGGAGGCGCCCCACTCGCCGAGCTGCTTCAGCCCCTCCTCGCTCGCCCGATCCGTGAGCCACACCGCCTCGGCGGGGCCGCCCAGCCGCGCCGCCTCGCCCAGCACCTCGGCCATCACCTTCTTCGGCAGCCCCTTGCGGTCGTCCTCCACCACGCACCAGAACGCGCCGGCCATGGCTAGATCACCTTCGCTTCCTCGCGGAGCGCGCGCACCAGCTCCGCGGCGGCGGTGGCCACGTCGCCCTGGATGATGCGCCCCGGCGGGCGCGGCGGCAGCGGCTCCAGCGTGACCACGCTCAGCTCCCGCGCGTCGCCGGACACGCCCAGATCGGCCGCCTTCAGGTCGCGGATCTCCTTCTTCTTGGCCCCCATGATCCCCTTGAGCGTCGGGTACCGCGGCTCGTTGAGCCCCTTCTGGGCGGAGACCACGGCGGGCAGCGGCAGGTCGAACACCTCGAGGCCGCCCTCGACCTGCCGGCCGACCCGGATGGTCTTGCCGTCGGCGTCCACGCTCTCCTCCATGATCCAGTAGGCCGAGGGCCAGCCGAGCAGCTCGGCCAGCTGGGCGGGCACGGCGCCCATGTCGTCGTCGATGGCCTGGCGCCCGCAGAGCACCAGCTGGGGCGACTCCTGCTTGATCACGGCCGCCAGGGCCCGGGCCGTGGTCAGCGTGTCGCCCTCGGCCAGGGCCGGGTCGTTGACGTGGATGGCGCGGTCGCAGCCCATGGCCAGGCAGGACCGCAGCGCCTCCTTGGCCCGCTCGGGCCCGACGCAGACGGCCACCACCTCGCCCTGGCCGCGCTTCTCCTTGATGCGCAGCGCCTCCTCCACCGCGAACTCGTCGTAGGGGGAGACGATCCAGGTGATGCCGGTGGCGTCGATGCTCCGGGGATCGGAGCCGATCTTCACCTGCGTCGCGGTGTCCGGCACCTGCTTGACGGCCACGAGGATCTTCATGCAGTCGCTCCTTCGAAGGTCAGCTCGCGCGTGATGCGGAAGCGGTCGCCCGGAATGTCCACCCGGTCGAAGACGACCGGCCGGGCGCCCGCGTAGGAGATCCGCTCCGACTGGAAGGCCGGCACGCCCGGCCGGCAGCCCAGCTCGCGCGCCTCCCGGCGTCCCAGCCGCACGGCGGCCACGGTCTCGCGGGCCCGCGTGATGGTCAGGCCCAGCTTGTGCTCGAGGATCTGCCTGAGCGGCGTGGCCCCGAGGTCGGCCTTGAGGACCTCCTCGCCCAGGGCCGGCGGCAGGAACGAGCGCTGCAGGCTCATCGGGTGCTGCTCGAGCAGGCGCAGCCGCTCGAGCACGAACACGCGGGCGGGCGGGCGCAGCCCCAGCGCCGCCGCCACCCGGCGGTCGGCGGGCACGAACCGGCTCTGCAGCACCCGCGTCGTGACGTTCTCGCCCAGCGCCGTCAGGTCGCCGGCGAACCGGCGCAGGGCCAGGATGTCGTAGTCGATGGTGGGGGTGGCGACGAAGGTGCCGAGGCCGTGACGGCGGGCGATGAGGCGCTCGCGCTCGAGCAGCTCCAGGGCCTGGCGCAGCGTCATCAGCGTCACGCCGAAGTCCTGGGCCAGCCGGCGCTGGTTGGGGAGCCGCTCGCCCGGCGCCAGCGCCCCCTGCCGGATGCGCTCGCGCAGCGCCTCGGCGATGCGGTGATACCGCGGAACGCGTCCGATCACGGCTCCTCCGCTCGGATCTGGTCTTCTAGAACACCGGCGGCCGGCGACGAGGCCGTCGGCGACTGCGGGGGGCTAACGGCCGGGCTCCAGCGGCGCGGTGACGGGTCAATTGTAGTGGCCGGACCGGGCCCGCGCAACCACGGCCTCGTGCGCCATTCCCGCAGCCAGGGCTGTCATCTCAGGCGAGCGCCACGCCGAGCACGCGCGGCAGGCCCCGGGCCAGGAGGGACCAGTGACGCCCCTCGTCCCCCGAGACGTAGAGGGCCCCCTCGGCGGTCCCCAGGGCCACGTGAGCGCCCGAGGCGGCCAGGCACCCGGTGTCGATGTTGCTGTCGAACCAGTCCGGCAGGCCGCTCTGGCACCGCTCGAAGGCCCCGGCGCCGAGCGGCCGCCGGTAGAGCGCGGCCCGGCGCCCGCCGGGCCCGGTGGAGGCGCTGACGTAGAGCGTCCCCTCCCCCACGGCCACGGCCCGGCAGTAGCGGGCATGCAGGCCGTCGGCCAGGAAGCGCCAGGTCTCGCCGCCGTCGTCGCTGACGCCCAGGCCCTCGGCCGAGGCCACCAGCACCGTGCCGGGACGCCGGGGATCGCAGACCACCTGGTGCACGTCCACCTCGATGTCCACCGTGGGCCGCCAGGACTTGCCGGCGTCCGTGGAGCGGACGACGCCCCCGACGTGGACGTTCACGTAGATCGCGCCCGCCGGGTCCGCGGCCATCGAGCGGACGTCGGCAGGGTCGCCCCAGGGCGTGTGCCACTGCTCGCGTCCCTCCACCCGCTCGAACTCCTCCACGCGCCGCAGCTCCCCGCCCTCGAGCCGCAGCAGGTGGGCGCCCGCCGTGCCGACGAGCAGGCCCGACGCCGCGGGCAGCAGGCACGTGGCGTCGCCGGTCGCCACCTCCGCCACGACCTCCCAGTCGCCGTTGCCGCCCGAGCGCCACACGGTCCGCCCCTCGCTGAGGACCCAGGTGCGGCCGCCCTCCCGCGCCAGCGCCGTGACCTCGCGACCGGCCAGGGGCGCCAGCGCGTGCCGGGCGCGCGCCCCGAACTCGAAGAGCCCCAGCGAGGTGCCGGCGAGAACCCGCATGCTCCGAGGGTACCGCGCCGCGGCGCTGCCGGCATCCGCACGCCGCGTCAGGCGAGCAGCGCCTGCCGGAGGCCGCGTAGCGCTCACCCGCGTTGCGGAAGCTCGCGGCCGGGGCCTATCATCCACGCCGCCTGCACCTGTCCCGGAAAGGAGGCCGATGCCCTGCCGCTGAGCCTGCTGCCCACGTTCCTCGTCCCGCTCATCATCGCCAGCCACGTGATCCTCGGGGTCCGGCTGGTCGGGGCGCGACAGCTCACCCGCTGACGGCCGGACCGGGAGCGGACGAAGGCCAGGCGTGAACGACGCGCGCGATGAGCTCGAGCAGGGGCGCGCGCTCCACCGGCGCCGGGCCTGGGACGAGGCCTACCAGGTCCTCTCCCGCGCCGACCGGGCGGCGCCCCTCGGCGTCGAGGATCTGGAGGCCCTCGCCACCGCGGCGTTCCTCGTCGGCCGCCCCGCCGAGTTTCACCGGGCCCTCGATCGCGCTCATCACGCGTGCCTGGAGGCCCGCGACCCGCTCCGCGCCGCCCGCTGCGCCTTCTGGCTGGGGCTGATCCTGCTGCTTCGCGGGGAGGCGGCGCAGGCCAGCGGGTGGCTGGCGCGAGCCCGGCGCCTCGTCGGGGACCGGGCCTGCGTCGAGCAGGGGTACCTTCTGCTCCCCGTGGCGGAGCAGCATCTCGGGGAGGGGGACGCCGGGGCCGCGCACACGGCGGCGGCGACCGCGCTGGCGATCGGCGATGAGTTCGGCGACGGCGACCTCGTCGCGTGTGCCCGCCACCTGCAGGGCCGGGCGCTCGTCCGGCAGGGCAAAATCTCGCGGGGGCTGGAGCTCCTGGACGAGACCATGCTCGCCGTCGTCGGCGGCGAGCTGTCACCGATCGTCACCGGGTTGATGTACTGCAGCGTCATCGAGGTCTGCCAGCAGATCTTCGCCCTCAGCCGGGCCCGGGAGTGGACCGCGGCCATGAGCCGGTGGTGCGAGCAACAGCCGGCCATGGTGGCCTTCACCGGGACCTGTCTGGTCCACCGCGCCGAGCTCATGCAGCTCGATGGGGCCTGGACCGAGGCGATGGCCGAGGCGCGCCGGGCCTGCGAGCGCTTCGCCCAGGGGCTCGACGCCGAGCCGCCGTCGGCGGCCTTCTACCTCCAGGGCGAGATCCACCGTCTGCGCGGTCAGCTCCGGGCCGCCGAGGCGGCGTACCGCGAGGCCAGCCGGCTGGGATGGGAGCCCCAGCCGGGACTGGCCCTGCTGCGCATGGCACAGGGGCGGACGGCCGCCGCCCGGGCGGCCCTGCGCCGGCTGCTGGACGCGGCCGGCGAGGCGTGCCAGCGCGCCCGGCTCCTGCCCGCCCACATCGAGATCACGGTGGCCGCCGGGGACCTCCAGGCGGCGGGCAGCGCCTGCCGGGAGCTGGAGGAGATCGCCGAGCAGCTCGGCACGGACGTGCTGCGCGCCATGGCCGCCCAGGCGCGAGGCCTGGTGACGCTCGGCGCGGGCGACGCGCGGGCCGTTCCAGCGGTGGAGCCAGATCCCGGCGCCCTACGAGGCGGCGCGCGTCCGGGTCCTGATCGCGAGGGCCTGCCGCGCGGTCGGCGACGACGAGGCCAGCGGGCTCGAGCTGGACGCCGCCCGGGCCGTGTTCGAGCAGCTGGGCGCCTCGCCCGAGCTGGCTCGCCTCGACGCCCTCCGCGCGCCGGCCGCGCCGCCGCACCCGCTGTCGCCCCGGGAGCTGCAGGTCCTGCGCCTGATCGCGGCCGGCAAGACCAACCGCGCCATCGCCGCCGAGCTGGGCCTGAGCGAGCGGACCGTCGACCGGCACGTGAGCAACATCCTCACCAAGCTCGACGTCCCGTCGCGGGCCGCCGCCACGGCCTGCGCCTACGACCGCAAGCTCCTGTGATCGGGACCCCGGGCCGCCGGGGGAAAACACCCACGCGGTCTGGAGGGCGGGCGCTGGGTACTTTCACCGAAGCGCGCTGCCGGGGCGCTGCCGCATCGTGGCCGGGGAGGATTGCCATGGCCACCATCCAGGACCGCATCCGCGTGCGTGAACGACTGCTGGCCGGGCTGCCCGTCGCCGAGCGACGGCTGCGACCGGGCGGGGTGTCGACCGCCGTCCTCGAAGGCGGCGAGGGCCCGCCGATCGTGCTGCTGCACGGACCGGGCGAGTACGGAGCCAAGTGGCTCCAGGTGATCCCGGATCTGGTCAGGGACCACCGCGTCATCGCGCCGGACCTGCCGGGGCACGGGGCCTCGGCGGCGTACGACGGCGTCCTCGATCGGGAGCGCGTGCTCGCGTGGCTCGAGGAGCTGCTGGAGCGGACGTGTCCGTCGCCGCCGGTGCTGGTGGGGCAGATCCTCGGCGGCGCCATCGCCGCCCGCTTCGCCGGCGACCGCGGCCACCGGGTCGGCCGCCTGGTGCTCGTGGACGCGCTCGGTCTGGCTCCATTCCAGCCGGCTCCCGACTTCGGGCAGGCACTGCAGGCCTTCATCGCGGAGCCCACGGAGGAGACCCACGACGCGCTGTGGCGCCGGTGCGCGTACGATCTCGATGCGCTGCGGAGCCGCCTCGGGGAGCGGTGGCAGTGGATCCGGGCGTACAACCTGAGCGGCGCCCGCGCCAGCGAGCTGCGCTCGACCCGGCACGCCCTCATGGAGCACTTCGGACTGCCCGCCATCCCGCCCGGAGAGCTCGCGCGCATCGCCGTCCCCACGGCGCTGATCTGGGGCCGGCACGATCTGGCGACGCCGCTGGCGGTGGCCCAGGCGGCCAGTGCCGCCCACGGCTGGCCCCTTCACGTGGTCGAGAACGCCGCCGACGACCCCCCGCTGGAGCAGCCCGAGGCGTTCCTGCGCGCGCTGCGCGCCGCCCTGGCGACGCCCGGCTCCTAGCGCGGCGCGGCCGGCGTGACGCCGACGCCGGCCCCCGGGATGCACGCCCCGGTCATCGCCCGGCTCGCCGTGGCGGTGCCCGGGGCCGGAGCCGTCAGCCGGGCGGCGCGAGCCCCCGAAGCGCGAGGGTGCTCACCTCGCCCGTCGCCAGGTCGAGCACGCGCACGGCGTGGTTGTTGGTGTCGGCCACGAAGAGCCGGCCGCCGGCGAGCGCCAGGCCGCTGGGCTCGGAGAAGCGGGCGGCGGCCGCCGGGCCGTCCCGGTGTCCGGGCTGGCCGTCGCCGGCCACCGTCCGGCACCCGGCCGTCACCGGATCCAGGCGCTTGAGCTTGTGGTTGTAGGTGTCGGCGATCCACACCGTTCCGGCGTGCCAGAGCACGCCCAGCGGGTGCTGGAGCCGCACGGCGGCCGGACCTGCCCCGTCGCGGTCCCCGAACTCGAAGAGCCCCTCGCCCACGATCGTGCGGATCTCGCCACCGGGCCCCGGCTCCACCACCCTCACCGCGCTGGCCTCGCTGTCCGCCACGTAGAGGCGCTGGCCGTCCGTCGTCAGCCCGCTCGGCTGGTTCATCGCCGCGTCCTCGCGCGGGCCGTCTTCCAGCGCCTCGCGCCCCGTGCCCGTGTGCGGCCAGATCTGGCCGCCGCCCAGCGGCATGGCCCAGAGCTGGTGCCGGCCGGCCATGGCGACGTAGAGCGTGCCGTCGAGCGCCGTCAGGTCCCAGGGCGAGCTGAGCGCCACCTCGCGCGCCGGCCCGCCGGTGGCCGGGCCCATGAGCTGCTCGCCGGTGCCCGCGATCGTCCTGACGCGTCCGCTGGTCAGGTCCACGGCCCTGAGCGCGTGGTTCTCGGTGTCGGCGACGTAGAGGGTGTCGCCGGCCAGCGCCAGGCCCTGCGGCTGGTTGAACGCCGCCGCCTCGGCGGCGCCGTCCCCGAGCCCCGGCCGGCCGGAGCCGATCACCCGCTGCACCTCGCCGTCCAGCGTGGCCTCGACGATCCGGTGATGGCCGGTGTCGCTGACGAACAGCCGGTCCCGGCGCTCGTCGGCCAGCACCTTGCCGGGGAAGACGAGCGGTGTCGCCGGCAGCGGCTCCCGGCGGGTGAGGTCGAGCGGCTCGCGGTCGAGCATCCCGGCCGCCGCGAAGCTCTCGACCATCTCCCCGATGACCCGGTCGAGCGCCTCGAAGGGCGCCTCGCCCTCGTGCCGGCCGATGACCTTGCCGCGGGGGTCGATGAACATCAGGGTCGGCCAGGCGCGCACGGCGTAGGCCCGCCACACCTGGAAGTCGCGGTCGTTGATGACGGGGTGGCCGACGTTCAGCCGGAGGATCGCCTGCCGCACGCTCTCGGTGTCCTGCTCGGCGATGAACTTCGGCGAGTGCACGCCGACGATCACCAGCTCCCGGTGCCACTTCCGCTCCAGCCTCCGCAACTGCGGAAGCAGGTGCAGGCAGTTGATTCAGCAGAAGGTCCAGAAGTCGAGGACGACGATCTTGCCCCGGAGGTCCTTCAGGCTGAGCGGGCCCCGCGCGTTCAGCCACTCGGCGCCGGGCGGGAAGTCGGGGGCGTTGACGGTGCCCGCGAACCGCTCGCTCACGGCCGCCTCAGACCGCCAGCGAGAGCTGCTCGGGCTCCGGCGGCGGGGCGAGCGGCTCGCGGCGGCGATCGGCGATGCCGTGGCGCTCCCGCAGCCGGCCGACGAGGGCGCGGATCGGCTCGGCATCGGCTTGCCGCAGGTACGTCCCCCGGTACAGGCGCTGGTAGCGCGGCAGCAGCTCCGGCCAGTCGCGAGCCAGGTGCTCCAGGAAGTGCTCGCGCGTGCCCGGGGCCAGGTAGAGCACGTTGCACCAGAGGTGCGTGGCGCCGGCGTCGCGCGCGGCGCGCACGACCTGCGCGAGACTGGCCGGGCGGTCGGTGATGCCGGGCAGGACCGGCGCGATGGCGATGCCGGCCTTGATGCCGGCGTCCACCAGGGCCCGCACCGCGCGCAGCCGCTGCCGGGCCGGCGCCGTGCCGGGCTCGGTCCTGCGCCGGATGTCCTCGTCCAGCGTGGGGATGGAGACGTTGACGTCCACGGCTGCCCGGCGCGAGGCCTCCTGCAGCACGTCGATGTCGCGGACGATCATCGGCCCGCGGGTGATGAGGCTGAACGGGTTGCGGGCGGCGGCGAACGCCTCCAGGCAGCCCCGGGTGATCCGGTACCAGCCCTCGGCCGGCTGGTAGGGGTCGGTGGCCGCGCCCACGGCCACCAGCTCGCGCCGCCAGGTCCGCCGGGCCAGCTCCGCCCGCAGCACCGGCACCACGTTGATCTTCACCCGCACGGACTGCCCGTAGCCGGCGCCGGCCGGCCGGTCGGCCCGGCGCTCGAAGGCGCGGACGTAGCAGAAGGTGCACCGGTGGGCGCACCCCATGTAGGGGTTCAGGGACCAGCGGAAGGGCATCCCCTGCACCCGGTTGAGCGCGCTGCGGCAGGGCTCCTCGCGGTACTGCGGGCGCATCGTCGTCCGGTGGGAGCCAAGGCTATCATGGCCGCACACGGTCACGAAGGAGGATGAGCCGATGCTGGCAGGCAAGGTGGCCCTGATCACCGGGAGCGGCGGCGAGCACGGGTTCGGACGGGCGATCGCCCGCCGGCTGGCGGCCGACGGCGCCGACCTGGTCCTCACCGACGTCGCCCCGGCGGGCGTCAAGGTGGTGCCGGCCAAGCCCACCGGGAGCTGGGGCGGGCTGGAGGCCGTGGCCGACGAGGTGCGCAAGGCCGGGCGCCGCGCCGTCACCGCGCTGGTGGACGTGCGGTCGGCCGATCAGATCGAGGCGGCGGTGCGGGCGGCGCTGGAGGCGTTCGGCCGGATCGACATCCTGGTCAACAACGCGGCGGCCCCGCCCGGCGCGGATCGGGTGCCCGTGGTCGAGCTGGGCGAGGAGGCCTGGGACACGGTGCTCGACGTCAACCTCAAGGGCGCCTTCCTCGCCGCGCGCGCCGTCGCCCGCGTGATGCTCGAGCGCGGCATCAGGGGCCGCATCGTCAACATGTCGTCGAACTGCGGCAAGGTCGGCTATGCGCGGCTGGCCGCCTACTGCGCCTCGAAGTTCGGGCTCATCGGCTTCACCCAGGCGCTGGCCATGGAGCTGGCGCCGGCCGGCATCACGGTGAACGCCATCTGCCCGGGCGGCGCCGACACCGACCGGCTGGACTACCTGGGCCGCCGGCCCGACGGGTCCTTCGACCCGGCGCTGCGGGCGCAGGGCATCCGCGAGCGGGCCGCCGCCGTCCCGCTGGGCCGCCTGGCCACCGTCGAGGACGTGGCGGAAGTCGCGGCGTTCCTCGTCTCGCCGGGGGCGGAGTACATCACCGGCCAGGCCATCAACGTCGCCGGCGGCGCGATCATGCACTGAAGGCCGTCCGGGCTGGCGATGGACCGAGCCGCGGGCAGGGCCGGCGCGCGCGCCGGGGCCCGGGCGGCATCCCCAGGTTTCATCCATTTTCAGCAACGTCCCGCGTCCTTCCCTTGAAGGGCGCCGGGGAGGCCTTGCTATAGTGAACCGTCACCGACCTTTGAGGCCGACCCTGTGGGACACCTTCTCCGAGGGAGGACGAGGCCATGTGGAAACGAGACGAGGCCCCGCGGCCAGCGGGGACGTCAGGCAGCTACACCTCGACGTCGCCGGAGTCGCCGGTGCTGGGTGGAAGTTCCGACGGGTCGCGGGGCGCGCGCGCCGGGAGGGATGAGCTGGTGACCATCGGCAAGAGCATCGTGATCAAGGGCGAGCTGAGCGGCGGCGAGGACCTGACGATCGACGGCCAGGTGGAAGGCAAGATCGAGCTGCGCGAGCACGTCGTCACCATCGGCCCTCACGGGCGCATCAACGCGCAGATCGTCGCCCGCTCGATCATCGTGCTCGGGCAGGTCAACGGCAACCTCGCGGCGAGCGAGAAGGTGGACATCGGGCAGAACGGGTCGGTCGAGGGCGACATCGTGGCGCCCCGGGTGGCCATCGCCGACGGCGCGCACTTCCGCGGCAGCATCGACATGCAGCGGCGGGAGGCGGCGGCCGCCCGGCCGGGCCGGTCGAACGGGTCGGACTACAAGATCCCGGTCGCGGCCTCGGACGAGCTGGCCGGCGTCTAGACGTTGAGCGGCGGGCACCGGATCGCCAGCGTCGCGCCGACGGCTTCCGAGCCCGTGTATCGCAGCAAGGCCCTGGCCGGGCTCCTGGCAGTGCTCGGCGCCCGGCCGGCGGCCGAGCTGCTCGACCTGGGTCCGGTGGTCGGCGCGAACATCGCGTTCTTCGGCGACCGGGTGCCGTGCAAGATCCACATCGAGGACCTCTACGCCGACCTGGACCGGCACGTGCAGGAGGGGAAGCTCGAGCAGTTCCCGGATTTCCTGCAGCGGCGCCTGCCCCTGCCCGACGAGAGCGTCGACGCCATCCTGTGCTGGGACCTGTTCGACTACCTGGAGCCGCCGGCCGCCTCCGCCCTGGCCGAGCAGGTGACGCGCCTGATCCGGCCCGGCGGGGCGGTCCTGGCCCTGTTCGCCACCCTGCCCGCGCGCGAGCCCGCGTACACGAGGTACGTCATCGAGGACGAGGAGCACGTGCGCTACCGGTCCCGGCCGGCGGCCGCCAGCCGGCGGCGCGAGGTCCTGCAGAACCGGGACATCCTCCGGATGTTCGACCGGCTCCAGGTCTCCGACTCGACCCTGCTGCGCTCCCAGGTCCGGGAGATGCTGTTCCGGAAGCCGGCCGGGGCCGCCGCGCCCCGGCCCGCCGTCC
>FWPU01007991.1_pt1 | contig 18604 bp, 13 predicted proteins | sample 2228361 | NCBI WGS metagenome assembly FWPU01 (sample SAMEA103939777, study PRJEB20133) | metagenome
GTACGCGCTGGCGGCGCTGGCCGGCGTGCTTGTGGGGGCCGCGGCGTTCGGCTGCTCGTAGCGCTGGCTGACGCGGCCGTTCAGCCTGCCGCCGCTGGCAAGGCCCATACGCTCCAGTTGCTCAATATCCTTGACAAATCCAAAGGTTCGCGCAGGAGCTATCTCCTCCCTGAACGAGGCCTCATTCCTCAACGTGAATACATACTCCTGTCTTCCTATCGGTTCTGGGTACTGAAGGATATAGTGCACCTGTAACACGTCTGATGGTTCAATACGAATAAATTTTGTATGAGGACTTTCCTGGCCGACGGTCAACGTACGATCTATGACGATCTCATTGCAAGGTGCGTCCTGCTCCTCGATACCAGCCTCTTCAATGATTCTGCAGAAATCGAGGGCAGAACCATCCATAATGGGAAATTCGTCGTTTATTTTTACCAGGAGATTGGAGATTCGGTAACAGTGGAGCACTGCCAGAAAGTGTTCAGTGGTTCGGGCATAGGTGGTCCCTTTCTTGAGGGAGGTGGCGTATTCCGTAGAGTCGACGTAGTCAAGATGCGCAGGCAGTGAGTCCCCTGTCGAGATGTTCCCGAAGAGAATACCCTTGTGTTCAGGTAACGGCGTTAAAATAAGCCCAGTCTTCAGTCCTGAATGCAGCCCCTGTCCGGCAAGTACCATACTCCGCTTGAGTGTCCTTTGGCGCAGGAGCGGCGTGCGCGTACCTTGTTCTCTCGAGAGGCCGAGTTTATCTATCCTCGACGTAAGCCGCTTCTGGTCCATTTTGAGGGCCTTTGCTGCCAGCTGGATATCCCAGCCATGTTTTCTCAAATGGTACAACAGATACTCACGCTCCCATGACTCGGCTGCCTTTTTATACGAGTCCCACACTTCATACACTTGTACGCGTTGTCGATCGATTGGGCTTGCTTCTGCACCTCGGATGGATGGTGGAATATCCTTCAAGGTGATCTCGTTAGCCACGACCGAAATCACCAAGCGCTCTACGATATTCTTGAGCTCCTTGACGTTGCCAGGCCATTCGTATCGTGCCAATGCCTCTAAGGCTTCATCATCGATCTGCTTTGGTTTCTTTCCATATTCCCTACAGAGCGTTTTGAGAAAGAAGCGTGTCAACTCAGGGATATCATCTTTTCTGTTTCTGAGCGGTTCAAGGGCGATGGTATGGTGTTTGAAGAAAGCGAGGAGTTCCTGATCGAATTGTCCTTGGAGTGCGGCATTGGAAAGATCGTAGGTAGAAGAGACAATAAGTTGAGAAGGACCGTGAGGCAATGCAACGAATAGCCCTGCTTGAGCTGTTCGCTTCCGAAGGTAGTCGAGAAACCGTCGTTGAAGGGGTATCGGTAACGCCTCAACCCCTTCGACGTAAAGTGTTCGTCCTGCGGCACGATCCAAGATCCCTTTCTTGGAGTCGCGTTTCTTGGATTCTCCAGGGCTTTCTGTTCCAAACAGTGCTGCTTCAAGCTCATCTTCCGGCCACATAGTGACAGTGAACTTGATCATGGAACGCCGACGCACCCGGCTTTGATGTGCGTGCAGGATCCGGGCCACAAGTTCTTTGCCTGTTCCTGCCTCTCCGATGATAAGGACAGGATGATCAACGTGTGCGAGTCGTTGTATATCCTGTTTGAGCCTCATCACCGCGTTGCTCGTTCCCACAAGCTCGTCCTTGGGGAAGTAATGAATCTTTGCTTCTGGGATGTCTTTGTGCGCTGCACTCTGCTCGAGAATCCTCCGCAGGACCTCAAGTACGATGTCCAATGAGAGGGGCTTCTCCAGAAAGTCCGCAGCACCGTCTTTCATCGCCTGTACCGCAGTATTTACCGTTCCATGACCTGTCATGATTACGACTTCCAGGTCCGGGTCAAGGGCCTTTACTGCCTTGAGCGTTTCAAACCCATCCATACCTGGCAGCCAGATATCGAGGAAGATCACGTTCGGATGTTCTGTATGTACGAGTTCCATTGCCTCGTGGCCGTCGCGCGCTGTGAAGACTTCATAGCCTTCGTCTTCGAGACCACCCTTGAGGCTCTTAAGGATTTCTTCCTCGTCGTCAACCAGGAGTACACGTGCTTTGTTCATTGGAAGTTCATCCAGAGGGGTGAGGCAGTACAGTTATTAGTGAGAACTACGTGCGTATGCCACGTTGCTTTAACTGATCACGATTATAGTAACAGGATGGCGAAAAGACAATTCACGCAATCCTTCTCACTCTTGGACAAGACGACTGGATGAATGGTAGAATTTTAAAAAAGGCGTGGTACGTTGTGCGTGAGGATAGCAGGCGATAGGAGCATGACGTATCGAGCCAAAAAGGGGGTGCAACGATGAAGATCCCAACAGTTGGTTTTGCAATAATGGCACTGGGAGCGATCAGTCTGATGCGAGCAGCATCTGGGAGGGCTGATCAGCTCGATGCTATGAAGCAATCTTCTGGCCATGTTCATGATCCAGCTCGGATCTCTATCGAGGTAAAACAAGGATTGTTGAGTGTGTCCCTTAGAGAAGCAGATCTTTTTGAGGTCATGGACGCACTTGCAAGAGAGAGCGGTGTACGAGTAAAGGTTGACAAGGAGGCGAGGAAGAAGATTTCCCTTTCGTTTAAGGATATGCCCTTTGAGAAGGGTATAAAAAACATTATTAGACCGCTCAATCATGCCATGGTATGGAAGACCGCTCATGATGCCAGTGGTCAAGAAGAAAAGACGCTTGTTGAACTCCATGTCTTTAGGGAAGGGCATCAAGGCTCAGAAGCAGTGGTATTCACGCCGAGCACTTCTGCTCCCGAGGGGGGCGAGCCAGAAGAAAGCAAAGTGCATAAGCGGGTGTGGTCAGAGGAAACAAGAAGAAGAATGCTTGAAAAACTCCAAGTGAAACCTTCGGAGCCATAACACGAGGCCTTGCACAGTGGTTCTTGAGCCCTGGGTGGCATGTATGTCCACTGCCCTCAGGGAGGAGGCAACGAACACATACCTCTATGACTCCTAACAATCGGCAGGAAGACAGTGGTCGGCCCTGAGTTTCCCAATGTCAAGCGCACCCCTTTATATCCTCGGTATCTCATGTTTCTATCATGATAGCGCAGCTTCGCTTTTAAAAAACGGCGCTATCATCGCTGCGGCTCAGGAGGAGCGTTTCACACGTAAGAAACATGACCCTGGTTTTCCTAGACATGCGGTACGTTACTGTCTAGATGAGGCTGGAATTTCGATCGGTGATGTAGCCTACGTTGTCTATTATGACAAGCCATTGCTCACCTTTGAGCGTCTGTTGATGAGCTACCTCACTGTGGCACCCCGGGGCCTCGTATCCTGGCTGAAGGCAGCTCCCTTATGGCTTGGTCAAAAGCTCCACATTCCAAAAATTATCGAACGAGAAACAGGGTACAAGGGAGATGTATTGTTTACGGAACATCATGAGGCCCATGCAGCCTCGGCGTTCTACCCATCTCCTTTTGCCGAGGCAGCCATACTGACTATCGATGGTGTAGGCGAGTGGGCTTGTGCGAGCTATGGCTACGGTAAAGGTAATGAGATCGTGCTTCTCAAGGAGCTCCATTTCCCCCACTCACTGGGGTTGCTTTACTCGGCGTTCACCTACTTTACCGGCTTTCAGGTGAACTCAGGAGAATACAAACTTATGGGACTGGCTCCCTACGGACGACCGATCTATAAGGACCTCATTCTTTCAGAACTCGTAGACGTTAAGGAGGATGGTTCCTTGCGTCTTAACCTGTCGTATTTCGATTTCCTGGGTGGCTTGCGCATGACGAACAAGAAATTTGCCGAGCTGTTCAAAGGGCCGCCCCGGAGACCTGAGAGTGAAATCACACAACGCGAAATGGACATTGCGGCCAGCATTCAGCAAGTGACAGAGGAGATCATGCTGAAAATGGCCAAGCATGTACATAAGGAAACCCATGCGGAGCATCTCTGTCTTGCTGGAGGAGTTGCACTGAATTGTGTTGGAAACAGCAGGATCCTTCGCCATGGTCCTTTCAAACATATCTGGATACAGCCCGCAGCAGGAGATGCTGGTGGCGCACTCGGTGCGGCCTTATCCGTGTGGTACCGCTATCTTGGGAATGAGAGACCAGATCCTCAAGGGAAAGACAGTCAGCAAGGGTCATATCTCGGTCCTGCATTCTCGAACGAAGCAGTAAAAGCCTTTCTCCACAGCAAGGGCTATCCCTATCACGAGCTTCACCCACCTACGCGTGCACGCTGTATCGCCGAGCATATAGCTCAGGGCCATATTGTTGGTTATATGGCAGGGAGGATGGAGTTTGGTCCCAGGGCGTTAGGAGCTCGGAGTATTTTAGGGGATCCTAGGAGGGATGATACACAAAGCGTGATGAACCTGAAGATAAAGTACAGGGAATCATTTAGGCCCTTTGCACCCTCGGTGCTTATAGAGCGTGCCTCGGACTACTTCGATATAGATAGGGAGAGTCCATATATGCTGCTCGTGGCAGATGTGCGCAAGGAGCGACGTTTGCCGCAGCCTGCACAGGATGGTCTTTCAATGATGGAGCGGCTCAAGGTGAGGCGCAGCGACATCCCGGCAGTGACCCATCTGGATTATTCAGCCCGCCTTCAAACAGTGGATAGCCGATCAAAACCAGATTTTTATTCTATCATTATGGCCTTCGAGGAATTGACAGGATGCCCGGTAGTCGTCAACACGAGTTTCAATGTCCGAGGCGAACCTATCGTATGTACCCCTGAAGATGCGTACCGATGCTTCATGCGGACTGAAATGGATGTCCTGGTGATAGAGGATTGTCTACTGCTGAAAAAAGAACAGCCGCCTTGGTTAGAGGGAAAAGAGTGGCGTAATGAACTCGCACTCGACTGAGACAACAAAGATACGTACCTTCGGATGCGTGGCCCTTGTGATCTTTGGTGGCCTTTGTGCGCTAGGTGTGCTCAAGGGGAAGCCTCTAGCGAGCATCCTGTTCGGCATGCTTGCCTTTTTAGGCGTGGTCTTTATCGTGTTCCCTTTGAGGAGTAGACCGCTCTATAGTGGATGGCTCAAGATCGCGCACAGTATAGGAAGGATCATTACCACGATACTGCTTGCTGTTGCATACTTCACGGTGATTACGCCCGCAGCAGTGGCGAAAAAGATCATAAGTGGATCTCCACTACCCCTAAAGCCTGATAAAAATGCTTCCTCATATTGGATGAGCCGGTCTGAACCAGCACAGCCAAGGGAGCGGTTCATGAAGCGATTTTAGGAAGGCACCTTGGGTATGCTCACGTCCGTTGCGAACATGATGCCCATTCCCTGAATTTCATGGCGTTTTGGAGCAGTTCGTGTATTCCAGACCACCTTGCCGACGCGCTCGGTTGTTTTCCTGGACATAGGATCTACGTAACGTAGTTTGACGAGTGTGCCGACATCAAGTGGGGTCGATGTGCGAAGAAAGATTCCTCCTGCGCTTACATCTAATGATATAGCTCTGTGTCGTTCACCGTCATGTTCGTATTCTACGAGTAGTTCTCTGAATACACGTGGCAGAGCGCGCTTCTCTACAAATTCAAACTCAGTACGCACGCCTGGCCGCAAATATCCGAGTACGTAAAGCCCGGTAACGACTAGCAAGGAAATTACCACAAAGACAATAACAATGACTTCGCTCTCGAACCGAACAAGACTGAGAGAGAGCACGCCGAATATGGCACACACAATGTACACGATAATGACAGCCTGCGCTTGAGTGAGGCCGAGACGAATCATTTTGTGGTGGATATGGTCTCTGTCAGCGACAAAGGGGTTTTTCCGAGCAAGGACCCTCCTGATAAAAGCGAGGATTGTGTCAATGATGGGTATCGCCAAAAGGACGACGGGGATGAGAAGGGTAAATAACGTGATCCTTTTTGCCACACCTTGAAAGGAAATGGCAGCGAGAAGGAACCCTAACAGCATGCTGCCTGCGTCGCCCATAAATATGCGGGCTGGATAAAAATTGTATCTGAGGAATCCCAAGGTTGCTCCGCACAAGGCCAGGGACAGCGGAATCATAAGGGCCCGTTTGAGGGCAATGGCAGTGAGGAGAAGAAAATAGGACGCCACAAAAGCTACACCACCCGCGAGCCCGTCCAAGCCGTCAATGAGGTTCAACGCGTTTGTCAGCATGACGATCCACAGAATGAAAAATCCGATGACAACGAATTGGAAAAGCTCGGTCCGTGGCAGTGCCGGGATAAAACCCGACAGTATGCTTTGAGGATATCCAAAAAGTACCAGTATGAGAGCCCCCGCAATTTGAATAGAAAATTTTTGGGTGGCATTGAGGCCCCGAACATCATCAATCATACCGCCGATGAAAACAAAGGTAGAAGCAAGGAAGAGTCCTAGGAATAGAGATTTGTCTATGTGTGTCCACTGAGGGAGAACGAACACAGACAGGGCTGTTGTTACAAAGAAACTCACGTAAATGGCAACACCACCAAGGAGAGGAATGGGAACGCGATGGCGTTTTCTGCCATCAGGGATGTCGATTACCTTACATCGGAAGGCGATCTTTTCAGCAATAGGTGTGCCTACCAGACTAAGACATAGAGAGAGAAAGAAGACAAACAGGTAATTCATCTCGAGCGCACAGTCAAGACTCGGCTTCGCACATATTCCTAGCAGCCTTGCATGAACGGAATCTCGTCGCCAAACACTACTTACTATACTATGTTAGCTTTGTCGCTGACACATGAAAACATGTCTGTTCGTACTCGTTCAGCCACGGGTAGCATCTGAGGCCTCTCTGCCGTGCCGGCCACCGTTGACGCCAGGTACACCCCTCCTATAATAAGGTGGGTGATCACACAGGGGGCCTGTAGGTCACAGCGCATTGTACATGAGAAAGGAAGTAAAGGTGTCTGATCTCCTCAAGATCTTAGACCGGTTTTCGTCAGTGCGGATTTTGGTGGTTGGTGATATCGTGCTCGATCACTACATATGGGGAGAGGTCCACAGGATTTCACCAGAGGCACCGATTCCGGTTGTTCATGTGGTTCGAGAGAGTTTTACCCTTGGTGGCGCTGCAAATGTTGCGCACAATCTGCGGACGCTTGGGGCAGAGGTGATCGTCTGTGGTGTGCTAGGAGATGATGGCTATGGAAGAATGCTTGCCGATCTTTTGGAAGAGGCGGGGATCGTCAACAGGACTAGCTTGGCAGAGCCTGGCCGACCGACAACCCTTAAGAGTCGCGTGATTGCACAACGACAACAGGTGGTACGGGTTGATCGAGAGATGGTCGACCCGCTCTCACCTGATATTACAGCAACGCTGGTGAGGCAGATCAGCCAGATTCTGCCCGACGTCGATGCGGTGATCGTGGAAGACTATGGGAAGGGTGTCATCAATCCTGAGCTCTTAGCAGACGTGCTTGCAAAGGCCAGGGAGACACACAAGATCATCACCGTAGATCCCAAGATGGACCATCTCGACTACTATAAGGGCATTACCGCTATTACGCCCAACCGACAAGAGGCTGAATACGTACTGCATACGAGAATTCGCGATCAGGATTCTCTCTATAAGGCAGGAGGCCAACTCCTCGACCTACTCGAATGCAGAGCAGTTTTAATTACATTAGGAGAGCAGGGAATGTGTTTGTTTGAAAGCGGGTGTCCGCCTCTCGACATACCGACACATGCCAGGGAAGTGTACGATGTCTCAGGAGCTGGTGATACGGTCATTGCAGTCTTTACGGCAGCTCTCGCCTCCAGGGCTAGCATGAGTGACGCAGCCCGTCTATCCAACCTCGCTGCAGGCATTGTCGTAGAAAAACTCGGAACAGCCACGGTGAGTCTTCAAGAAATACGGATTCGGCTTAATGAACTCGAGGCCGAGGGCACGCATGGATAACGATACACATCTCGCGGCTGCTAATGAGTCGTATCATCCTTGTACAGAGATCCCCAATGCCACCTTATAGGCATCGATGAGGGGCCTTTCAGAGTGATCCCAGCAGAGGCACTCCTCGACTCGTTGTCTACCTTTTTTCCCAAGGGCAGTTCGCACATCAGGGTTGTCAGCCAGGTAGAGGATCTTTTCGGCAAGGTCTTCGATGTTATTTGGTCGTGCATACAACACTGCATCCCCACCAGAATACCTCGTTTCTGGAAGATCAAAGGCAACCACCGGTTTTTCAAGCGCCATATATTCCATTACCTTGTTCATCGTGGAACAATCATTGAGAGGATTAGAGGGGTCGGGCTGCACGCAGATATCGCAGGCGTTGAGTGTTTCTAGCATCTCGTGGTCAGGGAGTCTTCCTGTAAAGTGACATAGTTCGGCAATGTTCCACTCCTTGGACATGAGTACCAAATCCTGGTATGCGTCGCCTGCGCCGACAAATACGAAATAAAGATCATTCCTTTTTCTGACCTCTTTGAGATAGCGCGCGCACAGGAGAAGATACTCAACACCATCTTGTGGGTTCATATTGCCAAGGTAGCCCACAATGAGCTTCCCAAGGTTTCTCAACGTTGGTGAAGCCTTGCCAGGTTTGAACTTGCCCAGATCAGGACCATTATGCACCACAAAGATACGTTTGGCGTCGATACCAGCCCGGGCAATTTCAAGCCGTTTATATGATTCGTTGGTAGCGAGAACAACGTCGGCGGTCCTGAGCGTTACACGTTCCATTACTGAAAGAACCGTGTGGATCCATCGATGAGGTCGCTTGAATCTCGATAGATACAGCTCAGGGCACAGATCATGATGATCAAACAGGAAACGAACGCCAAGCAGCTTGTAGGGAAGGGCTATGAGGAAAAGCATGTCTGGCGGGTTACACGCATGGAATAGATGAAAACCGTGGCGCACGTATGCCAGTAGTGCGAGGATGCTGCCTTTGAGGAGTGACGAACCGTACTCTCCCACGTGTCCTAGAAGCCCGTCCGATAGCTTCCACTTCTTGTAGCGATAGATGTGTACACCGTTTAGGATGTCGTGCATGCGTTCGCCAGGATACCTGGGACAAATAACGACAAGATCCATGCCAGCCCTACGTAATGTCTGAACCTCGCGCTGGACGCGGTTATCGAGAAGAAACGAGCCATCCTCGATAAAGATCAGTCCTTTTTTACCAGACAATTCCATGGTACTGTGCATGTGTCAACGGTCGTTCTCTGACGCGCACGAGATCTATGATAATATGGTGAGCTCCTGCCTTCTTCAATAGCTGGGTACTACGCTCGGTTCGGTGGCCGATCACGAGCACCTCTGCATGGGCAAGGAGATGGTCGACCGAGTCAGTAATGAGGTTCTGCAGGTGAGGGATGTGTCGTTCCATATATTCTCTGTTTCTACCGTGGATGCGAGCGAGCGATACATTAGGATCATAGATCTTGACTTCATATCCTTTCCCTAACAAGGTCTCAACCATTTCGACCAAAGGACTCTCGCGAAGATCGTCGGTGCGAGCCTTATAGCTCAGTCCGCACACGCCGATACGATGTCTGCCTGTCTCTATGATCTTGTCGATTGCGAGCTGTATTTGCTGACGGTTGCTCTCAAGGATTGCCTTGAGCAACTGTACGTCGAGATCTTTGTGGGCAGCACGATAGATCAGTGCCCGCAAGTCCTTGGGTAGACACGATCCTCCGAATGCAAAACCTGGCATAAGGTATGCCCTACTCAGATTGAGCTTTGTGTCAGTACAGAAGATCTCCATGACCTTATGGCTGTCGATGCCGTGTGCATTGCAGATCCTTCCCATTTCATTTGCAAAGGCGATCTTCAACGCATGGAACGCGTTGTCCGTATATTTGACCATCTCTGCCACAGAAATGGTTGTGCGTATCACTGAGCCTGGCAGGCCTTTGTAAAGGGCTTGGACCAGATCTCCGTCTTTGCGATGCAGTGCTCCTATCACCGTCTTGGGCGGATGATAGAAGTCGTGGATTGCAGTTCCTTCCCTCAAGAACTCAGGATTGTAGCATACCCCGAATCCTCTGCCCTGTGTTTTCCCGGAAGTCCGTTCCAGGAGAGGAACAACCACATGTTCCGTCGTGCCTGGAAGCACAGTGGAGCGCACCACGACAACGTGTCGTGATCGTTTAGTAGCCAGTGAACTTCCAATATCATATGAGACCTTTTCGACGTGGCTGAGATCGAGGTCGTTATTTTTGCTACTGGGGGTGCCTACGCATATGAGGGAGAGATCAGTCTCCGCCACTGCGTATGATGCCTCCACCGTAGCCATAAGACGCCCGGAGGCGCGAACTTTCTTGAGAAGCTCGCTGAGACCGTGCTCAACAAAAGGTGGTTCTCCACGCGTGACCTTGTCTACTTTGTCCTTGTTGATGTCCACACCGATGACCACGTGGCCCAGATTGGCGAGGCAGGCAGCTGTGACCGTGCCCACATATCCAAGCCCAAAGACGCTGATACGCATAGTTACGATCCCGTTAGGGAAGCACCATGTGGATCGGATCCGCACACAAGGATGCGTGTTCGGTACCGGTGCGTGCCAGTGAACACATGTGTTCCCACAATTGTTGTCGTAGGTTCGAGCTTGCCATATCCGGCCGAATACCATCCCAAAAGGGGCGTTCGCGAGGCCCTTACCACTGAGACCTCCCATCGTGGGTCCGGCACAAGCAGCAGGGTCACCCCTGCAGGGCCTTTTATCAAAAGGCCTTCAGTGGAACGCTCTGTTGTGCAGGCAGGGTGGAGATGGAAAAATGCATCGAGCGTATGTGTCCCGCATGCCTCTAGCGTATCCTCGATGATGATAGCTCGAGCCTCCTTCATTACCATAATTTTTCGGCAATGGAGTACAGGATCTTTAAGTCTGCGGTATCCATCGTGACAAGCCTCTAGTGTAACAGCGTTGCCATGAGGTTTCCACTGGATAAGCCTTCCCTGTGCCTTTCTTCTCCAGAAAAAAGGGCCTCCTGGGACGGCAAACTCCTGTCCATCAACTCGTATAGTATTATGAGAACTCGTACCCCGAAAGTAGTCCCGCCACGGATCTCCTGTACGGTATGTATACGTCCCGGGATCCACAAATACAGGATGACCATTGACGCTGAGAAAAAAGCTCAGGGTGTCTGCATGACCGTGTCCTGAAAGAGGTTCAAGGCCCAAAGGGCCACAATCAAAGAGGAGAAAAAGGCCAGGCACCAAGCCAGGAGGAGTGCGGACAATGTAGTAGCCTGCATGGGCAAAGGCATGTGACACGTAGCGAGATCGAGCAGGAGGATGTTGAGTACTGCGAACACCCGTGGACGTGGGCAGAAGGTCTTCTCCTAGGAGAAGAAGGGTCTTCGCATCCATTGAGGCCCTTTCAGGCAGCAATTCAGGCCGCTTAAAGAGATGGGCACCTAGGGTGAGCAGTGAGAAGACACGTTCTTGGGGAGAGTCCTCGAGTGCCACGCACTGCCCTGTGTCATCGTCGCCTAAATAGGGTATGCGTGCGTCTTGGTATGTGATCGCCCGTAAGAAGAGTAACATCCTTTCAAGGGCATCCCAATATACCGGAGGGAAATGGTTTGTATGGTTATGTCGGTCAAGTAACGCTGGGAGCATGAACAGTTCTGTGACAGCCACGTGGTAGGCAGTGCTCAATTCTGCGTGAACCCCATCAGGATACACCTGTGTGTGGATCTCTTCGAGAAGTGTTCTCGCTGCATCCCTCAGCCAGAGCGAACGGTATGGCTCTCGGCCATACAAGAAAGCGCCCATATAGAGCCCAGCGGCCTCTCCCACGAGGTGATTGCCGCGGGATGAAAAGAGGGAAAAATGGGAGTGTACAAATGCACAGTGCTGGGCCATAGAGTGGTAGAGGATGTTCGGGAGGGTGACGCCTGCGAGCTTCATGAGTGCAAAGGTCCAGGACCACGAGATGAGTCTCATCGCCACTTCGAGGGCACTTGTCCAGTTTATCCCTCTGCCAGGTGGGTTTTGAACGACCCAGCTTGTGAGCTGTGCGATGACTTCTTGGCCGAACTGGGCCTTGTTTGTTAGGCAAAAGGCAAGTGACAAAGGCACAAGATGTTGATGACGGTTTATCTCCCAGAGGTATTTAATGTCGCCCAGTCGATGGGCGTTCCGATAGTTAAGGAAGAGTGAGTATCTCTTTGGGATTTTTTTCCTATCCTTGAAATTGTAGTGCCAATCGATGCGTGGACCAAGGCACATGCCGTCGATCTCAAAAATGCGTACTCTATGTTGGCACAATTCCTCGGCGTTGCGTATGATGTGCTCGCATGCATCAGGCATATGAGTACGAAGAAGTGCAAGACGATCGTTACTGAAAAAGAATCTCGGCGGATGGTCATCACAGGGCGAGCCTGAATCCCACGGATCTCCACAGGCGCCAGACAGATCGTGTGTATGGATTCCCATCAAGGACACAAGATCTCGCGAGAGCGTTCTTGCACGGTATAGCACTTCGCGCATGCTCATCTTGTTGAGGCGGCGGACGTACCAACGTAGTTGACGCATGTGACAACCGCAGGATGCCAACAGGCAAGGCTAGTACTCAGGACAAAAGACGCTGCACTGCTCGCAGCACATTGTCCACAGAGATGCGCTTCATACAGGTCATCTTATCACACTGGTGTTTGTAGCAAGGGGAGCATGCTACTCCAGCAGAAAGGATGATCCCCTTGCCGTACAGATCTATCTCCTGGGCACAGGTGGCTCCAAACAGAGCGACTACTGGTCTGCTCATAGCAATTGCCAAATGCATTGCTAGGGTGTCTGCTGTAACCACGACATCGCATCTCTCTATGATTGCAGCGAATTTTTTTACGGGATTATGGTTTCCTGTATCGTACACAGGTACCTTGCAGCTCGCGATCAAGCGCTGGTTTAAGAGTTCCTCTTCAGGGCCTCCCAACAGCACTGGTGATGCACCGAGCTCAGTGTGGATTCGGTAGGCGAGGCGTGCAAATGATGTAATCGGCCATTGTTTTGTCTTGAAGACACTCCCGCAGCCGGTGTTCAGCCCTATCGCTGGTCGGTCGCGAGGAACGCCGAGACGTTGAAAAAGCGTCTGGGCGTATCGTCGGTCCTCTTCTGATATGCTCAATTGATACCGCTCGCCACGATACGTAAGGCCTGCCATCTCGAAGAGGACATCCTGATAGTACCTATGACTCTCATAAAATTTTAACGGATCTGAAAGTCCCAACCGAAGTGCATATGCGCTGTCTTGATCGTAGATGGCAAGGGTACCGTAAGGCGATAGAGAAAATCCTTTCTTGCATGCTGCCCGCATCAGTGAGCCAAAGGCGGTAGCGACAGGGGCCTTCTCAAAGCAGTAGAGGAGGTCAAAGGTTTCAACTTCGAGGATCAGACGGGTCTCCCAACTGAGAACGAGCAGGCGATCTATCGAAGGAATCCCTTCGAGCAGGGGAAACGAGGCGCTATCAGTCACCCAGGTAATGTGGCTCTTGGGATATGCGTCCTTCAATGCGGGTAGAATAGTAGTCGTTCGAAGCGCATCACCCATAGCGCCCAATTTGATTACGAGGATTCTTGTGCCTTGAGGATCATAGTGTCGGCATCCAGTACATTCCCGTTTGAACGCACAGGGCTTCTCGCCCACATAGTATCTGCAGTCGTACCGAACTGTACATGGTGGCTTCATTACGTGCACCGTGAGCATTGATATGATGGATAGGATCGCTGCTGAACACGAGAAAGCAATCTGAGATTATTGGACTTCATTGTATGTAGCCTAATGCCTTGAGCCGCTCGCGTGTGGCATCGTCAATGGCGCGTGCTTTAGTATGTTTTGTCAGGGCCTCTGATGCACGCACCACCTCGGCCATCTCGCTCAAAAGGGCATCCCTTAGGGTGGGTTGCGCGCGAGACAGATCCTTTGTTTCGTACGGGTCGTGTGCCAGGTCGAACACCATCACCTGTTCTGCGGTATCGTAGCGAGAATAGATTACCTTTTTCCAGCCTTGACGAAGAGATCTGGCGAAATGGTTCGGCCCGTGGTACACCTCAGAAAATGAGTATGAGTTCCTTGCTGGTTCTTGGCCTTGCGCCAGATCGGGCCAGAGGTTCGTGCCCTGTAGGATCGCTTCAGGCGTAGGAGGATGTGCGTTGGTAGCAGCGAGGATGGTGGGCATGAGATCGACAAGATTAACCAAGGATGTCACCTTCGTGCCGCACGGAAGGTACTTCGGACACCAAAAGACAAGAGGCACTTTGACGAGCTCTTCGAACAAGGATTGACCGTGCCCCAGAATTCTTCGCCGTGATCCGCAGTAACGATGACCAAGGTATGTTCGAGGATGCCTCGCGCGGTCAGGGTATCGAGAAGGTTCTTGATATGACGATCCAGAGATCGAATAGCTCCATCGTAGTTCGCAACTAGGTTTGTGCGGGTCCGCTCATCGAGCGGCTGGCCCTTCACATAGGGAAGCAAACCCATAGACGTTTGGGGTGGTCTTACTACAGGAGGTCCTGAATAGTCAGGATCAAATAGGCCGATGAATTCAGGTTGGGATGCATAAGGGGCATGCGTTTCCATATAGTGGATATATGCGATAAAAGGTCTCTGTGGAGCTGCATCGATCCATTGTAAGAAGGAAGCATGAAGGCCTTCTGCATCTACCGGTACATAGGGCCCTCCCTGACCCTGCAACGGTAGGATAAATTCTATCTTTCTCAAAAGAAAAAACACCCAATCCATGTGAGGCACGGTTCTGCCGATTCTCACGATAACATGACCCAAAATAGTTGACCGGATTATAGAAGTTTTCTGGCAATAGAACAGGTCCACCCCCCGGTCAAAGCCAAATAACGGCGAAACAAACCCATTACCCGCGAATACACCGGTTCTATATCCGGCTGCCTTCATCGCTTCCATAAAGGTGAGAGCATTTGCAGGAAGGCCATCTGCAATGCCCCTGACGTTATGGGCGGTTGGATAGAGGGACGTCCAGATCGAGGCAACGGACTGCTTGGTCAGAGGTGCTTGGGTATATGCATTGAGGAATAGTATCCCTTGCGACGCAAGTAGATCTATGTGTGGTGACGTTGCTCGCCAATATCCGTAGCACCCCAAGTGATCGGCCCTTACTGCGTCCATTACAAGCATCAACACATTGAGGTGTGTGGTTGGTTGGTGGAGCGAGTCCCCTCGTGTCCTACCTCTTTCCATGCTCAACAGGTAAAAGATCCCCAATAGTCCTAAGAAGGCGAAGAAGCATATGACAACCGGACCCTTGAAGGTCACATACCGATGCTGGGGTCTCATGAACGTAGTGAGCATCCTGTAGAGCACGAACCGCACGAGCGTACATACCAGGAGCAGCCCAGCATCGAAAAGGAGAGAGGTCTTCGAGAACACTGAAGGGAGCCACGTGGCATTTGCGTAACCACCGACTAGGACGAAGAGCAGGGTTGCTATGGCAGCACTCAGATAAAGGGACTTGGTGGTACGTATATCTTTTGAAATACGACCCTTTGAACTGATGAGCATATGCAGGAGGCCACCCACGCCACAAAAGCCGCCCCATGCGATGGCGTAGAAGCATACAATAGCAAAGATATCCGAGGGTCTTATCACATGCAGGCTTTGCGTCATAGAGACAAGTGCCTCGATCAGGCCCGCAGTCCCGCCAACCATCATCCCGATCAGTACACAGTAAAGCACTGCTCTCACGAGGTGAGATCTCCTATCTCGTCACCAGGTTGTCCTGAGCCCCCAATTGTCTGAACCAGAGTTCGAGGTTGAGCAGCATCCACAGGTGCTTGGAGACATCCTGTTTTCCTGTGACATGGCTCTGAAGGAGCGCTTCCACTCGATCATTCTTGAATATCCCTCTGGTGCGGGCTTCTGTCGAACACAGTACGTCATAGAGCCAGTCCTTGAGTTCATTCCTAAACCAGATACGGACTGGCACGGTAAATCCCACTTTCTTTCGATGCAGGATCGATTCTGGAAGTAGATCCCGAAACGTATCCTTGAAGATTCGCTTGCCCTGGAGGAGGCCTTTTTTCCAGACAAACGGCAGGTGAACTGCGAACTCCACCAGTTTGTGATCCAGCAATGGTACACGCCCCTCCAGAGAGGCTGCCATGGTAATCCGATCCGCTCGTTCTAATAGGTTGTCCGGGAGCCACACCTTGAGATCACCATACAGCATTCTTTCAAGAGGCGTTCGCTCCCTCAGTTGTTCCATGTAAGCGGCAAACATGTCCTCTGCACATTCCTTACCTAATAGTTCCAAAAATTCATCAGACAAGATCTGGGTGCGTTCACCTACATCCATTGAGGCAAAGTAGCTCACAAATCGTTCTGTTTCATCTCGTATTCGGAGCGAACGCACTACTGACTTTAAAACCCTAAAGGTAGCAGGGAGTCGGTCGATCAGTGGGCCTACAAGCCCATCCGTAATCCAGCCGGGGAGTCGTTGAAACGGCGAAGCTAGTGGCTCTATGAGATATTTTGCGTAGCCTGCAAACAGTTCGTCGCCCCCTTCTCCAGAAAGCACTACCTTGACCGATTGCCGGGCGAGCTGGGATACGAGGTACAAGGCAACATCGCTCGATTCAGATACCGGCGCATCCCGATGCCAGATGAGTTTTGGGAGATACCGCGGTATGTCCTCAGCTACTGCGACAACCTCCCTGTGGATCGTCCTAAAGTATGCTGCAGTAGTACGTGCATACGGCAGCTCATTGAACCGGGGGTCCTCGAACCCCACCGAAAACGGTTCTACAGGACGACCCACAAGTCGACTCATGATACCTACGACAGCGCTTGAGTCTATTCCTCCACTCAGGAAGGCCCCGAAAGGGACATCGCTTCGTAGCCTCAGCTGCACTGATTCTTCAACAAGGGTGCGGAGGTGTTCTCTGGAGGTCTCCAGGTTGGGTGCTCGCTCAGCAGGCCCTGAGGGATGGTGGAATACATCCCAGTAGCACGATTCCTTGATAGTGCCTTTGTGCACGAGTAAAAAATGGCCTGGCTTAAGCTTATACACGTGCTTGAAAAGCGTCCTGGGCGCAGGTACATATCGAAAACTCAAATAGTCAAGAAGCGACGGGTAGTCGAGCTCGGTCCTAAGGTCTGGATGAGACAAAAGCGATTTGATTTCTGACGCAAACATGATCGTATGGGGCAACACGGCGTAAAAGAGCGGCTTTATGCCAATGCGGTCCCTTGCGAGAAAAAGGCTCTTGTCTTTCTTGTTCCAAATAGCCATGGCGAACATGCCGCGCAGGTGTTGGAGGCATCCTGGGCCATTGTCTTCGTAAAGGTGCACAATAACTTCTGTATCGGATCTGGTACGGAGACGGTGGCCACGATCGATGAGCGAGGGGCGAAGTTCTATGTAGTTATAGACTTCTCCATTGTACACGATCCATATAGAACCATCTTCATTGGACAGCGGCTGATGCCCTGTCTCCACATCGATAATGCTCAGTCTGCAGTGGCCGAGGGCAACGTTGCCTTCGAGCCAATAGTCCTGCTCGTCAGGACCTCGATGAGTGAGAAGACGGGTCATCCGCTCCAGCACCTCAAAAGATACAGGGGCACCGTCTACGTTATAAATACCGACAATGCCACACATCAATCGTGACCTATCCTCTTTTGATCCAGTCCCATGTCCTTCTGAGACCCTCTTCGAACGGTGTAGTAGGCCTCCATCCGAGCATCTCAGCAGCCTTCTTAATGTCGAGGATGTTACAGGGGACATCAAAGGGACGACCTGGTTTGAATATGACCTGTGGTCTAAGACCAAGGACCTGTTCGAACGAAGCCAGTACCTCCAACAAGGAAGTGCCTTTACCGCTCCCTATATTGAAGACCTCATTTGTTGCCTTGGTCTCGACGGCTTTGAGGAAGCTCTCTCCTATATCGCCTACATAGATGTAGTCCCTGACAACACTTCCGTCACCCCAGATTTCAACTGGTTTGCCTTCGTGGATCCTCCGTAAGGACACATTGATCACACTTGGAGTCCCAATGTATGTGCCCCCTCTCCAAAAGGGTTGGAAAAGCGAAGGACAATGTACGTCAGGCCGTAAAGTCTCCCATAGAGTGCCAGGTATTTCTCAATGGCAAGTTTTGATATGCCGTAGGCACAAATAGGTTCTGTGGGATGTGTTTCGGGTATTGGTATTGTCGATGGTATGCCATAGACAGTTCCGCCCGAAGAGGAAAACACTATCCTTTTGATTCCTTCCTGGACCGCCAAAGACAGCAGTCGCAGCGTAGGGATTACGTTCGATTCAAGGTCATAGACAGGATTCTCGTTTGAGCTTTGTGCAACGGTTGTTCCTATGACATGAATAATGGTAGTGACGCCTTTGAGTGCCCTGCTCAATTGGATCTCGTCACAAAAATCGCCAAGGGTGAGCTCTACGTGTGGGAGGACGTCAGAGATGTTGCGTAGGTTGCATCCCTCCCTATCGAAGACCCTCACCGAATAACCAGCTAGGAGCAGACGACGTATGGCATGGGAACCAAGAAATCCTGCTCCGCCAAGTACAAGACAGTCCATGACCCTATGTGTACTCACTGTGTAACATGATTGGGGAACATACTGAGTTGATACACTTTCATGTATACCGGTGTCTTCCAATACGTACCAGTTAAGT
>FWPU01007992.1_pt1 | contig 18601 bp, 13 predicted proteins | sample 2228361 | NCBI WGS metagenome assembly FWPU01 (sample SAMEA103939777, study PRJEB20133) | metagenome
GAGCCGTCGCGCGCCGCGCCGCTCGACGCCGCTTCCGTCGCCGCGCTCGCACCGCCGCCCCGCGCCCGGCCGGACCCGGGCGCCGGAGACGCAATCGAGCCGCGCCCGCCGCACAACGTTGTGATCCTAGTCCTCGAGTCCGTGCGCCGCGAGCCGGGCACCGCTTTCGCCGACGGCTTCCCCTCGGCGATCCACTACACCTCCGCGTACGCGCACCATCCGCGCTCGGTGAAGACGCTCGAGGCGCTGCTCTTCGGCATCTACCCGTCCCCCGCCCTCCTGAGCGCCGCCTGGGCGATCGACCGCTACGACGTCACGGGAATCGCGCTGCCCCGCCTCCTCGCCGCGCACGGCTTCGAGAGCCACTACTTCTCGGCGATGTCGCTCGGCTTCGACAACTACGGCGGGGCGCTCGCGGCGGCGGGCTTCGACTCGGTCGAGGTGGTCCCGGGCGGCGAGGACGCGCTTACCTGGGGCGCCGCCGCACCGCGCCTCTTCGCGCGCGTCGCGGAGACGCTCGAGAGCGGCGCCAGGCGCGGCGTGCGCCAGCTCGTCGTCGCCTGGACCGCCGAGTGCCACATGCCGTACGACCACGCTGGCGAGCGCGTCCCGGAGGGCGATCCGCGCGCCCGCTACCTCGTCTGCCAGGAGGCGCTCGCCCGCGACGTGCGCCGACTGCTCGAGCGCCTCGAGCGCGACGGCCTGCTCGACGAGACCCTGGTCGCCGTGCTCGACGACCACGGGCAGATCTTTCCCAGCGAGAAGCCGGGCGAGGTCGGGCACGGCGCGCACGTCCACGAGCCGAGCCTGCGCATCCCGCTCCTCCTCTTCGTCCCGGGCGAGCCGGGGCGGCGCGACGCGCGGCTCTTCCAGCCCGTCGACCTCCCGGCGACGATCGCCACGCGGCTCGGCCTCCCGCTGCCCGAGGCCTGGGTCGGGCGCGACATGCTCGCCCCGGAGTCGCCGGGCCGGAGCTTCGTCGTCGCGCTCGGCACGTTCTCCGACGGCCGCGCCGCGGTGGTCGACGCGTCGGGGACGAAGCTCGTCCGGCCGGGCCCGGGAGCGGAGCTGCAGGCTTTCGACTTGACGCGCGACCCGCGCGAGGAGTCGCCGCTCGTCCCGGACGCGGCCGCGGCGCGGCAGGCGGAGGCACGGATCGCGGCGTACGAGCGGCTCGCCGCGGACGGCTGGGAGCGCCTGCGGCGCGACGAGGGCCCCGGACCGCACGCGTTCGACGCGAGCGCCGTCGCGGCGCGCTGGACGCCGGGCCCGTGCATCGTGACGCACCTGGCACCGGACGGCGCGCTCGTCGCGGAGCCCGTGCACAGCACGTTCTGCGACGCGACCACGGATCCCTTCGAGCGCCGCCTGGTCCGCGCCTTCGCCGCCGAGCGGCTCGCGGCGGGCGTTCGTTTGAGCTTGACGATCGCGCTGCCCGGCCCGGTCGAGGCGCGCCCGGGCCGGCCGCGCGCTCTGGCCCGGATCTGGGGGCGCGACGAGACCTTCGCCGTCGAGCTCGACCCGCACGCCGAGGGCTTCCAGACCGTGTCGCTCACGCTGCCCGGACCGCCGGACGGGCTCGCGCACGGCGACACCGTGCTGGCCTTCGTCGGCGTGGACCCGGCGGGACCGTTTCTCCTCCGCGACGTGCTGGTCGAGCCGCTCGCGCCGCCCGCCGCGTCGTAGGCTGCGTCGCGCACGGGCGGCCCGCCGTCCGCCCGTGCGCGACCCTCGAGCTACTGAAGCTTGTAGAGCTCGACCGCGTTGCCGGCGAGGATCTGGTGCAGCTCGTCAGGCGGCACGCCGAGCGCGGTCTCGCGGATCTGCTTGCGCGAGTACGGCCACTCGCAGCCGTGGTGCGGGTAGTCGCTCGACCACATGAGGTTCTTGACGCCGATGCGGTGCCGGTTCTCGAGCGCGTAGGAGTCCTTCATGAAGGTCGAGTGCCAGTTGCGCCGGTAGTAGTCGGACGGCTGCATCTTCAGGTTGCAGTTCGCCCACTTGCGGTTCCGCCAGTAGCGGTCGTCGAGCTGCTCGAGGAAGTACGGGATCCACCCGGCGCCGGCCTCGACGCCGACCATCTGGAGCTTCGGGAAGCGGTCGAAGACCCCGGAGATGATCATCTGGCCCATGAACTTCGGCATGTCGAGCATGCCGGTCGTCGCGAGCCCGGGGATGTCGCCGCCCTGCTGGCCGGTCGCCTTCGGCGGCGGCGCGAAGCGCGGCGTCAAGCGCACGTGGATGTGCACCGGGACGTCGAGCTCCTCGGCCTTCGCCCAGAACGGGTCGTCGTCCTGCGAGAGCTGGTCGTTGCCGGAGGGCCAGCAGACGATCGCCGCACCCTTCGCACCCATCTTGACGCAGCGCTCGAGCTCCTTCGCCGCCGCCTCGGCGCCGATCGCCGGGATGTAGGCGAGGCCGATCAGCCGGTTCGGGTTCGGCTTGCAGAACTCCTGGAAGATCCAGTTGTTGAGCGCCTGGAGGCCGGCGAGCTGCGCGTCGTCGTCCTTCATCCGGTAGAAGTAGCCGAGCATCCGGCCGGAGCTGAAGATCACCTCGGCGTCGACGCCGTCGGCGTCCTGCTCCGCGAGGCGCGGCTCACCCTTGAAGAACCCCTGCTGCATGGTCTCGTAGGTGACGCCGGTCCACTTGAGCGTATGCTCGTTCTTGCCCGCCGCGGCGTAGATGCCGAGCGGCGACGGCTCGCCCGCCCCGTAGTCCCACGCGTCGCCGCCGTCGCGGTCCTTGACCAGCTTGGGCGCGATGTCCTGGTACTTCTTCGGCAGCCAGTCCCTCCAGAGGTTCGGCGGCTCGATGAAATGCGAATCCGCGGAGATCAGCCGATATTCCATGCGCTCACGCCCTCCAAACAAACGCTCGTTCACCTTCTCCTATCGCACCGCACCGCGCGGTCAAGCCGGATTGTAGCGCCCGCTATGGACGGGAGCGCTCTGCCCGCGACGGCCGCTCGTTCTACCACACCGCGCGACCGGCGAGGTTCGCCGCGCGCCGCGCGTCAGACGAAGAGCCCGTCCGCGATCGCGAGCGCGATCTCCTCTTCGTTCATGCCGAGCAGCTCGCCGTAGACCTCGAACGTGTGCTCCCCGAACGCCGGCGAGGGGCGGTACGGATCGAGCTCGACGCCCAAGATCGTCGCCGGGAAGCGCTCGATGCGCTGCCGCCCGAGCGACGCGTGTGGGAGCTCGGTGAAGCAGCCGCGCGCCTCGAGCTGCGGGTCGCGCTCGAGGTCGGGTGCGAGCTGGACCTTGCCGGCGGGCACGCCCGCCGCCTGCAGCTCGGCCATCGCCGCCTCGGCGTCGCGCTCCACCGCCCAGGCGGCGAGCCGGTGGTCGATCGTCGCGCGGTGGAGGCGCCGGCCGGCGACGTCTGCGAGGCGCGCGTCCCCGGCGAGCTCCGGATCGCCGAGCACCGCGCAGAGCCGGCGCCAGTCGCGGTCGTCGCGCGCGGTCACCGCGAGCCACGCGCCGTCGCGGCAGCGGTAGACCTCGTTCGGCACGAGGTCGTCGAGCCCGTCGCGGTTGCCGTGCGGCTCCGCCTCCTCGCCGCCGCTCGCGAGCGCGAGCAGCGCGGGCCCGACGAGGCTCGCGCCGACCTCGAGCTGCGAGAGGTCGATCCGCTGGCCGCGCCCGGTCCGCTCGCGCACCTCGAGCGCCGCGAGCACCGCGAGCGCGCCCGCAAGCCCGCTCACGTGGTCGCTGATCGAGATGCCGTGCCCGACGTCGCACCGGCCCTCGGGGTTGGTCAAGTACGTGAGGCCGCAGAGCGCGTGGATCGTCGGCGCGTACGTCACGTGGTCGCGCCACGGCCCGTCGGCGCCGCAGCCGGACATCGCGAGGTAGACGAGGCGCTCGTTCCAGGTGCGGAGCTTCTGGTAGCCGATCCCCCAGCGGTCGAGCACGCCGGGCGCGAAGTTCTCGACCAGCACGTCGGAGCGCTCGACGAGCCGGCGCACGATCTCCGGAGCGCGCGGGTGCTTCATGTCGAGCGTCGCCGCGCGCTTGCTCCGGTTCCACATGACGAAGAATGGGTAGTCGTTGTGCGCGGTGCCCTGCGAGCGCTGCTCGGTCTGGAGCTTGATCACGTCGGCGCCGAGGTCGCCGAGGATGCGCGTCGCCTTCGGTCCGGCGAGCACCCAGGTGAAGTCGAGGACGCGCAGGCCGGCGAGCGGCTTCACGGACTTCCGGGACGACGCCGCGTCGTCCGCCGGCGCCTCGTCCGGCGCTGCCTCGCGCGGCTGCGGCGGCCAGTCGGCGAGCACAGCCGCCGGATCCTCGCGCCGCGCGGGCGGCGGCTTCGGCTCCACGGGCGGCGCGTCGCTCATCCGGAAGAGCGGCCCCGGCACGGCGACGCCCGGCACTCCGCGCACCGGGCGGAGGAAGCCGCGTGCCGCGAGCTGCGGGCTTGCGAGCGTCGCGCGGACCGTGTGCACCTCACCGATCGGCAGCCGCCGGCGCTGCCCCTCGGCGAACAGCTCGCGCGCCGGCTTGGTCGCCGCCCAGGCGCGGATCTGCGCCATCACCTCGGCGCTGCGCGCAAACAGCTCGGCCGCGCTCTTCGGCGGGTCGTCGGCGAGCGCGCCGAGCATGCCGTCCTCGGCCATCCACGTGAACAGCCGCACCGCGTTCGGCGCGGGCGTGACCATCGCGCTCCCCTCGGCGCACGGCATGACCTCGTAGAGCCCCGTCCAGTGCAGCGAGCCGCGCCGCGGCGCGATGCCGCCCGGGAAGTGGTCGGGGAAGAACCAGTACATGAGGAGCTGCTCGGTGCAGCTCAGGACGCACTGCTGCACGCTCAGGTCGACGTGCACGGCGCGGCCGGCGCGCCGTGCGACGCGCGTCGCGACCAGCGCGCAGATCGCGGCGTAGTAGCCCGCGATGTTGAACGACTGGCGGCCCCAGCCGTTGAGCGGCGCGTCCGGCGTGCCGGTGACCGCGAGGACGCCGGACAGCGCCCCCGCGACGAGGTCGCTCGTCTGCCAGCCGGCGCGCGGCCCCGTCCGCCCGAACGGCGTCACCGAGACGTGGGCGAGACGGGGCTGGACGCGCCGCAGGTCCGCGAAGTCGAGGCCGAGGCTTGCGAGCCGGCCGGGCAGCTCGCTCTCGATCAGCACGTCGGCGCGCGTCACCAGGCTCCGGAACGCGCCGTGCGCGGCCGGGTCGTCGAGGTCGAGCGCGAGCGCGCGCGTCCCGCCGTCGAACCACCAGTCGAGGACGCCGCCGCGCAGCCCGCCGGGCGCCGGAAGCGGCGCGCCCGGCACGCCGCGCTTGAGACGCACCACCTCCGCACCGAGGTCGGCGAGCAGCTTCCCCGCGAGACGAGCGCTCTCGTCCGTGAGGTCGAGGACGCGGAGTCCCGCGAGCGGCGCGGCGGCGGTCATCGCGATCCGACCGGGCCGTCTCTCAGCCGATCGTCCGCTTGAGGAAGTCCGTCGTCCGCTGCCAGGCGAGCTCGGCCGCCTTCGCGTCGTACACCTCGGGCCGCGCCTCGTTCATGAACGCGTGCTGCGCGTCGTAGCGGTAGATCTCGCGCTGCACGCCCGACTTGGCGAGCGCCGCCTCGAGCTGGTCGACGGCGGCCGGCGTGCACCAGTCGTCCTGGTTCGCGAAGTGGCCCTGGAACGGGACGCGGACCTTCGCCGGATCGGCCGCCTCCGCGGGCGGGATGCCGTAGAAGCAGACCGCCGCGTCGACCTCGGGCACGTGCACCGCGGCGATCACCGTGAGCGCGCCGCCCATGCAGAAGCCGCCGACCGCGACCTTGGGCGACGACTGCTTCAGGTACTGCGCGCAGCCGCGCACGTCCTGCGTCCCGGCGTCCATGAAGTCGAGGCCGGTCATCAGGTGGTTCGCCTCGTCCGGGTTGGCGGTCAGCTTGCCGCGGTAGAGGTCCGGGACGAGCACGCGGTAGCCCTGCTTCGCAAGCCGCTCGGCGAGGCCCTTGATCTGGTCGTTCAGACCCCACCACTCCTGGATCATGACGAAGCCCGGCGCCGAGGCGCCGGCGGCAGGATTCACGAGGTACGCGGGGCAGGTCTTCCCATCCGGCCGCGTGACGTTGATCATCTCGCCCATCGTCGCTCCTTCTTGCGTCTCGAGATCGGGGGAAAGGCCGAGGATTTCCCGCGCCGGACGCCTGGTCAAGACCGCGCGGTCCGTCGCCCGCTCGCGCGAGGGTTTGCTCGCCCGCCCGCTTCCGACCATGGTGCGGTGCGAGCGCGACCGGGGAGCGGAGGCGTGACGACGAGAGGCTCGAAGGCGACCGTGAGGATGCTCGCGCTGCTCGCGGGCGCGCTCACGGGCTGCGCGAGCGCGTCGCTCGACGTGCTGAGCCCGGTCCCGGTCCCGATCACCGCCGTCAAGCTCGCGGTGCGCGACGACACCGGCGGCGACATGTCGCCCGACGAGCTCAAGACGCTGAAGCGCATCGTCACCGAAGAGCTCGAGGACGCCGGGATCGCCGTCGTCGGACCTTCCTCGCCGTCGACCGACATCCGCGTTCTGGGCAACGTGACGCGCTACGACCCGGGGCTCCGCCCGCTGCGCTTCGTCTCGCGCTACGGCTTCGGCACGGGGACGCTCGACTCGACCTGGCTCGTCCTCGACCCGCAGAGCAGCCAGATCGCCCGCTGTCGGATCGAGGGCAGCGTGTCGATGGGCACCTTCGGCGGCAGCTTCCAGGACGTGCAGGAGGACGCGGGCAAGGCGCTCGCGCGCTTCCTGAAGGGCGAGATCCGCTGAGCGCCGCGCGCGCGGCTCACCGGCAGACGCCGAGGCTGCCGCGCTCGAGGTGCAGGTGGTCGCGGTGCGCGGCGTCGTAGTCGGGTGAGAGCACGGCGCCGAACAGCGGGCAGGCGCCGTCGCGCACCGCGCGCCCGCTCTCGAGCACGAAGCCCGCGACGTCGAGCGCGTCGGCGGTCGCGTGCCGGCTCCGCCGTCCGGTCGCGCGGCCGTAGACGTTGCGGCACGCGTAGCTGCCGAAGTGCTCGAGCCGCGCGACCGCCTCGCCGAAGGTCGACCGCGCCGCGGGCTGGACGACGTGCCGCTCCCAGAGCGCGAGCGACACGGCGAGCCGGCACGACGCGGCGAAGGGCTGCGCGACGCGCCCGCTCGTCCGGCTGATGCGGACCGCGTTGCGGAAGCCGCAGCCCTCGCCCGTCACGCGGTCGGGCAGCGGCTCCCAGCGCATCTCGGCCTGCTCGAGCACGCGGCGGCAGAGCGCGTCGTCGGAAGAGAGGCGCGCGAGCCTGAAGCCCGTGAGCCAGCCGGGCGGCTCGCGCACGTCGAGCGAAACCCACGGGTTCCAGCGGTCGGGCACCACGAGGAGGCCCGCGCCGAGCGCGAGCGCCGTGCCGCCGGCCGCGACCGCGAGGGCCGGGAAGATCCACCGGGCACGCATGCCCCGTCCATCCTGGCCGGCCCCGACTCGGCCGGGAAGACGGGCGGGACGACGGCCGGCCGGGCGCGAGCGTTGGGCAGGCGGGCCGCGACGCGCTAGGAGGGCGCATGGAACGCGCTCACGTCGTCCGCTCGCCCGTCCGCCCGCCGGGCGTGGCACTCGTTATTGTGCTTGTCGCCGCCGTCGCGGTGCTCGGCGGGTCCGTGCCGTCGCGCGCCGACGACTTCACGCCGGTCGTCGGCTCGGTCCTCGGCGCCGACGCGATCCCGGTCCGCGGCACGGACGGACGGATGCACGTCGTCTACGAGCTCGAGCTCACCAACGCGAAGCGCGTGCCGGCGACGCTCGAGCGGATCGAGGTGCTGCGCTCGGACGACCCGTCGAAGGTCATCGCGACGCTCGAGGGCGAGCGTCTCGTCGCGGCGCTCCACACCCTCGACGCGCGTCCCGCCGGCGACGCGACGCTGCCGCCGAACGAGAGCCGCCTGCTGTTCGTCCAGCTCGACTTCCCGAGCGCCGCCGACGTGCCGCCGGGCCTCGAGCACCGGCTCACCGGACGCGGCGCGACAAGCCCTGCCGCACGCGAGGCCGCCGCGATCTCCTACCGCTTCGCGCCGGTCGCCCTCGGAGCGCGCCGCCCGCCCATCCTCCGCTCGCCGCTCGAGGGCGACGGCTGGGTCGCGCTCAACGGCTGCTGCGCGGGCGGCGGCGCGCACCGCGGCGCCGTGCAATCGGTGAACGGCGCGCTCTACGACTCGCAGCGCTTCGCCATCGACTGGATGCAGCTCGACCGCGAGGGCCGATTCGTTGTCGGCGACCGGACGAAGCCCGAGTCGTTCGTCGGCTACGGCGCGCCGGTCCTCGCCGCGGCGGACGGCACCGTGGTGAGCGCGAGCGACGGGCTCGCCGATCAAGTCCCCGGCGCGCTGCCCGCCCCGAGCACGATCACGATCGAAACGGTCGACGGCAACCACGTGGTGCTCGACCACGGCGACGGCGTGTTCACCTTCTACGCGCACCTCAAGCCGGGCTCGGTGGCCATCAAGCCAGGCGAGCGCGTGACCGCCGGGCAGAAGCTCGGCGAGCTCGGCAACACCGGCAACACCTCCGCACCGCACCTCCACTTCCACGCCATGACCGGGCCGTCGCCGCTCGGCTCGGACGGGATCCCGTTCGAGCTCGAGCGCTTCTCGGTGACGCAGCAGATCGACGACGCGGACCTCGACCGGCTGCTCGAGGGCGGCACGGTCGAGCGCGCGACCGCGCCGGCCGAGCAGGTCGAGCGCGCGATGCCGCTCGATGAGAACGTCGTCGACTTCGGCGCAGGGCGCTGACGCCGAGCCCGCGTCAGCGCGCGTACTGCGCGACGTACCAGGACAGCGCCTCGCGGATCCCCCGGGTGACGTCGTGCGTCGGCTCGTAGCCGAGCCGCTCGCGCGCCGCGCTCACGTCGGCGAGCGAGTGGCGGACGTCGCCCTTGCGGAAGTCGGCGTAGCGCGGCTCGGCGGCGGCGATCTCGGGACGCGTCGCCGCGAGGTTGTCGCGCAGCATCCGGAAGAGCTCGCTCAGCGTGGTCCGCGCGCCGTAGGCGACGTTGTACGCGGCGTCGGTCGCCGACGAATCCGCGACCGCGGCGAGCAGGTTCGCCTGCACGGCGTTCCGCACGTAGCAGAAGTCGCGGCTCGTCTCGCCGTCACCGTTGATCGTGCACGGCTCGCCGCAGAGGAGCGCCTTCACCCACTTGGGGATCACCGCGGCGTAGGGGCCCTCGGGATCCTGACGCGGGCCGAACACGTTGAAGTAGCGGAGCCCGATGCACTCGAGGCCGTAGGTCCGCTGGAAGACGCCCGCGTAGAGCTCGTTCACCTCCTTGGTCGCCGCGTAGGGCGAGAGCACGCGGCCCGTCCGGTGCTCGACCTTGGGCAGGTTCGGCTCGTCGCCGTAGACGCTCGAGCTCGACGCGTAGACGAAGCGCGCCACACCCGCGTCGCGCGCCGCGATGAGCATCTCGAGGAAGCCGTCGACGTTCGCGCGATGGCTCGCGCGCGGGTCGGCGATCGAGCGCGGCACGGAGCCGAGCGCCGCCTGGTGGAGCACGTAGGTGACGCCCTCGCAGGCGCGCGCGGCGGTGGCGGCGTCGGCGATGTCGCCCTCGATGAAGGTGCAGCGCGCGGCCGCGTCGCCGCCCGCTTCCGCGAGGACCGCCTCGAGGTTCGCGCGCTTGCCGGTCACGAGGTTGTCGACGACGCGCACCGTCTGCCCGAGCTCGAGGAGCTCGGCGACCAGATGGCTGCCGATGAACCCGGCCCCGCCGGTCACGAGCCACACGCTCGGCTTCGCGCGCAGGGCGGCTCTCACCTCTTCGTATCGTCTGGCAGGCTCGGGCATGTCGGCTCCATCGGCTCGCGGCCTTCGCGGCGCACCACGACGGGTACGCCGGCGGCGCGCGGCGTTCAACCGCGCAAGCGACAGCGCGTTTGCTCGGGCGCGAAAAGGTTGAGGCGCAACCCGGGTCTCGCGGTACGATGGGCGGAGCGGGTCGTCATGTCGTACGCAGGTCGCTCTCTCCGCTCCCTCGTCCTCGTCGCGCTGCTCGCGCTCGCCGGGAGCGGCTGCGCGCTTCGCTCGGATGCGCCGTGCCCCGCGCCCAGGCCCGACCCGCAGGCCGAGGCGGCGAGCCTCGCGCGCGGCAGGGTGCTCTACGACAACTACTGCGAGCCCTGCCACGGTGCGCGCGGCGAGGGCGACGGCCCGCTCGCCGCCGAGTACGATCCGCGCCCGACGAACCTGGTCGCGCAGGGCCTCATCGTCTCGACCCGCGGCATCGAGCTCGTGATCCAGATGCCGCACTACTCGAGCAGGCTCATCCAGTCGCGCGTGACAACGGGCAACCGCGAGATGCCGGCGTGGGGCGAGATCCTGACCAAGCAGGAGATCGACGACCTCGTCGCGTACACGCGCCTCTTGATCGCCATGCACGCGGCGGGGACGCCGTAGTGCGCGACGCATGAAGCCGCTCGCCAGGAGCGACGTCCGGCCCGTCCTGCGAGGCGATGCGGATCAAGTATGGGTTTTGGCTCGTGTGCCGTCCAAGGCGACTTGACCCATGTCGGCCGCGGCCGATACTCTCGGATGGACGGGCGCAGCATGGCGAAGCGAAGCGCAGCCAAACGAAAGGCGGGCAGGGGCCACGTTCGACGTAGCGCGCTACGAGCGCTCAAGGCGATCGCCTCGAAAGCGCCGCGGATGGTCATCGAGAGCCTGGCGCCGACGAAGGCGAAGGACCGCGTGAGCTACGCCAAGCTGATCGACGAGGTCGAGGCGGATAAGCGTCCACGTCGTGTGCCTGGCCGCCGAGTCGCGGTCGTCGCCCCGCCTGCCGACGGCTGCGATGGTGACGCGCTTCAGCTGGTGCTCGACGACGTAGAGCAACCGGTGCGAGTGGCGCGGGCCGAACCTCGATGCTGTACGTTCCCGCCGCCATCCGCTTCCCCGCCCCACCGCTCTCCTGTGCTGCCCTACCTGCTCCCGCTTTCGATTCCTAGTCAACGTCAAACAATTCCTGTTCCGCCGCCGCCCTCGGCCAAGGCGGCCAAGTGGTTGACCCCGTCGACGCTTGCGAGGCCCAGGCCTTGGCGCTCGTTGAGAGCTGGAGACCGCAGGTAAGCGGCTCGTCACCCTCGCTGCGCCCCGTGGCCGAATCCGGCTGGCACGGCGCGCACACCCCGTGGCACAAAGGCGGGATGAACGCGCACCCTCGCCCTCGCCTCCTCGCGGCGCTCGCGGCCGCGCTCCTCGCAGGGCTCACCGCGCTGACCGGCTGCGGTGACCGCAGCTCGAGCGGCGCGTCGGGCGACTTCCTCGCGCTCACCTACAACGTCGCGGGGCTGCCCGAGGGGATCTCGGGGTCGCACCCCGAGCGCTTCATGCCGCTCATCGCGCCACTGCTGAACGCCTACGACCTGGTGCTGCTCCAGGAGACCTGGCAGACGCCCGACCCGAACCCGTTCGCGCCGACCCGCGTCTACCACGAGATCCTGGTCGCCGGCTCGACGCATCCGTACAAGTCGGTGCCCGCCGAGCATCCCTTCAACACCGACCCGCGCCGGCCCGAGGCGCTGCTCGGCGACGGCCTGAACCGCTTCTCGATCTTCCCCTTCACGCCGGTCGTGCGCCGCGCCTGGGAGGGCTGCGACAACAGCGCCGCCGACTGCCTGGCGCTCAAGGGCTTCAGCTTCGCCCGCACGACGATCGCGGACGGCGTCGAGATCGACGTCTACAACCTGCACATGGAGGCGGGCGGCACGCCGAACGACGAGATGCTGCGCGACCGCGGGATCACCCAGCTCCTTGCGTTCCTCGCCGAGACGTCGGCGGGCCGCGCCGTGATCATCGGCGGCGACTTCAACCTCCACACCGACGAGGAGCCCGACGGCTCGCAGTACGCGCGACTCCTCGTTGAGGGCGGCCTCACCGACGCCTGCGCCGCGCTCGCCTGTCCCGACCCCGGGCGGATCGACAAGCTCGCATTTCGCAGCGGCGGCGGCGTCGAGCTCGAGGCGACGTCGTACCGCATCCCGACCGACGTCTTCGTGAGCCCCGAGGGCGAGGCGCTGAGCGACCACGACCCGGTCGAGGTGCGCTTCGCGTGGCGCGCGAGCTGAGCGCCGGCGTGCGACGCGGCGCTCGCGCGGCTCACTCCTCCGAGCGCTCGTGCGCGCCGTACGCTTCGAGCTTCCGGTAGAGCGTCTTGCGCCCGAGCCCGAGGATCTGCGCCGCCTGCGTCTTGTTGCCGCCCACCGCCTCCATGACGCGCAGGATGTAGCGCCGCTCGACCTCCTCGAGCGGCACGAGCTCCGCCGGGTCGTCGCTCGCGACCAGCACGTGCGAGCGGCGGTAGTCGCGCACCTTCTCCGGCAGGTCGTCGGGCAGGATGCGATCGTGCTGCGCGAGCGCGATCGCGCGCTCGATGCAGTTCTCGAGCTCGCGCACGTTGCCCGGCCAGGAGTACGCGAGCAGACGCTCCGCCGCCTGGGGCGAGAGACCGACCACCTGCTTGCCCGCCCGCGCCGCGTACTCGTCGATGAAGCGCTGCGCGAGGATCAGGATGTCGCCGCCGCGCGCGCGCAGCGGCGGCAGCGCGACGTGGATCACGTTCACACGGAAGTAGAGGTCCTCGCGGAAGCGCCCCTCCTCGACCGCGGTCTCGAGGTCGCGGTTCGTCGCGGTGATCAGGCGCACGTCGAACGGCACCTCGGTGTTGCCGCCGAGCGGCCGCACGACGCGCTCCTGCAGCGCGCGCAGCAGCTTCGGCTGCAAGGAGAGCGGCAGCTCGGCGATCTCGTCGAGGAACAGCGTGCCGCCGCTCGCCTGGACGAAGAGGCCGCTCCGCGCGGAGCGCGCGTCGGTGAAGGCGCCGCGCTCGTAGCCGAACAGCTCGCTCTCGAGCAGCGTCTCGGGGAGCGCCGCGCAGTTGATCGCGACGAACGGCCCGTCGCGCCGCCGGCCGCGGCGGTGCAGCGCCCGCGCGACGACCTCCTTGCCCGTGCCGCTCTCCCCGGTGATCAGCACCGACGCGTCCGAGTCGGCGATGCGCTCGAGCAGCTCGTGCACGCGGCGCATCGCCGGGCTGTTGCCCAGGAGATCGGCGAAGCGCGCGCTCTCGCTGCACACCTGGCGCAGGCGCTTCACCTCCTCGCGGAGGCGGTGGTGCGCGGTCGCCCGCTCGAGCGCGAGGACGAGCGCGTCGATCTCGAGCGGCTTGGTGATGAAGTCGTACGCCCCGGCGCGGATCGCGGCGACCGCGGTGTCCAGGCTGCCGAACGCGGTGATGACGATCACCGGCAGGTCGGGACGGTTCGCGGCGATCTGCTCACACAGCTCGATCCCCGACATGCCGCGCATGTTGAGGTCGGTGACCACCGCCTCGTACGCCTCGCTCGCAAGCAGATCGAGGGCCTCGGCCGGCTTCGTCGTCCAGCGGACGTCGTAGCCGCGCGGGGCGAGCCCGACCTCGAGCGTCTCGCACATCGAGGCGTCGTCGTCGACGACCAGGATGCGCGTGCTCACGACGCGCTCCCCGCCTGCGCCGCCGGGGCGCCGGCCACGAGAGGCAGATGGATCACGACGCGCGTGCCGCGCCCGCGCTCGCTCGTGACGTCGATCCAGCCGCCCCCGTCGGTGACGATGCCCTCGGTGATCGCGAGCCCGAGCCCCGTCCCCTCGCCCGGCCCCTTGGTGGTGAAGAACGGCTCGAAGACGTGCAGCAGGTCCTGCGGAGCGATCCCTTCGCCCTCGTCCTCGACGACGATCCGCACGTACTGCCCCTCGCGCCCGCCGTGCGCCGGCGGCGGCGCGGCGTGCCGCTCCTCGACCGCGACGCGGACGCGGCCGCCCGCGCGGCTCGCCTGCACGGCGTTCGTCACGACGTTGCTCAGCACCTGCTGCACCTCTCCCGCGTCGAGCCGCACCAGCAGCGCAGAGCTCGGCGCCTGGAGCTCGGTCGTCACGCCGCGCTCCGCGGCGAGCGGCGCGATCTGCTCCATCGTAGCGCGCGCCGCCTGGACGACGCTCGCCGCGCCGGTGCGCGAGCTGCGCCGCCGCGACAGGTCGAGGAGCTGGCGGATCATGTCGGTCATCCGCGCCGCCTGCTCGCCGATCACCCGCGCGTGGGCGCGCGCCGGGGCGGGCACCTCCAGGTCGGCCGCGACCATCTTGGCGCGCGCCGCGACCACGTTGAGCGGCGTGCCGAGCTCGTGCGCGATCCCCGACGCGAAGCGCCCGATGCTCGCGAGGCGCTCGGCGTGCCGCATGCGCTCGAGCGCCGCAAGCTTCGCCCGCGTCTCCGCCTCGAGACGCCGGTTCGCCTCGGCGATGCGCTCGCACATCTGGTCGATCTCGCGGCCGAGCTCACCCATCTCGTCGCGCTGCCGGATCGCGAGCGAGCCCGAGAAGTCGCCCTCGCCGGCGCGCCGCGCCCGGTCGCGCAGCATCTGCACCGGGCGGCCGACGAAGACGTAGCCGAGGAGCAAGACGATCGCCGCGCAGGCGAGGACCACGGCGAGGGTCATCGCGAAGAGCGCCGCCTGCGTGCTGCGGACGAACGACACCTCGCCCCGCAGGTGCTGGACGAGCTCGAGCACGTGCGGATCGCCCGCCTCCATGGGGATGTACGAGGTCCGCCGCGGGTGGCCGTCGGGGCCGGTGCCGAGCACGACGCGGAACTTTCCCTGCTCGAGCGCCTCGCGCAGCGCAGGATCGAGCTCCGCGTACGACGGGTCGCCGGGCTTCGCGTCGAGGTTGACCCAGCGCACGTCGACGTCCTCGAGCACGTCGGCGATCCGCTCGACGACCTCGCGCACGTGCTGTGGCGTCTCGTGCCGCCACATGTCCTGCACGAGCACGCGCATCGCTGCGATGCGGGTCTCGATGTTCTCGAGGTCGCCCTGGAAGAGCACGACGTGCCGCCCGCGCAGGTAGAGGGCGTAGAGCCCCATCACGACGACGATGGTCGCGGTCAGCCCGAGGATGATCTTGCTCGCGAGCTTCATGCGTCGATCCGAGAGGGCGCGAGCCGATCATGACATGAGGGATCGGCCCTCCTCCACTCCCGAGATCAGGCGACGCGCACCCTGTCACCCGCGTCGTCCTCGGGCTCGCGCTTGAGCAGCGCCTCGCGCGAGCCGCGCGTCGCGTGCAGACGCCCGCGCAAACGCTCGCCGTCGAGGCCGAGGACGTCGCAGATCGAGTCGAACGAGAACAGCGAGTCGCGGCCGCGCCGCGCGAACCACGCACGCGCCTGCATCGCGACGCGCGCGCGATGGCTCGGCTTGACGCCGCGCCCCGAGAGGCAGTCGACCGCGTCGAGGAGCACCGCCCGCATGAGCGCCCGGACCCCGGCGTCGGGATCGAGGGGAGCGGGCTCGCGCAGAGGGAGGGGCGTCTCCCCGTCGAGGAGGTCCGACGGGGAGACGCCATGCGGGGAGGCGTCCCCGGCCCGGGGCGACGGGGACGGACGCGAGCGCCACGCCTCGACCTGACCGGTCGCACGCGGAGCCCGTTTGGAAGGTGCGACACCGCCGCGCGGTTCGGGCGTGGTGGGCACTGCCGAATCGGCCGGGGGGGCGGCCGAGCGAATCGACGCGGGTTGCCGGTGTCGCACGGGCGAAGCGCCGCAGCAGACGCCGTGCCAGCGGAAAACCAGAATTCGCGCGGCGCGCGAGCGGCGCGGAGCGGGCCGATCCGACACAGCGCCGCCCCGCACCGCCCGAAAGCCGCGCCGAGACCCGCGACGGGACGAGCGCTCGCGGGCCGACTGTGTCGCGAAGACACAGCGGCGCAAAACGACGCACGGCGCTCTGGCTCGTCCGCGCGGCTTGCCGCAAGAATGGCGCATGGCTGCAGTCGATGGGTTGTTGAGCCTCCTCGTGTCGCAGGGCGCCGACACCCTGATCCTCGTCGAGGGTCAGGTGCCGGAGCTGCGCAAGGGAGACGTGCCGAAGCCGCTCTCGATGCCGCCGCTGCTGCCCAACCTGGTCGGCCGCTTCATCGACGAGGTACGCGCGGCCGGCGGCGGCGAGCGCTACGTGTTCGAGGGCAAGGGCGAGCGGACGGCCTTCGTCGTGACGATCGAGGGACGCGAGCGGCTCGAGCTCCGCCGCGCCGACGCACTGGCGGCCAGCGCGGAGCCGGCACCCGACGTGCCGCACGCCGACGCTGCGCCCCGCACAGCGCCGCGCCCGGCGCCGCGGGCAACGGCGCCGGTGCTCGATCTGGAGGCGGCCGCGGCGGCGGCGCGGGCGGTCGCGCTCGTCGAGGAGGCGCTCGCCGCCGAAGCGACCGACCTCTTCCTCTCGACCTCCGCGGACGCGCGGATGCGCGTCGGCATGGCGCTGCGCGAGGTGCCGGGCACGCGCCTCGACGAGAGCGCGCTCCTCGCGCTAGCCGGGCTCTCCGCCGCGCAGCGCGAGCGGCTCGAGACGCACGGCAGCGTCGACCTCGGCCTGCAAGTCGGCGGCACCAAGGTGCGGATCAACCTGTTCCGCCACCGCGGCGGCCTCGCCGCGGCCGTGCGCCCGCTGCGGCGCGTCCGCACGCTCGCCGAGCTCAACCTGCCGCCCGACCTCGCGCGCCTCGTCGAGCTCCCCGACGGCCTCGTGCTGCTCGTCGGCCCGTCCGGCTCCGGCAAGTCGTCGACGATCGCCGCGCTCGTCGACCACCTCAACGACACGCAGGCGAAGCACGTGGTGACGATCGAGGATCCCGTCGAGCTCGAGCACGAGAGCCGCCGCTGCCTGATCCACCAGCGCGAGGTCGGCGCGGACGTCGAGAGCTTCGCCGCAGGGCTCCGCGCCGCGCTGCGCGAGAGCCCGGACGTGATCGTGGTCGGCGAGATGCGCGACCAGGAGACCTTCGCGGCGGCGCTCACCGCCGCGGAGACCGGACACCTCGTGCTGTCGACGCTGCACTCGGGGAGCGCGCCGATGGCGATCGACCGGATCATCGACTCGTTCCCGCCGCACCAGCAGCCGCAGGTCCGGCTGCAGCTCGCAAGCACGCTGCGCGCGATCGTGACGCAGCTCCTGCTTCCGGGGACGCGCCCGGGCACGCTCGTCCCGGCGATCGAGCGCATGGTCTCGACGCACGCGATCGCGCACAAGATCCGCGAGGGGCGCGGCCACCAGATCGGGGACATCATCCACGCCGGGCGCGCGGACGGCATGGTGTCGCTGGAAGCGTCGCTCGCCGACCTCGTCCGGCGCTCGCAGATCAGCCCCGCGACCGCGCGGGCAGCGGCGCGCAACGCCGACCTGCTGCGCGAGCTCCTCGGGCCCTCTAGGCGCGTTTGCGAGACGCGCCGGCGGGCGGCTACAAGGCGGTCCGTGCGGCTCGAGGTGATCCGCTGGCAGGAGGCGTCCGCTCCTTCCGAGGCGGAGCTGCGCGAGCGGCTCGAGCGCGAGGGCTACTCGGTCATCGCCTGGACGGACCGCCCGAACGCGCACTACGGCGCGCACTCCCACGAGCGCGACGAGAGCATCTGGCTCGTCTCGGGCCGGATCCGCTTCGTCGCGCGCGGCGAGGAGCTGGCGCTCTCGCCCGGCGACCGGCTGATGCTCCCCGCCGGGACGGTCCACGTCGCGGACGCAGGTCCCGCGGGCGCCCGCTACCTGATCGGCGAGAAGGCCTGAGCGCGGGCGCGCCGGCGCATGCAGCAAGACCCCTCGACGATCGGCCGCTACAAGGTGCTGCGCAAGCTCGGCGGCGGCGGGATGGGAGTCGTCTACCTCGCCGAGGACGCGCTCCTGAAGCGCCAGGTCGCGATCAAGCTGGTGCGCGGCGGCATGGTGGAGAACGAGCATGCGATGCTCCGCTTCCGGCGCGAGGCCGAGATCTCGGCGCAGCTCAACCACCCGAACGTGATCGTCGTGTACGACGTCGGGACGGAGCCCGGCTACGGGCCGTTCATCGCGATGGAGCACGTCGCGGGCACGGACCTGGCCGACGTGATCCGCAAGGGCGAGCTCGACGACGCAGGCCGGATCCAGGTCCTGATCCAGGCGATGCGCGCGCTCGACGCGGCCCACCGCGCGGGCATCGTGCACCGCGACGTCAAGCCCGGGAACCTGCTGGTGAGCAGCGACGGGCGCGTCAAGCTCCTCGACTTCGGCATCGCGCGGAGCGAGGACTCGACGCTCACCGCGACCGGCATGTTCCTCGGGACGCCCGCCTACATGGCGCCGGAGCTCGTCCGGGGCGACGAGGCGACGTTCGCGAGCGACCGCTACGCGCTGGCGGTGGTCGCGCTCGAGCTGTTCACCGGGCAGCGTCCGTTTCGCGCCGACACGACGCCCGCGCTGCTCTACAAGATCGCCCACGAGCCGCCCGAGATCCCCGCCGACCTGCCCGAGCCGATGCGCGAGGTCTTCCTCCGCGCGCTCTCCAAGGACCCGGCGGCGCGCTTTCCCGACCTGCGCTCGTTCGTGAGCGCGCTCATCGAGTCGATCCCGCTCGACGGCAGGGTGCGGGTCGCGCTGCGCGGCCTCGTCCAAGGAGCGGACACGATCGACCTGCAGCGGGCGCGCGAGAGCCTCGCCGCGGCCGAGACGGTGGCCGCGACGGTCGCCGACGGGCGCACCGAGCGGGCGGCCGCCTCCCCGGCGCAGCGGGTCGCCGTGCCCGAGGGACG